>Ga0105090_10001299_pt1 | contig 13392 bp, 10 predicted proteins | sample PPLLak3March2015_FD_79110 | JGI IMG/M metagenome (GOLD analysis project Ga0105090, IMG submission 79110) | Freshwater sediment microbial communities from Prairie Pothole Lake near Jamestown, North Dakota, USA - PPLs Lake P7 Core (1) Depth... | ecosystem: Environmental > Aquatic > Freshwater >... | reverse complement strand
CCTGCTGGCGCTGCACGGAGTCGACGCTTGAGGGACTTCGGCGCCGACCACCGCTGGCTGTCGATCAACACCGCCACCGTGCGCCGCCAGCACGGGCGGGACTGGCCGCTGCTGCAGATCCTGGACGCCTGCGCGGCGCGCGGCATCCGTGCCGTCGCGCCCTGGCGCGACCAGGTCGCCGCGGCCGGCCTCGCGGCCACGGCGCGCGCCGTGCGCGCGCATGGGCTGGCGCTGTCGGGCTACTGCCGCGGCGGCATGTTCACCTACGCCGATGTCGCCGGCCGCCAGGCGGTGCGCGACGACAACCGGCGCGCGCTCGACGAAGCCTGCGAACTGCAGGCCGCCTGCCTGGTGCTGGTCGTCGGCGGCCTGCCGGGCGCGCTGGCCGGCCAGGCGGCGCACAAGGACATCGCCGGCGCGCGCGCGCAGGTCGCCGAAGGCGTGGCCGCGCTGCTGGCCGATGCCCGCGAACGCGGCATGCCGCTGGCGATCGAGCCGCTGCACCCCATGTACGCCGCCGACCGCGCCTGCATCAATACGCTGGAGCAGGCGCTGGACCTGTGCGACGCGCTGGACCCTGCACGCAGCGGCGCGCTGGGTGTGGCCGTGGACGCCTACCACGTGTGGTGGGATCCGAAGCTCGCGCAACAGATCGAACGCGCCGGCCGCGAGCGATTGCTGGCGCTGCACGTCTGCGACTGGCTGGTGCCTACGACCGACCTGCTCGAGGACCGCGGCATGATGGGCGATGGCATCATCGACCTGCGCGGCCTGCGCGCCGGGATCGAGGCGCAGGGCTACGCCGGTTACGCCGAGGTCGAGATCTTCTCGGCACGCAATTGGTGGCAGCGCGACGGTGGCGAGGTGCTCGACACCTGCATCCAGCGCCATCGACGCTGCGTCTGACCGCGCACTTCCAGAGCAATGACCGCAGCTCAGGCCGGCGCCACCACCCCCGGCGCCCGGCGCCAGTTGCGCTTGACGTTGAACGCGGTGGCGATCAGCACCAGCTGCGCCAGCGCCACGCCCAGCCACACGCCGCGGTAGGCACCGGCATCCATGAGCGCACCGAAGACCAGCGGCGCGATCGTCATGCCCACGTCCAGCCCGGAGTAGACGACGCCGTAGACGCGGCCGGTGGCGCCCGGCGGCGTCGCCTGCCTGACGAGCAGGTCGCGCGACGGCCCGGCGATGCCGGCGCCCAGGCCCATGACGCCGAACAGCACCGGCACCCCGGCCGCCGGCCAGCGGCCCAGGCCGATCAGCAGCGCCACCGTGGCGGCGACACCGAAGCCGCCGGCCACGATGCGCGCGCTGCGCTGCGGGTCGCGCACCAGGTAGCCGCCCAGCACCATGCCGGCGGCCGCGCTGGCCATGAAGATCGACAGGCACACGGCCACTTGCGACGCCGGCACGCCGTGCAGATGCCCGGCGGCCACCGGCGCGAAGGTCTGCACTGCGCCCAGCGCGAGCGCGAAGACGAGGAAGAAACCGAAGCAGGACCACACCGCCGGCAGGCGCAGGAAGTCGAAGCTGCCGCGGGCGGCCGTTGCCGCACCCGGCGCCGGCGCGGGATGAGCGCCCGCTGCCGGTCGCGCCGACTCGACCACGAGCCAGGACCTGAAGATCCAGACCCCCGCCAGGGCCAGGCCGATCAGCCCGGCCACCGCGAACAGCGCCGCCCGCCACGATCCGGTGGCGTGCGCGATGCCGGCCACGAACACCGGCGCCAGGGCCCAGCCCAGGTTGCCCGAGATCCCGTGCGCGGCGTAGGCGTGGCCCAGGCGCTGCGCGCTGACACGGCCATTGAGGATCGAGAAGTCCACCGGGTGGAAGACGCAATTGCCCAGCCCGGCCAGCGCCATGAAGGCCAGCATCACCGCGTAGGACGGGCTGGCCGCCAGGCCGAGCGCCGCCACGCCCAGCAGCGCCAGGCCGCCGTACAGCACGCGCGTCGCGCCGTGGCGGTCGACGACGAAACCGGCGCCCGCCTGGCCGAAGAACGAGAAGACGAAGAACACCGACATCAGCAGCCCAAGCTGCGTATTGCTCAGGCCGAACGAGGCGCCGATCCAGGGAAACAGCGGCGGCACCATGAGCTGGCAGAAATGCGACAGGCCGTGCGCGATGCTGACGACGCCGATCGTCGATGCGTCTTCGCGCAGCGGTGCTGCAGCGACAAGGGTGGCCATGGGCGGCGGTTCCTCCGGGTCGGTCCCGCATGCTAATCGGTGCCCGGGCGTCGCGGTAGGATGACATCCATGCGGGTCGGCGTTGCGCCGACGAGCAGGCCGCCGGGCCGCCCCAAGCTCGCGCCGGCAGCGGCGGACGGCGCCGCTACCATGATGGCCCCGCTGCGAAGGACCCTCGATGACCGCCGTGCTCTTCGACTACACCCGGCAGGATGCCAAAGGCACCCTCAGCACCGAACAGGCCTGGGCTCAGGTGCCGCCAGCGCTGGACCCGAACGCGCGCGCGGTGGCACGCGAACGCGCCGCCGCGCTGCTGAAGGCGCACGATGCCGTGCTCGTGGCGCACTACTACGTCGACGGTGACCTGCAGGACCTGGCGTTGGCCACGGGCGGCATCGTGGCCGATTCGCTGGAGATGGCGCGCTTTGGCCGCGACCACCCGGCGCACACCCTGGTGGTGGCCGGCGTGCGCTTCATGGGCGAGACGGCCAAGATCCTGTCGCCGCACAAGCGCGTGCTGATGCCCGACCTGCGCGCCACCTGCTCGCTGGACCTGGGCTGCCCGCCCGACGAATTCGCCGCCTTCTGCGACGCGCACCCGGACCGCCAGGTCGTCGTCTATGCCAACACCAGCGCGGCGGTGAAGGCGCGCGCCGACTGGATGGTGACGAGCTCGTGCGCGCTGGCCATCGTCCGCCACCTCAAGGAGCAGGGCCACAAGGTGCTGTGGGCGCCGGACCGCCACCTCGGCCGCTGGATCCAGGAGCAGACCGGCGCCGACATGTTGCTGTGGAACGGCGACTGCATCGTGCACGACGAATTCAAGGCCCTGGAACTCGACCTGCTGCGCAGCCAGCACCCTGGGGCGGCGGTGCTGGTGCACCCCGAGTCGCCGAAGAGCGTGGTCGCGCAGGCGGACGTGGTGGGCTCGACGACGCAGCTGCTGGACGCCGTCGTCAAGGGCAGCGCGACGACCTACATCGTCGGCACCGACAAGGGGCTGATGCACCGCATGCGCCAGCTGGCGCCGGGCAAGACCCTGATCGAGGCGCCGACCGCCGGCGTCAGTGCGACCTGCAAGAGCTGCGCGCACTGCCCATGGATGGCGATGAACGCGATGCAGGGCGTGGTCGCCTGCCTGGAAAGCGGCAGCGGCGAGGTCGAGGTGCCCGAGCCGGTGCGCAGCCGGGCGCTGGGCTGCATCGAGCGCATGCTCGACTTCGTCAAGGCCCACCCGGGCAGCCTGGCGCCGGCGCAGGGCGGCTTCGTGCGCCAGGTGGGCGTGGCATGACGGGACTCGCCGACCACAATGAGACGCTGGAGGAGGCGCGCCGGCGCAACGTCCACGACGCGCTGGCCGAGGACATCGGCACCGGCGACTGGACCGGGCAGCTCGTGCCCGCCGGCCAGACCGTGCAGGCGCGGGTGATCGCCCGCGAAGCCGCCGTGCTGTGCGGCCGCGACTGGTTCGACGCTATCGTGCAAGCGCTGGATGCCCGCGCGACGATCGACTGGCAGGTCGACGAAGGCGCGTGGTTGGCCCCGGACCAGACCGTGGTCACGTTGCGCGGCGACGCACGGGCGCTGCTGGCGGCCGAACGGCCGGCGCTCAATTTCATCCAGCTCCTCAGCGCCACCGCCACGGTGACGCGGCGGCACGTCGACGCCGTGGCCGGGGCCTCGCCGCTCCCCGGTGGTTGCGCCATCCTCGATACGCGCAAGACGATCCCCGGGCTGCGACAGGCACAGAAATATGCGGTGCGCGTCGGCGGCGGCCGCAACCAGCGCCTGGCGCTGTGGCACGGCATCCTGATCAAGGAGAACCACATCGCCGCCGCCGGCGGCATTCCACAGGTGCTGGCCAACGCGCGCGCGCTCGACGCCGGCGTCGAGATCCAGATCGAGGTCGAGACGCTGGCGCAGTTGCAGGAGGCCTTGGCCGCCGGGTCGACCAGCGTGCTGCTCGACAATTTCGAGCTCGACGGCATGCGCCAAGCCGTGGCGCTGAATGCCGCGGCCGGATCGCCCGCGCTGCTCGAGGTGTCGGGCAGCGTGCAGCTCGAGCAGCTGCGTGCCATCGCCGCCACCGGCGTGCACCGCATCTCGGTCGGCCGGCTGACCAAGGACGTGCGTGCGGTGGATTTCTCGATGCGCGTGCTCGGCAAGGACTGAACGGCGCTCAGGTCGGGGCGCAAACTGCCGATGAGCTGGTACCCCCCGATCCGACCGGGGTGGCGCCGACGCCCGACCCCCTCATCCCATGCCGCTGCCTGCCATCGCCATGCCCGCGACCCAAGCCCAGGACGAGGTTGCCAAGGCCTGGGAGCTCTGTTACCTGGACCCGCTGGCGGCACGCGACATCGGGCGCCGGCTGGCGGCGGGCGGCGGCAGCTTGTCCGTGGCGGGCTGGCTGCACGTCGCGCTGGCCGAGGTCCGTATCGGCGATGCCGGGCTGGCCCTGTCGGCGCTGGCTCATGCGCGCCTGGGTTACGCGGCCCACGAGGACAGGGCAGGTCTGGCACTGTGCGACGAAGTGCACGCCATCGTGCTGCGACGCAACGGCGACCCGGAGTCGTCGGCGCGCCTGCAAGCCGCCATCGATGAACGCGGGACGTTGGGGACGGACCCCATGTCGCGCTTCATCGCCCACAACTCGCGCGCCATCACCGCCAAGCAGCTCGGCCGCGTGGACGAGGCGCTGCAGCACTTCTATACGGCCAGCGAGGCCGCGAACGCCACTGGCTGGGCGGGGCCTCGCATTACCGCCCTGGGCAATCTGGGCGGCTACCACCAGGAGCTGCACAACCTGGACGACGCGCGCCAACTGTGCGAACAGGCACTGCGTCTGGCGCGTGAAGCCGGCGCCCGGCCGATGGTGGCGACCTCGGCGGCGAATCTGATCGTCATCCACCATGCCGCCGGCGAACCCGAGCAGGCACGCGCGATGGCCGCGTTCATGGTCCAGCACCCCGAAGAGCTGATGCCGAACGCACGCGAACAGCATGCGCTGTTCCTGGCCCTGGGGCACCTGAGCGTCGGTGAGATCGACGCCGCCGAGGGCTACCTTCTGAGCAGCGAGGTCGGCAACCGCGCCGACGGCGACAGCATGACCTGCTGGGCCTGGCTCAAGGCTCGCTGCAGGCTCGCGCGCGGCGACGCGGCCGGCGCGCGCGAGGTCGCCGAGCAGGCGCTGCAGGAGCGGCAGCGGCGCCAGCTGTACGACCGCGACTACGACCTGATGGAGCTGCACCGCGTCGCGGCCGATGCCTGCGAGGCCCTGGGCGATGCGACCGCGGCGCTGGGCCGCCTGCGCCAGGCGCATGCGCTGTACGAGCAGCTGGTGGGCCGCAGCGCGCGGGCGCGGCTGGTCTCGCTGCAGGTCAGCCACGAGCTCGCACGGGCCCAGCGCGAACGGGATCTCGCGGTCGACTCCCGCCGTTCGGCCGAGGACGACCGGCGCCGCCTGTCCGAGCTCAACGCCGCCCTGCACGCGCAGATCGCGCAGACCGAGATGCTGCACGCCAGGCTGCGCGAGCAGGCCTTGCGCGATCCGCTGACCGGCCTGCACAACCGGCGTTATCTGTTCGAGATCGCACCGGGCCTGCTCGAGCTGGCGCGGCGCCAGGGCACGCGGCTGTGCGTGGTGCTGATCGACCTGGATCACTTCAAGCTGCTCAACGACACCTTCGGCCACCAGGCCGGCGACCTGGTGCTGCAGCGTTTCGCCGCGTTGCTGACGAAGATGCTGCGGCGCAGCGACGTCGTCTGCCGCTACGGCGGCGAGGAATTCGTCGCCGTCATGCCCGACATCGGTGCCGACGGTGCCGAGATCATGCTGGAGCGCCTGCTCGAGGCCTTCCAGGCGCAACGCGAGACGATCGGCACGCGGCGCCTGCCGCACGGCTCGTTCTCGGCCGGCATCGCGCGCTATCCGCGCCACGGCCACACCCTCGAACAGCTGCTGTCGCGTGCCGACCGCGCCCTCTACGTGGCCAAGAACCACGGCCGCGCGCGCATCGAGCAGGCGCCGCGAACGGGCCTGGGCACCTTGATCTGAACGCCTTCAGCTGCGCCCGCTCTTTGCCGGCCGTGTCAGCACGGTGGGAAAGCTCACCGGCAGCGTCTGCGGGAAGTCGCGGCTGTAGTGCAGGCCGCGGCTCTCGTGGCGACGCAGTGCCGAACGCACGATGAGTTCGGCGCACACGACCAGGTTGCGCAATTCGAGCAGGTCGCGGTTGACGCGGAAGGCGGCGTAGTAGTCGTCGATCTCGTCGCGCAAGAGCTTGATGCGATGCAGCGCGCGCTCCAGCCGCTTCGTCGTGCGCACGATGCCGACGTAGTTCCACATCACCAGCCGCAGTTCGTCCCAGTTGTGGGCGATCACCACTTCCTCGTCGGCATCCTCGACCTGGCTCTCGTCCCACGGCGGCAACGCCGGCCTCTCCAACGGCTCGTCGTGCAGGATGCGTTCGGCGCAGCTGCGGCCGAGCACCACGCACTCCAGCAGGGAATTGCTGGCCAGCCGGTTGGCGCCATGCAGCCCGGTGTAGGTGGCCTCGCCCACCGCGTACAGGCCGGGCAGGTCCGTGCGGCCCTCGAGGTCGGTGACGACGCCGCCGCAGGTGTAGTGCGCCGCCGGCACGACCGGGATCGGCTGGCGCGCGATGTCGATGCCCAGTTGCAGGCAGCGCGCGTGGATGGTCGGGAAGTGCGACTTCAGGAAGTCCTCGCCGAGGTGGCGCGCGTCCAGCCAGACATGATCCAGCCCGTGCTTCTTCATCTCGAAGTCGATGGCGCGCGCGACGATGTCGCGCGGCGCCAGCTCGGCGCGCCCGTCGTGCGCGGGCATGAAGCGCGCGCCCACGCCGCCGGGCGCCGACGCATCCGGCAGGCACAGGTGCGCGCCCTCGCCGCGCAGCGCTTCGGTGATGAGGAAGCTGCGCTCCTGCGGGTGGTAGAGGCAGGTCGGGTGGAACTGGATGAACTCCATGTTCGCCACCCGGCAGCCGGCGCGCCAGGCCATCGCGATGCCGTCGCCGGTGGAGGTGTCGGGGTTGCTGGTGTAGCGGTAGACCTTGCCAACGCCGCCGGTGGCCAGCACCACCGCCGACGCGGGCAGCGTCTCGACGCGTCCGTGGTCCATGTCGAGCGCATAGACACCCCAGCAGCGCGGCCCGGCGACCGGCCGGTGCGCGCGTGCCAGGTGGCGCGAGGTCACCACGTCGACCGCCATCCAGCGCTCGCGCAGCGTGATGTTGGGATGGGCACGCGCGCGTGCCAGCAACGCGTCCTGGATGGCGCGGCCGGTGGCATCCGCGGCGTGCGCAATGCGGCGCACCGCGTGGCCGCCTTCGCGCGTCAGGTGCAGGCCCAACGGACCACCGGGGTCGGCCGAGAACGGCACGCCGGCATCCACGAGCCACTGCACGGCGCGCGCGCTGTTCTCGGCGACGAAGCGTGCCGCGTGCTCCTCCACCAGACCGGCGCCGGCTTCCTGCGTGTCGTGCACATGCGAGGCGATGCTGTCGTCGGTCCCGAGCACGCCGACGATGCCGCCCTGCGCCCAGGCGGTGGCGCTCTCTCCGAGCTCGCGCTTGGCCAGCACGACCACCGGCACGCGGTCGGCCAGGGTCAGTGCCGTGGCCAGGCCGCCGAGGCCGGCGCCCACCACGACCACGGGCGCCGGCGGCGCGGATACGGGAGTGTGGGGGGTCATCGCGTCGTCGGGCCTTTGAGCTTCAGGGTCACGATTCTAGGGACAGCGCCCGCCCGATCAGGCACAAGCGCTGCCAGCGCCGCCCTATGATGGCCCGATGGTCCGACCGCGCCCTCCCCATCAGTGGCCCGACACGCAGCGATTTGCCAGGCGCGACGAGTTGCTCTCGCCGCGCACCCAGATCGTCGACGACCCCGAGGCCTATCTCGGCCAGGTCCACCACGACATCGGCCGGCGCATCGCCGACGACCGCGTCGAGCTCTTCGTCGCCGGCGATGCGGCGCAGGCACTGCAGGACGAGTTCGCCCGGCATGCACCCGAATTCATCGCCCTGCACGACATCGGCACACGTGCCTCGCTGCGCCTGCTGGGCAGCCTGGCCGGTACCGCCGGTGGCCGCATCCAGCGGCTGGCGATCCGCCGCCAGGGCCCTGGCGTCGTGCTGGCCGAATTGCAGTTCGTCGAGGTCCCGTTGGCCGACGGCACGCCGCTGCGCCTGTACTCGACCACGATCGACGCCGACGATGCGACGCGCTCGCGGGTCGCTTGCGTGCTGCTCGCCCACAGCCGGCTCGGTGTGTTGATGGTCGGCGCGCTGCCGACGCAGGTGCTGGCAGCCCAGCTCGCGCCGCTGCGTGACGCTCTGCGGCTTGGCCCCTGGCCCAACCGCGACCTGTTGCTGGTGCCGTTGGGATCGAGCATCGCGATGGCGGCGCAGGCGACGGAGCTGGCCGCCGACAGCCCGGTGGCGGTGCACGTGACGCCGCACGCCGGCAAGCCCCGCCAGGCCTGGGCCTTCGTCGGTGGCGCCTGGAACCGGATGCACGGCCGGCCCGGGGGCCGGCACGCGCTGCCCGCCGAGCTGGCCCGCGCTGGGTCCCGACTGCAGGCGCCGGACCGCGCCGCAGCCACCGAGCCCATGACGCTGCGGCCCCTGACCGACCTGATGCGCGACCTGCCCAGCGCGCACGGTGCGTTGACCCCGATGCCGATGCCCGGCGCCACGCGCTGGCAGGACTACGTGGACCGCTGTGCGGCGATCAAGGGCGCCGTTGGCGCCTGCGCCTTCGACCTGCACTCGATGCGGCCGCTGGCCTGCGCCGGCAGCGCGCCGACCCCCGACAGGCTGGCCCTGCAGGGGGGCCTGCTGCTGGGCGCCATGAGCGACGCGGCGCGGGCGCTCGGGCTCGGCGGCGCGCCGCCCGAGGGCACCGTCAGCACCGCGACACACCACTTGCTGCTGCGTCCGGTGGCCGGCCACCCGGGCGTGGCCGTGCACGTCGTGGTGAGTGCCGCCGAAGGCAATCTCGCGCTGGCCCTTCGCCAGCTCGAGAGGATCGCGCCGCCGCAATAGACCGGCACCAACCCGCGCGGCTGCCGGCACGCCAGCGTCGCGCCGCGTGTATCTGAAGGGAAGACCGCGCCGAGGTCCGATGCGCGGACATCGAGGGGACACCGATGGCCACGCTGCACACCCGACTGACCCGTGCGCTCGAGTTGCGTCACCCGGTGCTCTCGGCACCGATGGCCTTCGCCGGCGGCGGTGCGCTGGCCGCGGCCGTCAGCCGTGCCGGTGGGCTGGGGCTGATCGGCGGCGGCTACGGCGACCCGAGCTGGCTCGAGGAGCAATTCGCCGCCGCGGCCGGCGAGCGCGTCGGGGTCGGCTTCATCACCTGGTCGCTGCGCAAGTCGCCGTCGCTGCTGACCGACGTGTTGAAGCACCGGCCGGCCGCGGTGATGCTGTCGTTCGGCGACCCGCGCCCCTTCATCGACGAGATCCGTGCCGCCGGCGCCCGGCTCGTGTGCCAGTGCCAGGACATGGGCCACGTGATGGACGCGCTCGAGGTCGGTGCCGACATCGTCGTGGCACAGGGTGCCGAGGCCGGCGGACATGGAGCCTTGCGCGGCACGCTGAGCTTCGTGCCGGAGGTGGCCGACCACATCGCCCGCCACGCGCCGCAGACGCTGCTGCTGGCCGCCGGCGGCATCGGCGACGGCCGCGGCCTGGCGGCGTCGTTGCTGCTCGGCGCCGACGGCGTGCTGGTCGGCACGCGGCTGTGGGCGTCCACGGAGGCGCTGGTGCACGAAGGGCACCACCGCGCCCTCCTCGAGACCGACGGCGATGGCACCGTGCGCACGACGGTGGCCGACATCGCGCGGCAGATCGCCTGGCCGCGCGGCTTCACGGCGCGCATCCGCCGCAACGCCTTCACCGACCGCTGGCACGGACACGAGGCCGAACTCGAGCGCGAGGTCGGGGTGCAGGGGCCTCGCTACCGACAGGCCTTCACCGCCGGCGACGCCGAGCACACCGGGGTCTGGTTCGGCGAGGCCGCCGGCCTGATCGATGCGATCGAGCCTGCGGCGGCGATCGTCGAGCGGATGGTCGACGAGGCGGCGCTGCACCTGCAGCGATACAGCGGCACGACCTTCGGCTAGTCTGCTGCCACCAGCGCCAGCCAGGCGCCGCGGTAGCGACGCGCATATTCGACGCGCAGGCCCGGCGGAATCTTCGACGGCAGGCGGTAGACGAGCACGCCGCGTCCTTCGGGGTTCGCGGCGAGCCACGCTGGCAGCCCGTACTCGGGCAGCTCGACCAGCGGCCGCTGCAGCCGGCCGGCCAGCGTCCACTGGCCGTGGTAGTCGCCCTCGATGGCGACCGGGCGGCCCTCGCGTTCGAACTGCGCCAGCCGCGCGGCGACCGCGTTCAGGTCGTAAGGTCCGCGCATCGCGACGTCGAAGCCGACGAGCAGCCCGAAGGCCGCGACGATGCTGGCTGTCGCGACGCGCTGCACGTCGCGCAAGGGATCCGCCGGGCGGCGCGACGCGAGCACCGCGCCGGCCAGCAGCCCCAGCGCACCCCCGCCCTGCAGCCACGCACCGTCGACGCCATCGCCCAGCCGCGCATCCAGCAGGGGCATGGCGATCAGCGCGCCGGCACCGAAGAGGACCAGCGTCAGCGCCGGCGCCGCCAGCCCCCAGCGGCCCGTGGCGCTGGTGGCCAGTGCGCGCGCCACCAGCAGCGCGAACAGCGCAAATTCCGGCAGCAGGTAGTGCGCGCGCTTGCCACTGACGAACGAGAAGAACACCAGGCAGAAGAGCGCGCCGAAGAGTGCCAGCCGCAGCCCGCTGTCGTCGCGCAACGCGGCCGGCAGGGCGCGCCAGCCGCTCCACCAGCGCGGCCACAGCAGCCACGGTGCCAGTACCAGCGGCAGCCAGGCCAGGTAGTACCACGCAGGCGCCCGGTGCGCAAAGCTCTCGACCATGCGGTTGGCCGTCTGGCCCCAGAAGATGGCGTTGCGGTAGACCTCGCCGCCCGACCACGCCGCCGGGATCGCCCAAGCCAGGATCAGCGCTGCGCCTCCCAGCACGGCCAGCGCCACGCCGGCATACCAGCGACCCCAGCGCGGCCGCTGCTCGCGCATCCACCACGGCGCGAGCAGCGCCGGCGGCAGCAGGTGCAGCAGCGCGACCGGGCCCTTCGCGTACAGCGCGCCACCCATGCCCAGCGCCAGCAGCACGAAACCGCCGCCGGCGCCGCCACCCTTCCAGGCACGCACCAGCCCGAGCAGGCCCAGCGCGACGAAGAAAGACAGCAGGACGTCGAACATCAGCGCCGACGCGAAATAGCTGTAGAGCATGCTCGCGAGCAGGATGAAGGGCGCCATGCGCGCCACCTCGGGCCGCGCCGGCCAGAGGGTGCGGCCGAGCGCGTGCACCAGTGCCAGCGTGCCGGCAGCGAACAGCGGCGAGATCAGCCGCGGCGACCAGTCGTTGACGCCGAAGACCGCCCAGCCGGCGTGAATCAGCCAGAACAGCAGCGGCGGCTTGTGGTGGTAGGGCTCGCCATTCAGGTGCGGGACGAGGAAGTCACCACGCGTCCACATCTCCCAGGCCACCGCCGCATAACGCGTCTCGTCGACCGGCAGCAGCGGCCGCGCCAGCGAGGCCACGACGAGCAACCCGAGCAGCAGCGCCAGCCAGACGGCGTCCCGAGCCGTCGCGGCGCGGGTCACCCGCGCATCCGGCGGCCGGGCAGACTCAGGCATGCGGCGCCAGTGGAACCCCGGCGCGCCGCTCGCGCCGGATCAGCCACAGGTTGCGCGCATAGATGAACAGCCCCATGCCCTGCCCGAGCATGAAGACCGGGTCCTCGCGGTAGGCGGCATAGACGAACAACGTCGCACCGCCGGCGAGAGAGAAGTACCAGAAGACGTCCGGTATCACCGAGCGGCCGGCGCGCTCGCTGGCCAGCCACTGGATGACGAAGCGTGCCGAGAACAGCGCCTGGCCGCCGAAGCCGACCGTCAGCACCGCCCATTCGGGCAGCGAGATCGAGTGCCAGTTCATGGCTCGATGGCCGGCCGCGTGGCGCGGCGTTGCAGCCACATCACGCCGAAGAGGTCGACGATGCCGACCCACAGCCGGTTGTGGATGCCGTACTTGGATGTGCCCGCCGGCCGTGCACGGTGGCTGACCGGCACCGACACCACCTGCCCGCCTTCGCGCTGCGCCAGCGCCGGCAGGAAACGGTGCAGGTGGTCGAAGAAGGGCAGGCGCAGGAACAGCTCGCGCGGGAACACCTTGAGCCCGCAGCCGGTGTCGGGCGTGGCGTCGCCGAGCAGTCGCGCACGCACGCCATTGGCGATGCGCGACGACAGCTGGCGCACCGCGCTGTCGTGCCGCGCCGTGCGCCAGCCGATGACCATCGCCAGGTCCGGCGCGCGCCGGCCCGGGCGCAGCGCGTCCAGCAGCTTGGGCAGATCGGCCGGGTCGTTCTGGCGGTCGCCGTCGAGCGTGGCGATCCACGGGTGGCGCGCCGCGCGCACGCCGCTGGCGATCGCCGTGCTCTGGCCGTAGCTTCGGGGATGCCGGATGATACGCAGCCGCGGGAACGTCGTCTGCGCCTCAGCCAGCCGCTGCGCGGTGGCGTCGGTGCTGCCGTCATCGACATAGATGAGCTCGAATTCGGCCTGCCCGTCCAGCGCGGCGTGGATCTCCTCGACCAGCGGCAGCACATTGTCGGCCTCGTTGCGAACCGGCACCACCACCGAGAGGCGGTCGAGATAGTCTTCCACGCCTGGCCCGCCGGCAAACCCCGGGGTCGCCACGGGCGCCACTTCGGCCGGCATCACCGACATCGATGAGGCCGCCCTCGACGAGGGCTTGAGCATCTGCACTTCCAATGGATTGCCGCGGCAACGAATGTCAGATCGAACCAACCCGACTCTATAGCGGACCAGGGTTACGCTGCGCTTAACGGACCGCCACCGTCTCGCGCATCCCGGTCCACCCTTAGAGCAACCAGTCCCAGGTCTCGGTCTGGCTGGCATCGACGGCGCCGTCGCCATCCGCGTCGAGCGCGATCCGCACCTGGCTTGTCGAGAGCGCCTGCACGTCGATCGTGCCCTTGTTGCTGGTGATCCTGAGCGTGCCCGAACTCGGGTGGTCGTCGGTCGCCAGATCGATGAAGGGCGCCGTCGT
>Ga0105090_10001298_pt1 | contig 13392 bp, 12 predicted proteins | sample PPLLak3March2015_FD_79110 | JGI IMG/M metagenome (GOLD analysis project Ga0105090, IMG submission 79110) | Freshwater sediment microbial communities from Prairie Pothole Lake near Jamestown, North Dakota, USA - PPLs Lake P7 Core (1) Depth... | ecosystem: Environmental > Aquatic > Freshwater >... | reverse complement strand
GCGCCACCGCGTCGGGGGCGCCTGATACGCCCAACAACGCGGCCACCAGGGCCAGCGCGAGGGCGAATCGGGCAATCACGGGCGCTTTTCCAGCAGGGCGTAGAAGAAACCGTCGTGTTCGCGCAGCGGCGTTGCACAAGGCAGCAGTTGCGCGATCGGCTCGTCGGCGTCGCCGACGCGGGCGCTCAAATGGCAGCGCACGGCGTCGGGATGCGAGGCAATGAAGCGGCTGACGACCGCCTCGTTCTCCCCGCCGAACACCGAACAGGTAGCGTAGAGCAATTTACCACCCGCCCCGAGCAGCGGCCAAAGCGCGGCCAGGATCTCGGACTGACGGGCCGAAAGTGTCGCGATATCGCTACGGCGGCGCAGCCAGCGGATGTCGGGATGCCGGCGCACGATCCCCGAAGCGGTGCATGGCGCATCGACGAGGATCCGGTCGTAGGGCTCGCCGTCCCACCAGCCCTCGGGGCGGCGCGCGTCGCCGGCCACGACTCGTGCCCGCAAGCCGAGCCGCTCGAGGTTCTCGCGAATCGGCGCCAGCCGCGGCTCGCCGACGTCGAGCGCGGTCAGCCTGCAGTCGGCCAGCTCGAGCAGGTGCGTAGTCTTGCCGCCCGGCGCCGCGCAGGCGTCGAGCACCCGCTCGCCGTCGCGCGCCCCAAGCAGCGGCGCGGCCAGCTGCGCGCCGGCATCCTGCACCGAGACCTCGCCGTCGCGCCAGCCCGGCAGCGCGTCGACAGCCATCGGCCGCTCGAGCACGATCGCCTGCTCGCCGACCCTGCGTGCCGCGATGCCTGCCTGAGAGAGCCGCCCGAGGTATTCGTCGACGCCGCACCGGCGGATGTTGACGCGCAGCGTCATCGGAGGCGGCGAATTCGCCACCTCGAGAATCTGCTGCCAGTGCAGCGGCTGCTCGCTGCGCAGGACGTCGATCCACCATGCAGGATGATTCCAGCGCGCAACCGGGTCGGCGCGGGCAGCCGCCAGCAAGTGCCCGCGCTCACGAAGAAAGCGGCGCAGCGTAGCGTTCAGGAAGCCTGCGGCCGGCGCGGTGTCGGGCTCGGCGCGCGCCGCGGCCACGGCCTGGTCGACGATCACCGCCTCGGCCCGAAGCGGCTCGATCAGTTGCGACAGCGCCACGCACTGCAGGGCTGCCAGCGGTGGCGCCGGCGGCTTGCGGTTCAGCGCCGCGGCGAGCGCTTCGACCAGGCCCAGCCGGCGCGCGGCCTCATGCGCCATGTCGCGCACCGCGGCACGCGAGGCGTCGGGCAGGCGTCCGCCCCGCGCGGCAGCGCTGGCGATCGCGGCGTCGAGCGCTACCGGCAGCGCGCGGCCGGCGCGCAGCGAGGCAATCGCCGCCGCCGCCAACGCGATTTCACGCGACAGCGGCGCGCGCTCGGACATCCTGGGCGAGTCAGACGCCTGGACGACCGGCCAGCGCCATCAGCCGCCGGATCCGCTCGGCGGTGTCCGGATGCGTCGAGAACAGGCCGCGCAACCCGCCGCCAGACAGCGGATTCATGATCATCATCTGCGCAGTCTCCGGATGACGCTCGGCAGCCTCGAGAGGAATGCCCTGCGCATAGCGGTGGATCTTCTCGAGCGCCGACGCCAGCGCGGCCGGGTCGCCCGAGATTTCGGCGCCACCCCGGTCGGCGTCGAATTCGCGCGCCCGCGAGATCGCCATCTGGATCAGCATTGCGGCCAGCGGTGCCAGCAGTGCCACCGCGATCGTCGCGATCGGATTCGCCGGGCGACCATCGCCACCGCGTCCGCCGAAGAACAGCGCGAAGTTGGCCAGCGCCGAAATCGCGCCGGCCATCGTTGCCGAGATCGTCGAGATAAGAATGTCGCGGTGCTTGACGTGGGCCAGCTCGTGCGCCATGACGCCGCGCAACTCCCGCTCGCTCAGCACGCGCAGGATGCCGGTGGTGGCGGCCACCGCGGCGTTCTGCGGATTGCGGCCCGTGGCGAACGCATTGGGCGCGGCCTCTTCGATCAGATAGACCTTCGGCATCGGCAAGCCAGCCCGCTGCGCCAGTTCGGCGACCATCCGGTAGAACTGCGGCGCGGTCGTCTCGTCGACCTGCTTCGCCTTGTACATCTTCAGGACCAGCTTGTCCGAGAACCAGTACGCGAAGAAGTTGCTGACCAGCCCGAATCCGAGCGCCATCAGCATGCCCTGCTGGCCCCCGATCACCGACCCGACGGCGCCGAACAGCGCCATGATGCCGGCCATCAGAACCGCGGTTTTCACCATGTTGAACATGAACTCGAATCTCCTTGCTGCCTGTGGGCCGGCGCCGAGCGGCATCCGCCGCCACACCGGCAATGGTTTCAATATCGGGGCAGTGGCGCCCGACTGCAAGCGCCTCGCGACTGGCTACCCCGATGATGTGAGAGTCGCGTCCGGCAACAGTAACCTTTCTCCGGCACGGACCGGAAAACCGCGCAGGAACTCGCCGCAAGGCAGCCTGCGCCCACCCGGCTTCTGCAATGCGAGCGCGGCAATCGCCCCGTCGCCGCAGGCGACCAGCAGTCCTTCGTCGTCGGCGCGCAACACGGTGCCAGCGTCGGCGTCGGCGATGTGTTCCACGGCGCGCGCGCGCCAGATCTTGACCGGAAGCGGCCCGTCACGCTCGAACAGGGCAAGCGAACCCGGCGCCGGATCGAAGGCCCGGATCCGGTCGACCAGCCTTCGCGCCGGCAGCGAAAAGTCGAGATGCGTGTCGGCACGACCAAGCTTGTGCGCATAGGTGACGCCGTCGGCCGGCTGCGCAACGGGGCGCAGCGATCCGGCCTCCAACGAGGCAAGCGCATCGACGATCGCCTGCGCGCCGAGCGTCGCCAGCCGGTCGTGCAGGCTGCCGCCAGTGTCCTCGGCAAGGATCGGTGTGCGCGCCTTCGACAGCATCGGTCCGGTGTCCAGGCCGGCGTCCATCTGCATGATCGTGATGCCGGTTTCAGTGTCGCCGGCCTCGATCGCGCGCTGGATCGGCGCCGCGCCGCGCCAGCGCGGCAGCAGCGAGGCATGGATGTTCAGGCAGCCGAAACGCGGAATCGCCAGCACCGCGGCCGGCAGGATCAGGCCATAGGCAGCCACGACGATGACGTCGAGCCGCGCATCGGCCAGTTGCTGCTGCGCAGCAGGCTCACGCAGGCTCGGTGGCTGCCAGACCTCCAGGCCCAGTGTCGTCGCCAGTTTCTTGACCGGGCTGGCCTGCAAGGCGCGGCCGCGGCCGGCGGGCCGGTCGGGCTGGGTCAGCACCAGCACGATCCGATGGCCGGCGCGGACCAACGCATCGAGCGCGCGCGCGGCAAATTCGGGCGTGCCCGCGAAGGCTATGCGCAGCATCCGGCCGCCCGCCGCTCAGGCGACGTCGCGCTCGGCTTTCTGAAGCCGAGTGCGAATCCGGTTCTGCTTGAGGCGGGACAGGTATTGCACGAAAACGCGGCCATTCAGGTGGTCGATCTCGTGCTGGATGCAGACCGCCAGCAGGCCGTCACAGTCGAGCGTGAACGGTTTGCCCTGCCCGTCGAGCGCGCGGACCGTGACCCGGTCCGGCCTTTCGACCTCGTCGTAGACACCGGGAACGGACAGGCAGCCTTCTTCGTAGACCTTGCAATCGGCGCTCGCGTCGACGATTTCCGGGTTGATGAAGACTTTCAGCTGGTCCTTGGCCTCGGACGCGTCGATGACGATCACCCGCAGGTGGACGTCGACCTGGGTGGCGGCCAGGCCGATGCCCGGCGCCTCGTACATCGTCTCGGCCATGTCGCTGACGAGCTGGCGGATGCGGCCGTCGACCTCGCGGACCGGATCGGCGACGCGATGAAGGCGGGGATCAGGAAACTTCAGGATGTTGAGTACGGCCATCGGGAAATAACCGCCGTCGGTAAGGTGCGCCGGCCGGCTCAGCTTGCGGTACCCCCGCTATCTCGGCAGAATCGGCCGACAAAGGGGCGCCATATCCAATGAAAAATCTTATCACGCGGGTTCTTGCTGCTGCCGTTGCACTGACGGCCTGCGTGGCCATTCGCGCGCAGACCGTCGAACTGGCTCCGAACGCGCCTGAGCGCTACGTCGTGGTCAAGGGCGACACGCTCTGGGGCATCTCCGGGCGCTTTCTCAGCAAGCCCTGGCGCTGGCCCGAGATCTGGGACCTGAACCGTGAACAGATCCGCAACCCGCACCTGATCTACCCGGGCGACGTCGTGGTCCTCGACCTGTCGGGCGCCGAGCCGCGCCTGCGCCTGTCCCGGCTGGTCGGGGCGGGCGGCTCCGACGCCTCCGGCGCCGGCGGGGCGCTGCCGGTCGAGAGGCTGCAGCCGAGGACCCGCGTCGAGATGCTCGATCGCGAGCCCGTTCCGACGATCAGCTGGACCGACATCGAAGCCTTCCTGAACCGGCCGCTGGTGGTCGACGAGCGGGGCATGGCCGGAAACCCGCGGATCGTCGCGACGCAGGACGGGCGCGTCTACCTGGGTCGTGGCGACCTGGCCTATGTCCGCGGCATTGCCGACGAGTCGGTCCGCGAGTGGCACATCTACCGTCAGGCCACGCCGCTGCTCGACCCCGACACCCGCCGGCCGATCGCCTGGAATGCCGTGTTCCTCGGCTCCGCGCGGCTCGAGCGCGCCGGTGACCCGGCCTCGCTGCGCGTGACCGCGATGAACCAGGAGATCGGCGTCGGTGACCGCCTGGTGCCGGCCGAAACGCCGAAGCCGATGAACTACATTCCTCGCCCGCCCGAGACACAGGTCAATGGCCGAATCGTTGCCGTCTACCGCGGCGTGTCGCAGGTCGGTCGCAACAGCGTGGTCGCGATCAACGCCGGCAGCAGCAACGGCCTCGATGTCGGCAACGTCCTGGCAATCCAGCAGCGCGGCCGCGTCGTCGTCGACCGCGAGACCAAAGACAAGATAAGACTTCCGGACGAGTCCGTTGGTTACATGCTGATCTTCCGGGTTTTCGATAACATCGCCTACGGCCTGGTGATGGAGGCGTCACAGTCGATCTCGGTCGGCGACAACGTCACCAATCCCTAGATTTCCACCGCTCCGTAGCGAGTCCTCATGCCCCTTTCAGCCGGGGCGCGCGATGCCTGCGCGCCGTGGCTGCGGCTCGTCCTGACACCCGGCCTCGGGCCGACGGCCGTGCGCCGCCTGCTCGAGGCCTTCGGGTTGCCCGAGGACGTGTTCGCGGCCGGCCATGCCAAGCTGTCGGCCGCGCTCGGTCCGCCGCGCGCGCAGGCGCTGCTCGGCACGGATCCGGAGCGCGACGCGGCGGTGCAGGCCGCGCTCGACTGGGCCCAGGCCGACGACCACCACCTGATCACGCTCGACGACCCGCGCTATCCGCCGCGGCTGCTCGAGATCGCCGATCCGCCGCCGCTGCTGTTCCTGCGCGGCGCTCCGGCCGCCCTCGCGCAGCCGTCGGTGGCGATCGTCGGCAGCCGGCAGGCCACTCACGGCGGGCTTGGGCTCGCGCGCGATTTCGCGCGGGTGCTCGGCGATGCCGGCCTGACGATCGTCAGCGGGCTCGCACGCGGCATCGACGCGGCCGCGCATCGCGGCGCGCTCGACAGCGCCGCCGACACCATCGCCGTCACCGGAACCGGCATCGATCTCGTCTATCCGCCGGCACACCGGCCGCTCGCGGATGCGATCGCAGCGAAGGGCGCGATCGTCTCCGAGCTGCCGCTGGGCACGATGGTGCAGCGCTCGAACTTTCCGCGCCGCAACCGGCTGATCGCCGGGCTGACGCTGGCCACGCTGGTCGTCGAGGCAGCGCGCGAGTCCGGCTCGCTGATCACCGCGCGGCAGGCAGCAGAAGCCGGACGCGAGGTGATGGCGATCCCCGGCTCCATCCATTCGTCGTTGTCCCGAGGCTGCCACCAGTTGATCCGGGATGGCGCCAAGCTGGTCGAATCGGCCGAGGACGTGCTCGTCGAACTGCGCGGCGTGCTCGGCCGGGGGTTCACAGCGCCCGCGCGCGGCGTCACCGGTCGGGTGCCGGCACGCGGCGACCTTGCGGGCGGCGACAGGATCGACGACAAGCTGCTGCAGGCCATGGGCTTCGATCCGGTCGATGTCGAAACGCTGATCGACCGCACCGGCCTGTCGGCCGGCGAAGTCGGCGCGCTGCTGCTGCGGCTGGAGTTCAACGACCGGGTCGAGCGCCTCGTCGACGGCCGCTTCGCGCAAACGGCGGCGCCCCGATCTTGAACGCCCACGGGCAGTCGGCCTCGCGGGCGCGAGCCCGCGCGCGCCGCGGGCACGCCTGCGGCGCCATACGATCGGCCGCCTGTCCAGTCCCCTCGCAACCGCGCCCGGCTTGCGCCGGGTCACGGCAGGCACTTATGATTGGCGCCCTTTCCGGTCGAACCGGCGCGCCCCTCCCGGCGCCGGCGCTCCCCATCGCGCAGCCTTTCGGCCGGACCTGCGCGCCCTCGCCAACGGACCCCGAATGAGCAAAGCCCTGATCATCGCCGAGAAACCTTCCGTGGCCGCGGACATCGCGCGTGCCCTCGGCGGTTTCACGCGGCAGGGCGACTACTTCGAAAGCGACGACTACCTGATCTCGTCGGCGGTCGGCCATCTGGTCGAGATCGCCGCTCCCGAGCAGTACGAAGTCAAGCGCGGAAAGTGGTCGTTCGCTCACCTGCCGGTCATTCCGCCGCATTTCGACATCCAGCCGATCGCCAAGAACGAGGAGCGGCTGAAGCTGCTGGCCCGGCTGATCCGCCGCAAGGACGTCGACCTGCTGATCAACGCCTGTGACGCGGGCCGCGAGGGCGAGTTGATCTTCCGCCTGATCGCGCAGTTCGCGAAGGCGAAGCAGCCGATCAAGCGGCTGTGGCTGCAATCGATGACGCCGGCAGCGATCCGAGAAGCCTTTGCCGGGCTGCGCGACGACGAGCAGATGCTGCCGCTGGCCGACGCCGCCCGCTGCCGCTCCGAGGCCGACTGGCTGGTCGGCATCAACGGCACCCGCGCGATGACCGCGTTCAACTCGCGCGACGGCGGCTTCTACCTGACCACCGTCGGGCGCGTGCAGACGCCCACGCTGACGATCGTCGTCGAGCGCGAAGAGCGGATCAAGCGCTTCGTGGCGCGCGACTACTTCGAAGTGCACGCCAGCTTCGCGGCCGAGGCCGGCAGTTACCAGGGGCGTTGGTTCGACCCGACGTTCCGCAAGAGCGAAGACGACGCCGAGGCCCGGGCCGAGCGTCTGTGGGATCGGGCCCGTGCGGATGCCGTCACGGCTGCCTGCCAGGGCCGGCAGGGCACCGTCACCGAGGAGTCGAAGCCGACCACGCAGCAATCGCCGGCGCTGTTCGACCTCACCAGCCTGCAGCGCGAGGCCAACGGCCGCTTCGGTTTTTCGGCGCGAGCGACGCTGTCGCTTGCGCAGGCGCTGTACGAGCGGCACAAGGTTCTGACCTACCCGAGAACCGACTCGCGCGCGCTGCCCGAGGACTATCTGGAAACCGTCGCCTCCACGATGGAGATGCTGCGCAGCCAGGCCGGGAGCGGCACCGCCGCCTATGCTCCATTCGCGCGCCAGGCGCTGGAACGCGGCTGGGTCAGGCCGAACAAGCGGATCTTCGACAACTCCAAGGTCTCCGATCACTTCGCGATCATCCCGACGCTGCAGGCACCGAAACCGGGCGGGCTGTCCGACGCCGAGCAAAAGATCTACGACCTGGTCGTGAGGCGCTTCCTGGCGGTGTTCTTCCCGCCGGCCGAGTTTCTCGTCACCACCCGGATCACGGCCGTCGACGAGCACCGGTTCCGCACCGACGGCCGCGTGCTGGTCAACGCCGGCTGGCTTGCCATCTACGGCCGCGAGGGCGGGCGCGACGACACGCTGGTGCCGGTCAGGCCCGACGAGAAGGTGCTGACCGAATCGATCGAGACGATTGCGCTGGCCACCCGGCCGCCGGCCCGCCACAACGAGGGCACGCTGCTGTCGGCGATGGAAGGCGCCGGGAAACTGATCGAGGACGACGAGCTTCGGGAGGCGATGGCCGAGAAGGGGCTCGGCACGCCAGCCACGCGCGCGTCGATCATCGAGGGCCTGATCGCCGAGAACTACCTGGTCCGCGAGGGCAAGGAACTGATTCCGACGCCCAAGGCCTTCCAGTTGCTGACGCTGCTGCGAGGCCTGCGCGTCACCGAACTGACGGCGCCCGAACTGACCGGCGAATGGGAATACAAGCTGGCGGAAATGGAACGCGGGCGGCTGTCGCGCGACGTCTTCATGCGCGAGATCGCCGAGATGACGCGCAAGATCGTCGAGCGCGCCAAGCACGGCGAGCTCGAGATCGGGCCCGATGTCTTCGCAACGCTGTCCACGCCCTGCCCCGCCTGCGGCGGCCTGGTCCGGGAGAACTACAAGCGCTTCGCGTGCACGAAGTGCGAGTTCTCGATCACCAAGATCCCCGGCAGCCGGCTGCTGGCGCCCGAAGAGGCCGAACAGCTGCTGCGCGAGCGCACGATCGGGCCACTGCAGGGCTTTCGCAGCAAGCAGGGCCGGCCGTTCGCGGCGATCCTCAAGCTCAGCGCGGAGAACAAGCTCGAGTTCGACTTCGGTCAGTCCGACGCCGACGCCGAGGCGTCCGAGCCGGTCGACTTCAGCGGGCAGGCGCGCCTCGGCGATTGCCCGAAATGCGGCGCCGGTGTCTACGACCACGGCATGTCCTATGCCTGCGAAAAAGCGGTCGGCCCGGATCGCAGTTGCGATTTCAGAAGCGGCAAGGTGATCCTGCAGCAGGAAATCGAGCCGGCCCAGATGAGCAAGCTGCTCGCCGAGGGGCGCACCGACCTGTTGCAGGGCTTCGTTTCGCAGCGAACGCGCCGCAAGTTCAAGGCTTACCTGGTGCAGGGCAAGGATGGCAAGGTCGGCTTCGAATTCGAGCCGCGGCCGGCCAAGGCGGGCGCAACGAAGGCTGCGGCCGGCAAGACCGCGGCAACGGCCGACGCCGGGACGGCAACAGAGCCGGCTGCCGAGACGGTGAAAGCCCCCGGGCAGAAGTCCGCAGCAACGAAGGTGGCGGCCAAGAAACCCGCGGCCAGGAAAGCGGCAGCGAAGAAGCCAGTCGCGAAGAAACCGGCTGCGAAGAAACCGGCTGCGAGGAAACCGACCGCGAAGAAGTCTGCGGCCAGGAAGCCGGCCGCCCGCAGGTCGGCTGCTGGTGCGTCGGGGGCCGAATAGGCCCTGTTCGCTGCAATCGCGGGGCGGGCCCGCGCTGCGCTATGCTTTCGGTCATGCAGTGCAGCACACCGGCAGATATCAGGGCCAACTGGGTTTTCGGATACGGTTCGCTGATCTGGAACCCCGAATTCGACTTCGATCAGGCCGATCTCGCCAGGGCGCACGGCTATCACCGCGCATTCTGCGTGCGCTCCAGCCGCTATCGCGGCACCCCGCAACGGCCCGGCCTCGTGCTCGGCCTCGACCGTGGCGGCAGCTGCGTGGGCGTCGCCTATCGCCTGAGCCAGCCGACTCGCGAGCAGGCCATCGCGCGGCTGTTCGAGCGCGAGATTCCCGATCCGGCGATTCGCATCTACCAGCCGAAGGTCATCGCCATCCGCCTGCAGGGCGGCGAAACGGTGCAGGCACTTACATTCATTGCAGACCGTTCCAGACCTTCATACCAGAGACTCAGCGACGTCGAAGTCCTGGAACGGCTCGCGGTCTGCCACGGCGAGCGCGGCGCCAACCGGGAATACGCGATCAATACCTGGGAAGCGCTTCGCGCGCGAGGCGTGCACGACGCCAGGCTGATGCGCCTGGTTCGCCAGCTAATGGTGCAGCGGTGAATGCCGGCGAGAGTCCGCCTTGGTCACGGCGGCCGCCGGATCAGCCCTACGCGGACTCGAGCAGACCCTGAATCGGCAGGTGCAGCCGTGAGTGAGCGGGCACTCCGGCCATCAGGAACTCCATCTGATCGGCCAGAATCCGCCGGTTGCGCAGGATGAAGGCCTCGTGCAGGTTCGGCACATAGGGCACGTAAAGCAGCGGCATCCTCGCCTGCTCCGGGGTGCGATCGCCCTTGCGCAGATTGCACGGCTTGCAGGCGCTGACGAGATTGGTCCACGAGGTCTTGCCACCCCGGCTCTGCGGTCGAACGTGCTCGGCCGTGAGCTCCGACGGTCGTAGTCTGGCGCCGCAGTAAGCGCACACATGGCAATCCCGGGCGAACAGCATTTCGCGGCTCAGCGCCGGAACTGCGCCAAGCGGCGCGCGGCGACCGCTGTCGCTGCGCACCGCGACGATCGAGCGCAAGGTCAGCGACGAACGCAGTCCCGAAGCACGGTTCACGCCGCCGCGCAGCGTGAACGAGTGCGCGCCCAGATCCCAGGCCACCTGACGCTTGCAGTAGTAGCCGGCCGCCTCCTCGACACCGATCCACCGACGCGGCGTTCCGCCGGCGTCGAGGACGAGGATGCTGATCGAAGAGGCCACGCGCGACACGACTCACTCCCGGACATGACACGACACCGTCATTGTGCGCCAGGATGCGCCCGCCCGACCACGTTGATCGACGGGGTGGCCATGCCGCCTTCGACCAGCGCCGCCGCGGCAGCCGACAGACCAGTGCGTTAACATCGATGTCCCGCCCCCGCGCCAACCATCAGGCCGCGGCGTGGCCTGAAACGCCTGAAACAACCCCCGCGAATCCCATGATCGAAACCACGCTCGAACGCTTCCAGACCGATGTCATCGACGCATCGATGCAAAAGCCGGTGCTGCTCGATTTCTGGGCACCCTGGTGCGCGCCGTGCAAATCGCTCGGGCCGATGCTCGAGAAACTCGAGGCGCAGTACGGCGGCCGCTTTCTGCTCGTCAAGGTCAATACCGAAGACCAGCAGCAACTCGCCCAGCATTTCCAGATCCGCTCGATCCCGACCGTGTTCGCCGTCGTCGGCGGTCAGCCGGTCGACCAGTTCCAGGGCGCCCTGCCCGAGAGCCAGCTGCGCGAATTCATCGACCGGCTGCTGCCCGACCCAACCGATGCCCAGGTCGAGCAGGCGATGCAGGCCGCCGAGAGCGGCGACCGCGACACGGCGATCGCGATCCTGAAGACCGTCATCGTGACGGCGCCGGATCACGAAACCGCCCGGCTGCTGCTTGCGCAGCTGCTGCTCGAAGACGATCCGTCGGCAGCCCTGGCCATGCTCGACGCCCTCGGCGCCGAGGCGAAGCTGGATCCGCAGGTGGCCGCGCTGATCGCACGGGCCAGGCAGCTCGTCGACGAAGCCCACGTGCCGCCGCCGATCGAACTGGTCACCCGGATCGCCGAAAACGCCGACGACCTGGCCGCGCGGCTCGAACTCGCGCAGCACTATATCGACCAGAAGGCGTGGCCGCCGGCCTTCGAGCAATTGCTGGAGATCGTCCGGCGCGACCGGGCCTTCGGCGAAGATATCGGGCGCAAGACGATGATCGAGACCTTCGACAAGGCATCGACCCAGCCGCAACTGGTGGCCGAGTGGCGGCGCCGGCTGAGCTCGGTGCTTTTCTGAACGCAATGGAGACCAGGCGATGACTTCAGCAGGCAATTTCGTCGAACTGGTGGCAGCCGATGGCCACCGTTTCGTCGCTTACAAGGCGGCTCCCGCCGGCAAGGCACGCGGCGCGGTGGTGATTGCTCCCGAGATCTTCGGCATCAACTCGCACATCCGCGCAGTGGCCGGCGGCTACGCAGCCGACGGCTATCTCGCGATCGCGCCGGCGCTGTTCGACCGCGCTCAGCGCGACTACGAAAGCGGCTATTCGCCCGACGAGATCCAGGCCGGCATCGCGGTGATGCAGAAGGTCGATATTGCCGACGCGCTGAAGGACGTTGCAGCCTGCGTCGAACACGCACGGCCGGCGGGCAAGGTCGCCATCATCGGCTACTGCTGGGGTGGAACGATCGCCTGGGTCGCGGCGGCACGCGTGGCGGGGCTCGCCTGCGCGGTGCCGTACTACGGCGGCGGCATCCCCAACCACTCGGCGGAGCAGCCGCAGTGCCCGGTGATGTTCCAGTTCGGCGAGCAGGACCAGATGCCGTCGGCCGAGCAGGCCCGCGCGATAGCGGCCGCGCATCCGACCGCCGTCGCGCATTTCTACGATGCCGGGCACGGATTCAACTGCGACCAGCGCGGCTCCTACGATGCGGCCGCGTCGAAGCTCGCGCGCAGCCGCACGCTGGAATTCCTGGCGCAGCACGTCGGCTGACCGATCCGATTGGCGAGGAGCGCGGCCAGGCCGCGCCCCGGAAGCGCTGCGCCCCGGGCCCGTCTTGTGCGGCCGGCAGCCCCCCAGTCCCTACTGCGCGGTCCAGCCGCCGTCGACCGGCAGCGACACGCCGGTGATGCCGACCGCCGAATCGCTGCACAGGAACACCGCCACTTCGCCGATCCGCGACGGCGGCAGCAGCGTCAGGTTCGGCTGCTTCTCCTTCAGCAGGTCGCGAATCGCCGCGTCGCGGTCTCCGCCGAACTGCGCCGCGCGCGCCTCGATCTGAGGCGTCAGGATCGGCGTCTCGGTCCAGCCCGGGCAGATGCAGTTGACGGTGATGCCGTCGGTGGCGGTTTCGAGCGCCACGCCTTTCGACATGCCGACCAGTCCGTGCTTGGAGGCCAGGTAGGCGGTCTTGTTGACCGAAGCGACCAGCCCGTGCACCGACGCAATGTTGACGATCCGCCCCCAGCGCCGCTCGCGCATCGCCGGGACAGCCGCGCGCATCGTGTAGAAGGCTGCGCTCAGGTTGATCGCGATGATCGCGTCCCAGCGATCGGGCAGGAATGAATCGATCGGGCTCGTGTGCTGGATGCCGGCGTTGTTGACCAGGATGTCTGGCGAAGCCAGCGCCTGCGTGGCGCTGTCCACCAGTGCCGCCGCCTGGGTGGCGTCGGCAAGGTCGGCCCGCACGTAGGCGGCGCGCACGCCGTGCGCGGCGGCCAGCGCGCCAGCAACGGCATCGCCGCGCGCCTGCGGTTCGATGCCGTGCACGACCAGATCGGCGCCTGCGGCGGCCAGCGCGGCGGCGATCGCCTCGCCGATTCCCTGCGTCGCGCCGGTAACCAGCGCAGTTCTTCCCTTCAGCATTTTCCGTCTCCAGTCATTTCGATCGTCGAATGCGCCGCGCCAGCCGCCAGGCGGCTCGGCGCGGCTCAGCTCGGCACAGCTCAGCCCTGCGCACGCTCGCGCTCGCGCTCGCGCAGTTCGGTCTTCAGCACCTTGCCATAGTGATTCTTCGGCAGCTCGGCGACGATGCGCCAGCGCTTGGGCCGCTTGAAGCGCGCGATGCGCTGCAGGCAGTGGGCGTCGAGCTCGGCCTCGGTCGCCGGCGCGCGCAGCACGACGTAGGCGACGACCACCTCGCCCCACTCCGG
>Ga0105090_10001297_pt1 | contig 13398 bp, 16 predicted proteins | sample PPLLak3March2015_FD_79110 | JGI IMG/M metagenome (GOLD analysis project Ga0105090, IMG submission 79110) | Freshwater sediment microbial communities from Prairie Pothole Lake near Jamestown, North Dakota, USA - PPLs Lake P7 Core (1) Depth... | ecosystem: Environmental > Aquatic > Freshwater >... | reverse complement strand
CGAAGGCGAGACTGGTCACGCCCACGGCCATCTGGAGTACCTGGAAAAGAGCGGCGACCCCGCCACCGGCATGACCTTCGGCCCCACCGCCGACAACCTCAAGACCGCCATCGCCGGCGAAACCCACGAGTACACCGACATGTATCCGGGGATGGCCAAGGATGCGCGTTCCGAAGGTTTCGACGAAATCGCCGACTGGTTCGAAACCCTGGCCAAGGCCGAGCGTTCGCACGCCAATAAATTCCAGAAGACCCTGGACACACTGGGCGCCTAATTCGGCTCAGATAAAAAGCGGGTCGGTTGCGGCCCGCTTTTTTTGGCTCTGATTTTTCAACAAATATAGATAACTGGAGTTCGCATGAGCACACGTGAAGGCAGCCTCGAAGCCCCCACCCGTCATCCGCTCGACTGGAAAAACCCGGATTTCTACAATGAAGACAAGCTCATGCACGAGCTTGAACGCATCTATGACATCTGCCACGGCTGTCGCCGCTGCGTGTCGTTGTGCACCGCGTTTCCCACACTGTTCGACCTGATCGACGAGTCCTCGACCCTGGAAGTCGACGGCGTGGCCAAGGCGGACTACTGGAAGGTGGTCGACGAGTGCTACCTGTGCGATCTCTGCTACATGACTAAGTGCCCCTACGTGCCGCCGCATCCGTGGAACCTCGATTTCCCGCATACCATGCTGCGTGCCAAGGCGATCAAGTACAAGAAGGGTGAGACGACCTTCCGCGACAAGCTGCTGTCCTCCACCGACGCGATGGGCAAGCTCGCCTCGATCCCAGTGGTGGTGCAGGCAGTGAATGCCAGCCTGAAGAGCAAGCCGATCCGCAAGATGGTCGACAGCGTGCTGCACATCCACCCCGATCGCAATCTACCTGAATACGATAGTGCCAAGTTTCGCTCAACCGCCAGACCGCGCGGCGATTTTGTGGTCAAGGACGGCAACAAGACGCCCGGCAAGGTGGCGATCTATTCGACCTGCTACGTCAACTACAACGAGCCCGGCATCGGCCACGACCTGCTGAAGCTGCTGGCGCACAACGAGATTCCCGCCGTGCTGGTGGACAAGGAAGCCTGCTGCGGCATGCCCAAGCTGGAACTGGGCGACCTCGACGCGGTGCAGAAGCTGAAGGAAATCAACATTCCGCAGTTGGCCAAGCTCGCCCGTGCTGGCTACGCCATCCTGACGCCGGTGCCTTCCTGCACCCTGATGTACAAGCAGGAACTGCCGCTGATGTTCCCCGACGACGCCGACGTACAGGCAGTGAAAGAGGCGATGTGGGATCCGTTCGAATACCTCATGGCACGCAACGTCGACGGCCTGTTGAAGACCGATTTCAAGTCGCCGCTCGGCAAGGTGGCCTATCATGTGCCGTGCCACCAGCGGGTACAGAACATCGGCAACAAGACGCGCGACGCGCTGCAGCTGGCCGGCGCCACGGTGACGATGGTCGAGCGCTGCTCCGGTCATGACGGCACCTGGGGGGTGAAGAGCGAATACTTCGACAAGTCGATGAAGATCGGCAAGCCGGTGTTCCGCCAGATGGCCGAGCCGCAACCCGACTACGTCAGTTCCGATTGCGCCATCGCCGCGCGTCATATCCTGCAGGGCATGGGTGAGGAGGCAACCGCGCAGAAGCAGCATCCGATCACGCTGCTGCGCATCGCCTATGGCCTGGAATGAAACACTGCTAAGGAGATCAACATGCCGCAGATTACCCGTGACAGCCTGCTTACCCTGGAAGGCTACGCCAAGGTGCGCTCCGCGATGCGTGCCGAGATCATGGCGCACAAGAAGAACCGCATGGTCGAGCTCGGCGATCACGTCACGCTGATTTTCGAGGACGAGAAAACCATGCGTTACCAGATCCAGGAAATGCTGCGAGCCGAGCGCACTTTCGAGGAAGCCGGCATCCAGGACGAACTCGATGCCTACAATCCTCTTGTTCCTGACGGGACCAACTGGAAGGCGACCATGATGATTCAGTACTCGGATCCCGACGAGCGCAAGGACGCCTTGGCCAAGTTGATGGGCATCGAGGACCGCATCTGGATGCAAGTCGCTGACCAGCCTAAGGTGTTTGCCATCGCCGACGAGGATCTGGAACGCGAGACCGAGGAGAAGACTTCGTCGGTGCATTTCCTGCGCTTCGAGATCGATCCGGCCTCGATCGCCGCTGCCAAGTCGGGTGCGGCCATCCGCATGGGCATCGATCTCGACGCCTACTGGATCGAGCCGACGACGCTAGCCGAGAATACCCGTGCGGCACTGGTAGTGGATTTGGCGTAAACGTATCGAGGCGGCGCAACAATAAAAACCAGGTGTCGCCGGCACGGGAGGGGACGTGATGCTGGACAAATTGCTGGTCAGTCAGGTGAAGCGGCGGGTCGAGGCCTCGGGCCTGCCGTTCATGGTCGAACTGTGGAATGGCGAGCAGGTGGGCGATGCCACCCAGCCCCTGGTGCGGGTGAGATTGCACCAGCCCTCCGGTCTCAAGGCGCTCGCCGATCCCAGTTTGGGTGCTTTGGCGCGTGCCTATGTCGAGGGCGATCTCGACCTCGAGGGCAATGTGCGCGACATCCTCGCCCTCGGCGATCGCCTGTGCAATGGCGGGGATTGCAAGCCAAGAACCGGTTCGGAAGGGTGGAAGTGGTGGCGCCACACCCGCAGCAAGGACCGCCGCAACATCCAGTATCACTACGACGTCTCCAATGATTTCTACGGTCTCTGGCTTGACAGCCGGCGGGTCTATTCCTGCGCCTATTTCAAATCCCCGGACATGAGCCTGGAGGCTGCCCAGGAGGCCAAGCTCGATCACATCTGCCGCAAGCTTGATCTCAAACCTGACGACCAGTTTCTCGACATCGGCTGCGGCTGGGGCGGGTTGATCCTGCATGCTGCGGAGCGCTACGGCGTGCGGGCGGTGGGGATCACCCTGTCTGACGACCAGCATGCGCATGTCAGCCGGCTGATTGACGAGCGCGGCCTCGGTGGCCGCGTTGAAGTACGCAAAATGGATTACCGCGACGTCCCCGAACTCGGCGGCTATGACAAGATCGCCAGCGTCGGCATGATCGAACACGTCGGGCGCACCAATCTGCACCTCTATTTCGACAAGATCGCGTCGCTGCTGAAACCGGGCGGCCTGGTGCTCAATCATGGAATCACCACTGCCGCACCGGATGCCCGCGGACTTGGCAGCGGCATCGCCGAGTTCATCAACGAATACGTTTTCCCGGGGGGCGAGCTCGTTCACGCCTCCGACCTGCTGCGCTGCGCTGCAGGCAACGGCCTTGAATGCCTCGACGCCGAGAACCTGCGTCCGCACTACGGCATGACCCTGTGGCACTGGGTGACCCGGCTGGAGGCACAAGCCGACGAGGCGCGCCGCCTGATCGGCGAACAGAAATACCGCATCTGGCGCATCTACATGGCAGGTTCTGCCTATGCCTTCGACCACGGCTGGATGGAGCTGTGGCAGGTGCTGGCCGGCAAGCCGGTCGATGGCGGACAGCCCAACTATCCTTTCAACAGGGCTTACCTCTACGCTGAAAAATAGGTCCTGGCCCTGTATTCCGGCAACTCGACATTCGTGCGGCGGATGGCCCTTAAACGGGCTGCAGTTGCCTGATCCCGGTCGGGCAATTCCTTGTTGCGCGCCGCGCTCGAGCCAATAAAAACCAATAAAATGCCGGTCATGAGATTCCTGCCTGCCTTGCTGCTGATGCTGCCCCTGACGGTCTACGCGGATTGGGACCAATTCGACGTCGAATTCGAAGCCGACAAACCTTGGGTGGAACTGGCGGCTCAACTGCCGCCTTATCCCCGGACCGAAAACCTGATCGAGTTCAATGTCTCTTCCGCCACGCGCAACCGCCACTATGTCGATACAGCTTCGATCAGCGTCGGCGCCGACAAGGTCGTGCGCTACACCGTGGTCATCGAGTCAGCCGGAGGGGCACGAAACGTTTCGTTCGAGGGCATGCGCTGCGCGACTGGCGAGCGTCGTCTGTATGCCTATGGCCGGCCCGACGGCAGCTGGTCGAAGGCCCGCAACGCCAGCTGGGAGGACATCAAGTTCCGCTCGCTGCTGTCCTATCACAAGGCGCTTTACGAGGATCATTTCTGCCCGGACGGCATCAACGTCCGCGATCCCGCGATGGCGGTGCGCAACCTGAAACGAGGAAAGCGTTGATGCATTCGGTGGTGAAACATGCACGGCGCATCGTCGTCAAGGTCGGTTCCAGCCTGGTGACGGCCGAGGGCCGCGGGCTCGACCAGACGGCGCTGTCGCGTTGGGCGGAGCAGATAGCCGACCTGACTGCACAGGGCAAGGAAGTGGTGCTGGTGTCGAGCGGCGCCATTGCCGAAGGGATCGCCCGTCTTGGCTGGAAAAAGCGCCCCAAGGCGATCAACGAACTGCAGGCCGCCGCGGCGGTGGGGCAGATGGGTCTGGTGCAGGCCTACGAATCCATATTTCGCAGTCATGGCCTGCATGCCGCCCAGGTGCTGCTGACCCACGAGGATCTGGCCGACCGCACCCGTTACTTGAATGCGCGCACCACCCTGCGCACGCTGCTCGAGTTGCGCGTGGTACCGATCATCAACGAGAACGACACCGTCGCCACCGACGAGATCCGCCTTGGCGACAACGACACGTTGGGGGCGTTGGTGACCAACCTGATCGAGGCCGACTGCCTGATCATCCTCACCGACCAGCCCGGCCTGTACACCGCCGACCCGCGCCGCGATCCGGCGGCGACGCTGGTGGCCGATGCGCATGCCGGCGACCCCGAGCTCGAGCGCATGGCCGGCGGGGCAGGCAGTAGCGTCGGCACCGGCGGCATGCTGACCAAGATCCTCGCCGCCAAGCGCGCGGCTCGCAGCGGCGCCCATACGGTGATCTGCAGCGGACGCGAGGCGCGGGTACTGCTGCGCCTGGCCGCAGGCGAGGCCATCGGCAGCCAGCTGGTAGCGCGTCAGGCCCCCCTGGCAGCGCGGCGGCAGTGGCTGGCCGACCATCTGCAGCTGCGTGGCAGCGTGGTGCTCGACCCCGGTGCGGTGCGTGCCTTGCGCGAGGAGGGCAAGAGTCTCTTGCCGGTCGGTGTGAAGGGGGTGCTCGGCGAGTTCGAACGTGGCGAAGTGGTAGCGATCGTTGACTCCGAGGGCGGCGAAATTGCCCGTGGTCTGGTGAACTACAGTTCCCATGAAGCACGCCGCATTGCCGGCAGGCCAAGCAGTGCGATCGAAACCGAACTCGGTTACATGGACGAACCCGAGCTGATCCATCGCGACAATCTGGTGCTGCTGGCTTGACGCTCACGCTCGACCTGATGCGCCACGGCGAGCCCCTTGGCGGACGCAAGTATCGCGGGCAGATCGACGACCCTTTGTCAGAAAGAGGCTGGGCGCAGATGCGTGAGGCGCTGCGAGACGCAACGCCGTGGACACGGATTGTCTCGTCGCCGCTGCTTCGCTGTCGCGCGTTCGCCGAAGAACTTTCTCGCCTGCGTGGCTTGCCCCTGAGTCTCGACGAGCGGTTGGGCGAAGTCGGTTTCGGCGCGTGGGAAGGTAAAAGCGCAGCCGAGATCGAGCGCGACACACCAGGTGCTCTGGCACGCTTCAAGGCCGACCCCATCCACGCGCGACCTCATGGTGCGGAGCCACTCGATTCGTTCTACCGGCGCGTGGCGGGTGCACTCGACGCCATCCAGAGCCAGCATCCCGACGAGCATGTGCTGCTGGTCGGGCATGCCGGGGTGATCCGCATGGCGTTGGCCTGGGCGCTGGCCATCCCACAGGCCAACGCCTATCGCATCGAGGTGGCGAGCGCCACGATTACTCGCATGCGCTTCGACGCGGGACGCGCTACGCTGATTTTTCATGGCAGCGTATTGCCGGAACGGTGATCACCCGCCTCGTTTTCTGGATTTGCCTGATGCTAGCGATGCCGCTGCAGGCAAGTCTGAAAATTGTTGACGATGCCGGCGACACGCTGGTTTTCGAGCGTCCGCCGCAGCGCATCATTTCACTTACCCCCCATCTGACCGAGTTGCTGTTTGCCGTCGGCGCGGGCGAGCAGTTGGTCGGCGTCGACAGCGCCAGCGACTATCCTCCAGCGGCGCTGCAGTTGCCGCGCATCGGCGATTTCAGCCGCGTCAATCTTGAACGGGTGCTGGCGGCAAAAGCCGATCTGGTCGTGGCTTGGGCCGGTGGAAACCGTGCTGCGGACATTCACCAGTTGAAACGAATGGGATTGCCGGTGCTGCTGACCGATGCGCGCCGGCTGGACGATGTTCCCCGGCTGTTGCGTCTGCTGGGTAAGGCAACCGGGCATGCCGTCCAGGGTGAGGCCGCTGCCCGTGCTTTCGCTGACAGAGTGCGGGCGATCCAGCCAGAGCAGCCGGTGACAGTGAAACAGGTGAGGGTTTTTTATCAGATATGGGATCGCCCGCTGATGACGGTGGGCAGCGAACACTGGATCAGCGACGCGCTGCTGCTTTGCGGCGGAAACAATGTGTTCGATGATCTGCGCGCTGCCTCGCCGGTGGTGTCGCGGGAGGCCGTTCTGCAGCGCGCACCCGATATCGTGATCGTCGGCAGCGACACCCCCGACATGCGCGGTCAGTGGCAAGGGTTTGCAGCGTTACCTGCCGTGAAAAACAATGCTTTTTTACGGGTGAATGCCGATCTGCTGCACCGCCCCACGCCGCGACTGCTAGACGGGGTGGAGGAGTTGTGCGCGGTTCTGGCGCCTTATGTGCGGTGACGACTGCCGGCTTCGCCGGACTTGCGGTTTGGGCAATCTTCCTTGATGCAGTCTGCATAGATCTGCAATGAGTGATCGCGGATGACGAAACCGCGTTCCTTGGCGATGCGGTTCTGGCGCTTCTCGATTTCGCTGTCGAAGAACTCTTCCACCTTGCCGCATTGCAGGCAGACCAGATGGTCGTGATGATCACCCTCGTTGAGTTCGAACACCGCCTTGTCGCTGTCGAAATGATGGCGGATCAGCAGGCCGGCCTGCTCGAACTGGGTCAACACCCGGTACACGGTTGCCAGCCCGATATCCTGACCTTCATCGGACAGCAGGCGATAGACTTCTTCCGCCGTCATGTGACGCTTGTCGCTCTGCTCGAACAGATCGAGAATTTTCAGTCGGGGCAGGGTGGCCTTGAGACCGATGCTTTTGAGATCGGACGGGCTGCTCAATGGGGGCTCCAGAATGAGAACGTGAATACGTTATGATACGTTTTTTTCCCGTCCCGCCCCTTCTGGCTCGCTGGCTATGTCGCCTTACCTGTTGCTTCCTGTTTTGCTTCTGAGCCTGCTTGCTGGCTGTTCCAACTTCAAGTTCGGTCCCCATCGCATCGATGTGCAGCAGGGCAACGCCCTCGATCAGGACAACCTTGCCCGCCTGAAACCCGGCCTGAGCCGTTCGCAGGTTCGCTTTCTGCTGGGTACGCCGCTGATTGTCGACCCGTTCCGCAACGACCGCTGGGACTATGTCTACGTTTTTCACCAGGCGGGACGACTCGCCGAGCAAAAACGGGTCTCGCTGTTCTTCGAAGGCGACCTGCTGGCGCGAATCGAGGGAGATCTGCCGGTGGTCGAGTCGCAGCCGGACGCTGCGCCGCCCCCTGTTGCATCCGCCGGCACCCAGGCGACTGTTCCCGCCGCAGCAGGAGATGGCAGCATCGCCCCGGCCCAGCCCACCATGGCTGCCGAACCCGCCTTGCGGCGCGAGCAGGATGTCGAAAAGATCGTGCCGGACGCCACCCCCAACTTGCCGGAGCCCGCTCTGTCTTCCCCGGCCGGCAACGAGCAAGCGGTGCTGAATGTGCTGGAGACCTGGGCTGCAGCCTGGAGCCAGCGCGACGAGGATACCTATTTCGCCCTCTATGACGACGATTTCGTTCCTCCGGGCGGCGGAAGCCGGATCGAGTGGGAAAAGCGCCGCCGGCTGCTGATGGGGCTGGCGAAGACGATCGAGGTAAAAATCGAGTCGCCAGCGTTCGAGCAGGATGCTGATGGCACCTCAGTCATCACCTTTAATCAATACTATCGCTCCGACACCTATCAGGATGCAGTGCACAAGCAACTGCGCATGATCGAGCGCAATGGACGCTGGCTGATCATCGAGGAAAAGGTGCTGTCGATCCTGCGAGGCAAGAAATCATGAGTCTGAGGATCGCTATTGCCGGCGTGTCCGGACGCATGGGACGTGCACTTCTCGAAGCCGTCGCTGCGGATGACAACTGCGTTCTGGGCGCAGCACTCGACCGCCCAGCCAGCCCGCTGCACGGTCAGGATGCGGGTGTGGTGTATGGCGCGGTATCGGGTGTTGCGGTGTCCGATCAGGTGCCGGCAGCGCTGATAGCCTCGCAGGTGCTGATCGATTTCGCCCGCCCCGAGGCGACTTTCGGTTATCTCGAATCCTGTGCTGCGGCTGGCGTGCCGCTGGTGATCGGCACTACCGGTTTCGATGAAGATGGCAAGGCACGCATCCGCGATGCAGCGAAAACAATCCCGATTGTTTTCGCGCCCAACATGAGCGTCGGCGTCAACCTGCTGATGAAGCTCGCCGAACTCGCCGCCCAGGTGCTGCAGGACGGCTATGACATCGAAATCATCGAGGCCCATCATCGCCACAAGGTCGATGCGCCTTCTGGTACCGCACTCGGTCTGGGGCAGGCCGTCGCCCACGCGCTCGATCGCGATCTCGCGCAATGCGCCGTCTACGGCCGCGAGGGCGTCACCGGCGAGCGCGATTCGCGAACCATCGGCTTTGCCACCGTGCGCGGTGGCGACATCGTCGGCGACCATACCTTGTTGTTCGCCGGCATCGGCGAGCGTGTCGAATTGACCCACAAGGCCAGCAGCCGTGCCACCTTTGCCCAGGGTGCGCTGCGTGCGGCGAAGTGGCTGCAGGGGAGGGTGCCAGGTCTGTACGACATGCGCGACGTCCTCGGTCTTCAATAAGCTTCCGGAATTCCGCCCATGAATCGCGTCAAGGTTTACAGCACCGGCACCTGTCCGATATGCGTCAAGACCAAGTCCCTGCTCGACAAATGGGGCGTGGATTACGACGAAATTCGTATCGATCTCGACCGCGCTGCGATGCAGGAGTTTGTTGTCGTCACCGATGGCGCACGCACCGTGCCGCAGATCGTCATCGACGGCAAGCACATCGGCGGATTCACCGAACTCACCGAACTACATATGGACGGCGAACTGGACGACCTGCTGTCCGCTTCAGGCAACTGACCGGCTCAATAGACGACGTCGTGTCGATGGCGCAGCCAGATCAGCGTCATCATGCTGCTGATGAACAGTCCGAAAATCCAGATGATGCTGTAAATGTGCCATTCGGCTCGCATCATCACGGCATAGGCCGCGCTTAGCACGAGAATGCTGATGTTCTCGTTGAAGTTCTGCTGGGCGATGGAGTGACCTGAACCCATCAACAGATGGCCGCGATGTTGCAGCAAGGCGTTCATCGGTACGACGAAAAAACCCGCCAGCGCCCCCGCCAGCAACAACAGCAGCATCGCAGGGATGAGGCTTTCCACCCAGATCAGCGCGATTGGCACAAACCCCAGCACGATGCCGGTGGGCAACACGCTGACGGCGCGTTCGAGACGGACGAATTTCCCTGCCAGGATGGAACCGATAGCGATGCCGAAGGCAGTGGCCGCGGTCAGTTGCGTGGCCTGGTCGAGCCCGTATTTGAGATTGAGCGCGGCCCAGGCGATGATCAGCAGGCGCAGCGTGGCGCCGACTCCCCAGAACAGCGTGGTCACGGCAAGGGAAACCTGGCCGAGCGGGTCGCGCCAGAGCAGCACGAAGCTGTGCCAGAAATCATGCAGGATGAACAGCGGCGAGGAACTCGCCAGTTTGTGGTCGATCGGCAGGCGGGGAATGAACAGGTTGACGAAGGCTGCGGCGAGATACAGGCTGGTAATGGCAAGGATGGCGAATTTTGGCGCAATGACGATGCCATCGAAACCGAGGTTTTGCAGAATGCTTCCGGCCAGTTGGGGATTGATCAGTGCACCGCCAATGATGGCGCCAAGGACGATCGCAGCGACCGTCGTCCCTTCCATCCAGCTGTTGGCCACTACCAGCTTCGAGGGTGGCAGCAGTTCGGTAAGGATGCCGTACTTTGCCGGTGAGTACATGGCCGCTCCCACTCCGACGACCGCATAGGCGATCAGGGGGTGCAATCCAGCCAGCATCACCAGGCAGCCGGCAAATTTGACTGTATTGGCGATGAGCATGACCCGACCCTTGGGTAGGGCGTCTGCAAAGGGCCCCACCAGCGGCGCCAGAACGATGTAGGCGATGACGAAGACGGTTTGCAACAGTGGCGAGTGCCATTCCGGCGCTGAAAAGAACTGCAGCAGACCAATGGCGGCAAACAGCAGGGCGTTGTCAGCCAGCGCGGAAAGAAACTGTGCCAACAGAATGGTGTAAAACCCGCGATTCAAGTCAGGATGCCGGCTGGAGCTTGCGGAACAGACCCGCGATGTTCGTTGTCTGCGAACAAGAAAACCCCGCAATTACAACAGCTTGATCAAGCGGATGTTTAAACACAGGCGGGTTTATGGTTGAATAAAATTTTTTATTGACCCGGAGGCATTTGATGGCCGACCGCAGACTGCAAGTATTCTACACCGTAGCTAAACAGCTCAGTTTCACCAAAGCGGCGGATATTCTTTACATGACCCAGCCAGCCGTGACCTTTCAGGTCAAGCAGCTGGAAGAGCATTTCAATACCCGACTGTTCGAACGCAGCCACGGCAGGATATCCCTCACTCCGACCGGAGAACTGGTTCTGGGGTATGCCGACCGTATCCTGGCGCTGACCGGCGAGATGGAAGCGAGGGTGGGCGAATTGACTGGCCAGGTGACCGGACCGTTGATGATTGGTGCATCGACCACGATCGCTGAATCTCAGTTGCCGCGCATCCTCGGAGAATTCAAGAACCGCTTTCCGCAGGTGCAGGCGCGGCTGACGGTGGCCAACTCGGAAACCATAGCGGCCAAGGTGGCTGATCATTCGCTCGATGTCGGCCTGATAGAAGCCCCCTCGCACAACCCCAATCTGAACACCGTGGCCTGTTGCGAGGATGAACTGGTGATGATCTGCACACCGACCCATTCACTGGCCAACCGAAACAGCGTCAATGCCAAGGACATCGCCGAGCAGCCTTATGTATCGCGTGAGCATGGTTCAGGCACGCGCGAGGTCATCGACGAGTTTTTCAGGGACAACGGGGTCAACCCTGACGATCTGCATATCGAGATGGAACTGGGCAGCCGCGAGGCCATCAAGGGGGCGGTCGAGGCGGGCCTCGGCATCGCCATCATGTCTGCTTCGACGGTGGTGAAGGAGATTCAGCTCGGCACTCTGGTGGCCATACCCTTGAGCCCGCTGTTGACCCGCCAGCTGTCGATGGTTTACGCCCCTGAAAAATTCCGCAGCAAGTTGCTGGATGCTTTCATCACCTTCGTTGAAAGCAAGTTCCAGCAATGCAGCACCGACGTGATTCCGCTCAAACGTCCTTACAAGGGGCGCGGCCGGGGATGATAGACAGCAAGCGTCTGCTCAAGCTGTTTCGCAACCTGTCGGCGGAACGGCAGCAGTCCTTGCTCGATTATGCGGAGTTCCTGTTCGGCAAGGAGGAAGCCACGCCGGCCGTTGAGGCCGAGCCATTGCCGATTCCACGTCCCGAGCAGGAAAACGTCGTCAAGGCGATCCAGCGTCTGATGCAGACCTATCCGATGCTCGAGCGCAACCAGATTTTCCATGAGGCCTCGGCGCAGATGACACGACATCTGATGCACGGCATGCCTGCGGCCGAAGCCATCGACGAACTGGAGCGTATCTTCGAACGACAGTATCAGCAGTTTCTCTCTCTGTCGGGCCGAACGACTACCCAGGAATGAAGGCTTAGGCCGGGAGAGCCTGGCCGCACCTCCAGCAACTGAGAAAATTGCCAGGACTGGTCTCGCCGCAGACCGGGCAGACCTTTTCCGCTGAATCCGGTTTCGCATCGAGTTCGGCCAGCGCATTCAGCGCAGATTTTTCCTGACCTTCATCCTCGATCCACACCTCCGGAAGGGCGTGGGCGAAGGGCAATTCTCCCAGTGCACCTGAGGAATAGGCATTGAAAATGTGATTCGGTATGCCGAGCTGTCTGAGGACGTCAGCCACCAATTGGGCATCCATCAGTGTGTTGGCGAAATAAACGCGCTTCATGCGCGGATCGGCATTCTCAGACCTTGCGTCTTACACGCACGATGAGGTCGATGCCTTCGGTGATCATGTCGTCAGGCAGAGTGGGCAGGCCACGGATCTCGACGTGTTCGGCACTGATGTCGGAAAGCTTGCCGCTTTCGATTTCGTAGAGGTGGTGGTGAGGCGTGGTGTTCGGGTCGTAGAAAACCTTGCTGGGATCGACGATCACTTCGCGGATCAGGCTCTTCTCCAGAAACAGCTTCAGTGTGTTGTAGACCGTAGCCTTCGAGGTTTCGGAGTGGCGCGTATTGACGATCGCCATCACCTGATCGGCCGAGAGATGCTCTTGCCGCGAAAAAAGCGCGTGTGCAATCTCAATCCGCTGATGGGTCGGATTGATTTCGTGGCTACGCAAAATGCCAGCCATGTTGTCGCGCGTGTAATCCATAGCGTAATCATAAACAGCAATCTGGACTTTGTCTAATTTCCGGAATAGGTATGACTGTCATCTGGAAACGCCCGGGCGAGAACGGCAATAAGTCAAAAAACGTTACAATTCGGCCCTGACTTTTGGAATCGAAATCCTGTGGTTACGCTTACCCGCCTCGATAGCACTCAGCCTGATTTTCAGGCCCGTCTCACACGTCTTTTGCAGTTCGATGATGCCGCCGATGCCGCTATTGAGCAGACTGTGGCCGCGATCCTGCAAGACGTAAAAACCCGTGGCGACACGGCGGTGCTCGAGTACACCGGGCGCTTCGATCGCCTGACCGCGACTTCCATGGCGAGCCTGGAACTGAAGGCTGCGCAGTTGCAGGCTGCACTGGAACAATTACCCGCCGACACCCGCCTTGCGCTGGAGGCCGCTGCCGAACGTGTCCGCCGCTATCACCAGAGGCAGGTCCAGGAATCCTGGACTTATACCGAGGATGACGGCACGGTTCTCGGACAGAAGATCACCCCGCTCGATCGCGTCGGCCTGTATGTGCCAGGCGGAAAAGCTGCCTATCCTTCGTCGGTGCTGATGAACGCGATTCCTGCCAAGGTGGCGGGTGTCGGCGAACTCATCATGGTGGTGCCGACCCCTGGAGGCGAACAGAATCAACTTGTGATGGCCGCCGCCGCGATTGCCGGGGTGGATCGCGTG
>Ga0105090_10001296_pt1 | contig 13399 bp, 10 predicted proteins | sample PPLLak3March2015_FD_79110 | JGI IMG/M metagenome (GOLD analysis project Ga0105090, IMG submission 79110) | Freshwater sediment microbial communities from Prairie Pothole Lake near Jamestown, North Dakota, USA - PPLs Lake P7 Core (1) Depth... | ecosystem: Environmental > Aquatic > Freshwater >... | reverse complement strand
TGGGATCCCAAGGAAAACGGCGCGCTGCTCATCGTGCTGTGGTGCGCGCTCATCCTTCACGCGCGCTGGGGTGGATTCATCCGCCAGCGCGGCATCATGGCCATGGCGATCTTCGGCAACGCCATCACCGCCTTTTCATGGTTCGGCGTGAACATGCTCGGCGTGGGTCTCCATTCCTACGGCTTCATGGACAAGGCTTTCCCATGGCTGATCGGTTTCATCATCGCCCAAGTGGTTTTCATCCTGCTCAGCCGCCTGCCGGCCAGGGCATGGCGGAGCTTCCGCGAGGCTGACAAGCGGGATGCCACGGCTGCCGGGTTCGAGGTCGCCAGCGGCGCATGATTCATACGCCGGGCTTTTTTAAATTGCGGGTGGTCACGCGGCACCTGGGCGTTGTGCTCGTTGGTCTTGTCGTCTTTGGGATTCATGGTCGGCTCGGTTGCCCGGTCATAGCTTACCTCAGCGTGACAATTCAGACATTCCGTCGGGGAGCGGCGGGACACTGTCATTCGCGCTGGGCTCGCTTTTCCAGACATGGCTCACACGAAAGCGCGAGAAAAAGTTCGCCGCCTACACCGGCATGGTCTTCTGTGTGGTGGGAGGGCTGGCCTTGTATGTCATCTTCATGGGAGGTCTGTTGAAACCCGGAGCCACCCTCGCGCTGGGTGCCTGGACACTGCCGCTGGCCACCGTGGTCTTCGCCTTTGGCCAGTCGCTCTGGTGGGGTGGCTGCGGCATCCTCGGGCCGCTCACCAACTCACTGGTGGCGGATCTTTCGGAGCAGAACCAGCATCGCACCGGTGTCCTGCGGGATGGCAGTTATGCCGTGTTGTTCAGCTTTTTCTGCAAGGCCTGCATGGGTGTGGGCCTGCTCTTCACGAGGCAGTTGGTGAATGCCGCCGGCATGGTTTCCGGTGCCGCGCAACAAACGTCCGAGGCCACACGCAACACCGCCATGATGACCTTTCTCAGTGGGCCGCTGTTGATGATCCTCGCGTTTTTCGTCCTCTGGAAATACCCGGTGGACCGGGCCTATCTGGAGCGTTCCCGCAGGGAAAAAGTGTGAGTCAACGCAGCGGGTAGGCGACGGCGGCGGTTTTCCAACCGGCGGCCGTGAAACCCGCCAGCGTCGCTTCGGAAAGCCGGCCTGTGTGAACGAGCAGCTTGGGTGCCGTGCCGAGGTCATCGCGCTGGGCGAAACCGGCGACTTGCTCCGTCCATGTGACGTGATCGACCGGCGCGGGCACTTCCAGCGTGCCGCTGGCTGTGGTGGCTCCCGGCAGGCGGCCGAAGACATGCAGGTCCTTGTAATCCGCAGCGCCGGATGCCTGGCGCTCGGCGAGCATGGCAAGCGCGGCAACGAGGAAATCCGCCTGGGCGGTGGTCTCGCAGGAGTTGGCCAACAGGATGATGCGGCCGCGGCCGGCGGCACCCGGCAGCGCTTCCAGCGCCTTGACGATGCGGTGGCGGCGCGTGGTGCTGAGATTCGGCTGGATCTGGAAATCCTTGATGTCCCCCTCTTTCAGGCCCATGGCTGTTAGAGAGCGGTTGTCGCGCAATGCGAGTTCGGCCTGGGTGAGCGCGTAGGTTTCCTCCGGGACTCCCACCATGTTGGTGGCGGTCACGGCGATGCCGGCGGAGGCCACGGCCGCGCCGACGCGCAGCGGCAGGCCGCCGGCGAAAAAGGCCCAGGTCACCTTGTTCATTTCCTCCTGCAGGCGGGCGTTGTCCGTGTAGGGGTCCACGCCGAGTTGCTTGGCGGTGTCGAGCCTCGCTTTGTCGAAACCGGCGGCGTTTTTAGCGGCGTTGCCGATGTCACCGGCGGAGGGGGATTTGCCTTCCTCGCTGCTTTGTTTGACCTTTTCCGCGCCGCGACCGACCGATGCGCCCACCTTGCTGAAGAAGTGGCCGACGGTTTTCGGCGCGCGCTTGATCGAGGTGACGGGATCCTTGGCGATGTTTTTGACCGCGTCGATCGGCTGGGTCACGGAGCGTTTCAGCCCTTCCGCGAAAAGATCACCCTTTGAGGTCTCCACGAGCTTGCGGATCGCTTCGGCCTCGATGATGCGGCGTTGGACCTGGGGCACGCCCACGGCCTCGAAGGTGCCGAAGTCGGTGTCGATCTCGAAGTGCGCGAGGAAACCATCGGTCACCACCTGCTCGCGGACGCGGTGCGTGGGGCCTTGGAGCATTTCGGCGGGCAATAGGTCCGCTGCCTTGAGCACGACGGGAGTTTCAAAGGCGGCAGGTGCTTGGGCGAACGCAGGCTGGCAGAGAGCGATGGCCGCGATGGTGGAAAGGTGGAGTGATTTCATGGCATTGGGAGCCGGGCTGGCTCAGCAGAGTATGCCCGGTGATTGCAGCGTTGCAAGAAATCAGACCGCCTCAGGCGCAAACCGGGCAGGAGCTCAGCTGGGTGAAGAAGTCGTTGCCCTTGTCATCGACGAGGATGAACGCGGGGAAATTCTCCACGGTGATTTTCCACACGGCTTCCATGCCGAGCTCCGGAAACGCGACGACTTCCTGGCTCTTGATGTTTTCCTTGGCAAGCAGTGCGGCGGGTCCGCCGGCGGAGCCGAGGTAGAAGCCGCCGTGTTTCTTGCAGGCGTCGGTGACGGCCTTGCTGCGGTTGCCCTTGGCCAGCATCACCATCGAGCCGCCGTGCGATTGGAAAAGATCCACGTAGCTGTCCATCCGCCCGGCGGTGGTGGGGCCGAACGAACCGGAGGCCATGCCCGCGGGGGTCTTGGCGGGGCCGGCGTAGTAAACGGGATATTTTTTGAAGTATTCGGGCAGTTCGCCCTCTTTTTCCAGGATCTCCTTGAGCTTGGCGTGGGCGATGTCCCGCGCGACGATGATGGTTCCTGTGAGTGAGAGCGCGGTGGTGACGGGATACTTGTGCAGCGTCTTGAGCGTCTCCTCCATGCCGAGGTCGAGGTTGATGGCCACGCCCTTGAACTTCCAATCGCGGTATTTCTCCGGGATGAAACGGCCGGGGTTCTTTTCGAGCTTTTCGAGAAAGATGCCGTCCTTGGTGATCTTCGCCTTGGCCTGGCGGTCCGCAGAGCATGAAACGCCGATGCCGACCGGGCAGGACGCACCGTGGCGCGGCAGGCGGACGACGCGCACGTCGAGCGCGAAGTATTTGCCGCCGAACTGCGCGCCGATGCCGATCTCGCGCGCCAATTGCAGCAGTTCTTTTTCAAGCTCCAGATCACGGAAGGCCTGGCCGTGCTCGTTGCCCTCGGTGGGAAGGGCGTCGTAGTATTTGGTGGAAGCCAGCTTCACCGTTTTGAGGCAGTTCTCCGCGGATGTGCCACCGATGACGAACGCCAAATGATAGGGCGGGCAGGCGGCGGTGCCGAGCGACTTCATTTTCTCGATGCAGAACTCCTTGAGGCGGGCCGGGTTGAGCAGGGCCTTGGTTTCCTGATAGAGAAATGTCTTGTTCGCCGAGCCGCCGCCCTTGCTGACAAAGAGGAACTTGTAGGCATCTCCCTCGGTGGCGTAGAGGTCGATCTGTGCCGGCAGGTTGGTCTTGGTGTTGACCTCGTCATACATTGTGAGCGGCGCGGTCTGCGAGTAGCGCAGGTTCTCGTGGATGTAGGTCTGATAGATTCCCTTGGAAAGGAACTCCGCGTCGTCGCAACCGGTCCAGACCTGCTGGCCCTTCTTGCCGACGATGGTGGCGGTGCCGGTGTCCTGGCAGAATGGCAGGATGCCATGGGAGGCGATTTCCGCGTTCTTGAGCATCATCAGGGCGACCATGCGGTCGTTTTCCGAGGCCTCCGGATCATCGAGGATGGCGGCCACCTGGGCGAGGTGTGCGGGGCGCAGCGTGAAGTTGATCGCCTTGATCGCCTCGGCGGCGAGCAGGGTGAGACCCTCGGGCGCGATCTTGAGAACGGGTTTGCCATCGAATTCGGAAACCGAGATGTGCTCCGTGCTGAGGCACTCGTATTCGGTGGTGTCCGGTCCGAGCGGGAAGGGATCCTGATAGAAAAAAGGTTTGTCGGCCATGGTTGCGGCGGAGTTCTAGGTTTGCAGCCAGCCATGCGCAACCGGTTTCCCGCCCGGCGGCAAAACGGGCGCGGCGAATCGCAAAATGCGCGGGGTGGCCAGGTGGCACAAGCGCCCGGTCCCATCAGAGGCTTGCGGTGGCGTGGGGCGCGGCTAGCGTGACGGCGATGAGTCGGACATTGAGAAGAAGGCGCGGCGGCGCGGCAGGCACGGGCGGCTGGCTGGCCCGCACGGCGATCGGGCTCATCGTGGTGTGCCTGCTGGCCGCAGGGCTGCTATGCGTGGCGGTGCGCGGGTATTTGCACAGCGAGGCTTTCCGGCGGCTGCTTTCGGAAAAGGCCGGTGCCGTGGCGGGTGTCACGGGGAAATTCACGCCATTCCGCTGGGATGGTATGGCGGTGGATGCGGACGCGTTTCATGCCACGGGGCAGGGGATCGTGCGGGAGTTGCGGCTGGATGGCCTGCACACCGAGGTCGGCATCGGCGGACTGCGCCGCGGGGTGTGGGAAATCCGCGACACGCGGGTGCGCCGTGTCGGGATTTCTCTGGATGCGACCAAGCAATCCGCATCTGCCGCCGCGCTGCTGGCCAAACCCGCGGAAACGCGCTCAAGCCAGACGCCACACAAAAAACAGAAGTGGCCGCCCAGGAAGGTGGAACTGCAGGGCATGGAAATCGGCGAGATGATCGTGCAAGCGCAGTTGGATGAAGGCCCGCTCTCCATTTCCGGCATGCGTGTGATCTTGCAGCCGGACGGCGGGAAACAATCCCACCGCGTTGAGCTCGCTGATGGCGAAATTCAAATTCCCATCCGCCCTCTGCCGGTGATCCGCCTCGATCAAGCGCGCCTCCGCCATCAAGACGGCGCGGTTTTCCTGACCAGCCTCTCGGCCAGCGCATGGAGCGGCGGGCTCATCACGGCATCCGGCGAGTGGGATCGGGAAACGCGGCGCTTCGCCCTCCAAGGCGGAGTTTCCGGCGTGAAATGCGAGGAAGTCCTCAGCGAGACCTGGGCGAAGCGCCTCATTGGCGAGATCAGCACGGATTTTTCCGCAGACAACCATTCCGGCAAGTCCTCAGCCCGCGGCCATCTGGTGCTGCGCAACGGCACGCTCACCGCTCTTCCGGTGCTCGACGCGCTGGCGGCCTATGCCGACACCCGCCGTTTCCGCATGCTTTCACTTAGCGAGGCCCATGCCGATTGGCGTTGGGAAAAGGACTTGATCGAGCTCAACGAGATCGTGCTCGCCAGTGAGGGCTTGGCGCGGCTGGAGGGGCGCGTGCTCATCCGCGGGCGGGAGCTCGATGGCATGCTGCGCCTCGGGCTGGTGCCCGGCGCCTTGGCATCCATCCCCGGTGCGGAATCCCATGTTTTGCAGCCCGGCGAGCGCGGCATGCTCTGGGCACCCGTGCGTGTCACCGGAACCATTGACAAACCCAAGGAGGATCTCACCGACCGCTTGATCCTCGCTGCAGGCCTCCGAATGCTTGAGAAACTGCCTGAGTCCGCCGACGAGGTCGTCAATCTCGCACGCTCGCTGCTCGGCCAGGAGCCGGCCCAAGCGGTGGAAAAGGCCGCCAAGGCCATCGAGAAAAGCGGCTTGGACGTGCGCGAAGTGAGCGGACTCCTCGATCAGTTGCTTGGCGGCGGCGGGCGCAAGCCAGGGGAGCCGGAGCCGCCGACCAAGCGTGAGGAACCGTGACGAAAGCCCGGTTTTTGCTGCCTGACCGCAAGTTGAATAGCCTGCCATGTCGGCTGCATTTTCTTCTTCCGAGTCCTGTGGCGTTTGTGTCACATGGCAGGCGTTGTCCCCCGTTCCTTACAAAGTCTCCATTCCGCCTGTGTTTACTCCGTGTTGGCACAAAGCCTGCAACCAACCCCACCGAACTGACATCATTCCCTTGTGATTTCACCTCAGAAATGGCTTCCCGGCGGCGGCAGGCGCGCGTTTTCACTGATTGAGATCGTGGTGGCGATCGCCGTGATCGTCATCCTGCTGGTGGCGGGGGTGGGCATGCTCGGCGGCACCGGCGCCCAAGCCCGCAGGTCCGGCGCGGACACGCTCACCGGCATGATCGAGCAGGCCCGCACCGCGGCCATCACCGGGCGCTGCCATGTCGTGCTCGCCGTGGCCGAGCCCGGCGACCTACCGGCCAACGACGGGCGGGTGCGGCTGGGGCTCTTCAAGGTGGAAACCTGGCCCGACAACTCCACGGAACCGATCAACGCGGTGTTGATGCGCCGCTGGAGAATACTGGAGAACGGCGTGGTTTTGCTGGGCGGGAGTTTCGAGAGCCTTGAGAACCCGCTGGATGGCTCCGAGCTCCTCATCAAATACGGGAAAAACCAGACGCCCCTGGGTTTTCACGCTATTGCCTTCAATCCACGCGGCGGGCTGCACCATCCGGCCGGCAGCGCCCCGGTGGTGATGCGCATCGCCGAGGGCGGCTACCGAAATGGCAAGGCCACTCCCAACCTCCGCGGAGATTCCCGGGTCATTTCCGAAAACCGCCTCAAAATCGGCCGCGTCACCGCCCGGCCTTACCGCATCGACGGATGAAAACCACGCCCCGCCCATCCCGTTTCCCTGCAGGTGCCACTTTGGTGGAGGCCATCATCGCCGTGGGCGTGCTGGCGGTGGCTGTGCCGCTGGTTTTCGGCACCATGGCGGAGGCCGGTAAAAGCGGCTCCTCCTCGCAGGCGGAAACCCGCAGCACCTGGATGATCCAGAGCTGCATCGAGGAAATCCAGGCCTCGCGGGATGGCCGGCCGCAATACTTCACCGCCACCACCACCGGCCAGGCCTTCCCGCCCACCGGGGATGTCTGGGCGCTGGCTTTTTCCCCGGATGGCAAGCCGCTCGGCAAACTTTCCAAAACCCTCCACGCCAAGGGCACCAAGGAGCTCGATGGCAAACCGGTCCGTTTCATCGCCGTGTTCAGCGCCACCCCCGAGACGCCGGTGGCCAACACCACACCGATGTTGAAAACCCGCATCTCCATCGAGTATCCCGCGTCCGCACCCGCCACCAAACGCAACAAGCTCGATTTCCACACCCGCATTCCATGAGGTCTCTCTCAAGAAATCCCCGCGGCTTCTCGCTTGTCGAGCTCATGAGCGCCATGGTCATCGGCTCGCTGGTCCTGCTGGCGGCGGCTTCCCTGTTAGGAAGCTCCGGGGACGGCTACGAGCGGGTCGGCGGCGGCGTGGCGGCCGAGCGCGAGGCCCGCGCCCTCATCAACCAACTCACCGCGGATCTGGCCACCGCGCGTTTTCACAAGGATGGAGTCATCGGGAAATCCACCAATTCCTGGCCCGCGGATCGCCTCGGTTTCCTCAATCTCCAACCCGCCCAGGCGCAGACGGATGATGGGCGCATCGGAGATCTCTGCACGGTGAATTATTACATCGAGGATCTCACCATCGGCGGCAAAACCGTGCGCTGCCTGATGCGCGGCTTCCGCGAGAGCAAGGATACCTTCGCCGCGCTGGGAAATGGCACTTTGACTCCGCTCTTCACGCCGGACACCGCCATTGACGAACCCGTCGCTTTCGGAGTGGTCGCCTTTGAAGCCCGCCCCAAAACCCTCGATCCCAATGGCCGCTGGGTGGATTGGCTTCAAAACCCCACCAAGGGCCCGGAGGCGCTTGACGTGCGGCTCGTCATCGTCCGCCGCGATCTTGCCGGCCGGCTCAAAACCACTGCCGACTGGGATGGCTCCGGCACCGGCGGCAAACGACTCGGTTCCTACGCCGAGGCCGGTCGCAATCCCGATCTCGAAGTTTACGGCGCCCTGATCCGTTTTGGCCACCATGAGAATTTCTAACAAGCAACCCGGCTTCACCCTGCCTGCCGTGCTGGTCGTCGTCGGCGCCCTGCTCATCCTTGCAGTTGGCATTCTGTTAGTCGCCGGCATCGAGCGCGACACCGCCCGCTCGTTTGTGGACCGCCAGCGCGCCGAGCTCGCCGCCCGCGCCGGGCTGGAGGACATCCGCGGCATCCTCACCACGGAGGCCGCCAATGATGACTACATCGTCCTGCAGTCCACCCTCAATGCCACCCTCACACCCGGCAGCGAGCCCGCGCCGCACCTTTTCATCGGCCGTGGCAAGGTGGCTGGCGGAAATTTCACCCAGCGCTACATCCCGCTCTTCAGCACCATCAGCCGCCCGGACGATGCGCGGCTGGCGGCACCCGCCATCGAGCCGCTCACCGGCACCAATGCCAACCAGCGCATCGACTTCACCACCTTGCCCTACCGCGACAAGGTCCGCGTAGCCTGGATTCCGGTGCGCGATGAAAAAGACCGCATCATTGCCCGCTACGCATACTGGGTGGAGGATTTGCAAAGCCGCGTGGATCCCGCCATCGCCGGCAACGACAAGGGTAATGGCGGCGTCCATGCCCGCTCCGCCTGGCCCTTCCCGGCTGCCGGTCTGAATGACCAGCCCGAGTCCGATGCCGAGCCCGCGCTCAATCAGATCGCGCTCTTCGCCCTCGATCCCGCCGCCACCGATGCCGTCCAGGGTGAGCTTGGCAAGACCCTCTTCAATAACCGCAAACTGCTGCTTTCCCCGGATTCCCAGCTTGCCGCCGCCGGGCTCCAGCCGCCTCTCACCCGCCTCAAGGCGGAAGACGCCGCGACCAAGGGGAAAACCGGCGATTTCACCGATCCCAAAGCCCGCGCCGTGGAACGTGGGCTCGTTTCCGGTGTCCTCCCTTATGAGGAACAACCCATCGTGCCCTTCGCCGAGGGCATCGACCCCGCCGCCGCCGGCAAGCCCAAGCTCAACCTCAACAAACTGCTCGCCGATGACCGCGCCACCGCCGTGGATGACATGGCCGACTTCATCAAGCAGGCGCTGCCGCAATTCGAAGAGCGCAAGGGCGGTTTCCCGGAAAACTACCTTAAAACCCTCGCCGCCAATGCGCTGGATTATGCGGATGGGGATTCGGAATCGACACTGGAAGAAGGCTCCCACCGCGGCATCGACTCCTTTCCCCTCGTCAGTGAAATCGTGCTTCAAGTCGAGTATCAGGGCAAAGTCATCCAGAACAACCGCCACATCCTCAGATTCCGGATGCGTCTTTTCGCGGAGTTGTGGAACATGAGCAACCAGCCGGTTTCAGGAACCGGCAGATGCACCTACGAAGTCGGCATCCCCCTTGGCGCGATTGGCGGGCAAACCGAGGGTCTCGATTTCGATAGTCCGGACTTGCTGGATGATCCGACCAAGGCCGTCCACAACCTCACCAAGATCGGAGACAGGTATCATGGTCCCTCCTTCACGGTGAGCAACCTGCTGCCGGATCAATACCAGTTTTACCAAGTGGCGGATGCCAGCTACACGATTGACGTCGGGCCTTCGAGTCTCGTGTTGACCGGCAGCACGGAGTTCACTCTAACGGAATTGGAGGGTGCGGCGCGCGGCTTGAGTTTGGAATGGAATGGCCAGATGGTGGACCGGGTTCCCAGGATTGTGAGAGATCCGTTCGGGCTGGAATTTGAGGTTAAGGCGCCGGATACCCATGCCAAGGCGACGATTCCCGGCCATGGCTACGGGCCTTGGGGCAGCGAAATTAACAACATGGGTGATCCCCGCATTTCCCGCTACATTCTCACCAATCGGACGGCGGAGAATGATTATCCGCAAAATGCCAGCCCGTATCGCCGCACGGTGCGCAGAGGGTCGATTTACAACAACGATCCATCCTCAAGGAAAACCCGGCATTACGGGCGTGTGTTGCCATCCGAGTGGCCGGATGGCGGCCATGACTCGCTCATGGCTCCTGCCGGGGTGGCTCTATCAAGCTCCTTTCCCCTGTTGTATGATGATACAATTCCACCGACTGCCAGCCAGTTCAGGAATTTCGTGCCCGCGCCGCGGGCGGAGAACGCGCCGCAGCGAATATCCAACCGGGGGCGTTTTTTCAGCGCCACGGAGCTTGGCCGCACTTATGACCCGGTGATGTGGCTGCCCACTTATTCGGATCTGCCCGGTGAGCCAGGCAGTGGTTCGCGCGATACCGTTATCCTTCAAGGCATCCGCATCACTGATACCAAGCCCCGCATGCCGGAGACCCGGAATCAATGGCCCACGGTGGCGGTTGGCAACGCTATCGCCACCGAACATGGTGGCGGCAACAGCCTGCGCATCGGCAGGCCGGAGCATCCGAAGTTTGATTTTCCCGGCATGCGCGCCGCCCATCTGCTCGATCTGTTTCATGCCGGGCAATCCAGATCCGAGGATGCCGCCAAGCGCGAAGGGGCGACCGTTTCGATCAACGGCCATGTGAACCTCAACACCGCCAGCAAGGATGCCATCCGCACGCTTGCCGCGGGCATCCTCAAGCAGGATCCGGAACTGCGCCGCGTGACGAATTGGACGCACCAGATTTCCAATACAAACCCCGCGTTCGCGCCTGCCACCGCCAAGATCGATCTCGGCACGCCGACGCGTGAGAAAGCGGCGGACCGCATCGCCGAGGCTATCCTCCGTTCGCGGCCATTCGCCAGCGCGGCCGAACTGGCCGCCGTGAGGGATGAGGACAACCTGCCGGTGTTTGGAAACCCGGAAGTTTACCGGAACAATCCAGGCGTGACCTATGATGTGAGGAGCATCCAATGGACGGATGCGGCCGCCGAGGAGGCTTTTACCCGCGTTTATGATGCCTCCACTCTCCGCTCGCGCAATTTCCGAGTCTGGGTGGTGGGGCAGGCGGTCGCGCCAACCATCTCCACCACTGCGTCACCGGAGATCCTGTCCGAGGTCCGCAAGGTGTTCTCGGTTTTCTCCGACCCGGGCGAGCGCAATCCGGACGGCACGATCAATCCCGCGAATTTCAAAATCCGACTCACTCATGAAAACGATTTCTAAGATGCTTGCCGGCGCATGTCTGGGCTTGCTCGTGCAGGTTTCCACCGCGCAGGAGGAACCCTCCAAGTTCGGCTTCATTCGTCTCGCCAATGCCGTGGCGCATGGAGACGGCAATCTGGTTTGGAAAATCAACGGCGCCACGATCAGTGAAAAAGGCTACAAAATGGGCGCGGTGACCGGTGGCGTCGCGCTCAAGCCCGGCAATCACGAGGTGACCTTCTCCCGGAATGGCACCGAGTCGGGAACCACCCAGGTGAAGGTGCAACTCGATGACACCACCATCCTCATTCCCTTCGCCGAGAGGATTCCGGCCACGGATTCCAAACCCGCCTCCTGGGCGATCCGCGTGCTGCGACTCAAACAACGCGAGCCCGATGACGGCCAGCATGCCACCTTCGTTTCGGTTTCACAAAATCCGGAAGTTCGCGTGGAAGTCGGTGACACCCGTGGCCGCTGGACCCCGGTCTTCGTCAAGCGCCTTGCCGTGGCAATGACTCCCCTGGATTTCCAGCGTGGCTACGTGCCCATCCGCACCAAGGATGCATCTCTCGAGTCGATCCCGATCGGTGGCCAGGGCAATTACGTCGTGGTTCTCCATGACGATGCCGAGGGTGCATTGAAATCGCTCACCTTCCGGGATTTCAAGTATCTCAGCGCGGATTAGCCACGGCGTTCCGGCGCACTCTTTTCCGATCCCGGGCGTGGACAAACCCGGGAAATCACCACTAATGGTGTCGCGGATTGCGGCGGGGCCATCCGTGGTCATGATTCCGCCGCTTTCCCGCAGCACCCACCCAAACGCATGATCGGTCTCGCGCTCAAAATGCTCTTCGGAGACACCGCCAAATACCTCATGCTGGTGGCGGGGTTGTTTTTCGCGACCTTTCTCATCGTCCAGCAGGCTTCCGTCTTCTGCGGGCTGATGATGTGGACGACTTCCACGATCAAAAACGTCGGCGCGCCGATCTTCGTGGTGGAGGAGCGGGTGGAGCAGGTCAACGAGACCAACCCGCTGCGCGACACGGATGTCTCGCGGGTGCGCTCGGTTTCCGCCGTGCGCTGGGCCATGCCGCTCTACTCCGGCATCCAGCGCGTCCGCCTCGAAAGCGGAAAATTCAAGACCGTGCAGCTCCTCGGCATCGACTCCGCCTCGCTGGCCGGCGGCCCCGTCCGGATGATCGAGGGCAACCTGGAAGACCTGCGCCTGCCCAACACCGTGGTGATCGACCAGCTCGCCGTCACCCGCCTCTCGGAAAACAAGCAGCAACCCATCAAGGTGGGCGATCGTTTCGAGATCAATGACATCGAGGCCCGCGTGGTGGGCATTTGCGAGGCCATGCGTTCGTTCACCGGCGGTCCCTACATCTGGACCACCTACGAGCGGGCGCTGCAATACACGCCGGCCTCGCGCAAAATGCTCTCCGCGGTGATCGCCGCGCCGGCGGAGGGCATGACGCCAGAGGCCGCCGCCGCGGAAATCACCCGCCAGACCGGGCTGCGCGCCTATGTGAACCGCGGCTTCGGTGACGACCCCAATGACTTCAGCACCTCCACCGTCTGGTGGTATGTGAAAAACACCGGCATCCCGATTTCCTTCGGCACCACCGTGGTCATCGGATTCATCGTCGGCATCGCCATCGCCTGCCAGACATTCTATGCCTTCGTGTTGGACAACCTGAAGCACCTCGGAGCGCTCAAGGCCATGGGCATGACCAATTTCCGCCTCAGCCTGATGCTCGTCATCCAGTCCGCCACGGTGGGACTCATCGGCTTCGGCATCGGGCTGTTAGGAACCGCCGCCTTTGCCTATGCGGCCATTGAGAACCAGCAGCCGCCCTTCATCATGCCGTGGCAGATCCCGGTGGCGGCCTTCGTTTTCATCCAGCTCATCTGCATGGTCGCCGCACTGCTCGGCATCCTGCGCCTCAGCCTTTACGAACCGGCCATGGTCTTCCGCGCATGAGTGAAACGAACGGTCAACGGGTGGTGGACGTGCGCGCCGTGGAAAAACACTTCGGTATCGGGCCGGATCGCATCCACGCGCTGCGCCAGGTGAATCTCCAGGCCTGCGCCGGCGAGATCCTCATGCTCGTCGGCCCGTCCGGCTGCGGCAAAACCACACTGCTCAGCGCCATCGCCGGCACGCTGCGTGTCGAGAGCGGGGAGATCGATGTTTTCGACCATCCGCTGCACCGCATGTCCGGCGGCGCGCTCACCCGCTTCCGGGCAAGGCACATCGGCTTCATCTTCCAGCAGTTCAATCTCATCCCCACCCTGAGCGTGGCGGAAAACGTCGGCATCCCGCTGTTGATCCAGGGGTTTTCCCATGGCGAGGCGATCAAGCGCGCCCGAGCCGTGCTCGATGCGGTGGATCTCGGCGGACGCTGGAAGGAACAACCTAACAAACTCTCCGGCGGCCAGCAGCAGCGCGTCGCCATTGCCCGCGCGCTGGTCCACGAGCCGCCGCTCGTCATCTGTGATGAACCCACCGCCGCGCTC
>Ga0105090_10001295_pt1 | contig 13399 bp, 10 predicted proteins | sample PPLLak3March2015_FD_79110 | JGI IMG/M metagenome (GOLD analysis project Ga0105090, IMG submission 79110) | Freshwater sediment microbial communities from Prairie Pothole Lake near Jamestown, North Dakota, USA - PPLs Lake P7 Core (1) Depth... | ecosystem: Environmental > Aquatic > Freshwater >... | reverse complement strand
TTACGATTATCTGGGCAACCCGTCCATTTCACTGCATTGCGCACTTATACAAGCGGCATTGGGCTCGGTTGCCAATCTTGCTGTAATACCCATGCAGGATATTCTTGAACTGGGTTCCGAGGCGCGCATGAATACGCCAGGTACTACAGTAGGCAACTGGAAGTGGCGTTTTCAGTGGGATCAACTGCCTCACGAGCGAGCCAGCCGATTTGCCTATCTGGTATCATTATTTAACCGGAATTGATTTGAAAGCTGGTTTCAAGGAACAAGGTAAAAGGTTGTACTCTGTTGATCCTTTTACCTTGAACCCGCTTTATTCAATCATCATCACGAGCAACTTCTTTCGTAATCGGTAACAAAGGAATATTATAACTGGATATAATTGCCTGAATCTTATCTGCCTTGGTCGCAATCAGTTTGTCAAGCGCTGCTTTTCTCGCCTTATCACCATTACGAACACCCATCGCCATAGCAAAATCAAACTTTATTCCTGGCGTTGATTTCATCGGAATCATAATGTAGCTGTTCTTTGGACTTTGTGCAGTGACATAGGCCGCCATTGGCCCCCACAAAATAACCATATCTATTTTTTTGGCTTTAAGATCCTTATCTATTTGCATAGCCGTATTATTTTCACTATCCCCGGACATCGATTGATAAGGGATACCTTGATCGAGCAAACCATTTTGTTGCAGCCATGTCGTTCCAGGGCCGCGATCGAACATAGCAATTTTTAATGACTCCTGCCTTTGCAAAGGCAGCTCGGTTAATTGATTGGCGTCTTTAATACCATCCCAACCGCGTCCTTTCGCAATCAACAGCACATAAGTTGATTTATAGTAGGGCGCAGTGGTTAAGGTCAAATCATATCCCGCCGGAACCCCCATTACGATGTCGCATTTAAACTTATCAGTATCTGCATCCCATTCGTTTACCGGTGCAGTTAAGGTATTGCGAATAAAACCAATACGTTGGGCAAACCATGTATATTCAATTTTTTGCCCCAGTTCTTTGGCAAATAATTCGGCGATTTTATTTTCAAAACCGTCTTTATTTTTTGTTGAATACGGGGGATTCAGTGGATCAGCACATACTTTAAATTTTTCTTCGGCTGAAGCCGGTAATATGATCGCAGCTAAACATAGCCCTGCAAGTATTTTTGTAACACTCATTTTTTTCCTTTTGTGGATTTATAAATACCCGATATAAAGCGTCTGTATTAATTGGTTTCGCAGCAACACTGCATATGCCAACTTTGGTCATAGGACACGGACAACACTAATTAGACGGATTTCAACGGATTTTATTTTTTATCAATATTTATCAGTCAAATCGGTGTTGCCTGTATTCTCATTATTTCTTGCTGGTGGCTATCTAAAAACTAAGCCAACCCGATCCGAATGAAGTCGCGAAAACAAGACTGACAATGGTCATCAATTTAATCAGAATGTTCAGAGACGGTCCACTGGTATCCTTGAAAGGATCGCCAACGGTGTCTCCAACCACTGCCGCTTTATGCGCATCGGAACCTTTTCCGCCAAATTGCCCGGTTTCAATCCACTTCTTCGCATTATCCCACGCACCACCGGCGTTAGCCATCATCACTGCCAGCAAAAAGCCGGAAGACATAGTACCAACGAGGAGACCGGCCAGGGCTTCTTTACCCAAAATAAACCCAACAACCAACGGTACAACAACCGCCAATGAGCCTGGTAAAATCATTTCGCGCAGAGCACTTTCCGTACTGATCGCGACACAGGTTTTGTAATCGGGCTCTCCTGTACCTTCCATCAAACCTGGAATTACATTGAACTGCCGACGCACCTCGAACACAATCTCGTGGGCGGCCTTGCCGACAGCCATCATGGTTAGTGCCGAAAAAAGATAAGGCATCATGGCGCCAATCAAGATACCAGGCAGCATCGTTGGGCCGAGGATATTCAGGTTGTCAATTTTTGCAGCCGTTACATAAGCGGCCAATAACGCTAACGCCGTTAATATAGCAGAACCAATGGCAAAGCCTTTGCCAGTAGCAGCTGTGGTATTGCCCAGGCTATCCAAAGCATCGGTACGATGACGCACCTCAGCGGGCAAATGACTCATCTCAGCAATGCCACCCGCATTATCAGCGACCGGTCCATACGCATCTGTTGCCAAAGTAACACCCAGGGTACTTAACATGCCTACACCCGCTACTGCTACAGCATAAAGACCGGCAGCAATTGTGCCATCGGCTTTAAAACCCAGCCAAATGCTGAGCAGAATAGCCACCGCGACAATTAACACCGGCAATACCGTGCTCATCATACCTACCGCCAAACCTTGAATAATGGTTGTTGCAGCCCCGGTTTGCGTCGCATTGGCAATACCTTGGGTTGGTTTTTCAGTGTAGGAAGTGAAGTATTCGGTCGCATAGGCAATTGCATTTCCGGCAACCAATCCGACCAAAATAACCAGCCAGTAATTAAAGCTGACACCCGATATTAAGACAGATATCAAAGTCAGTCCCAGTACCACGACTGAAGCCCCCCACACGGAACGGCGCAGAGCTGTCAACAGATCCTCCAGCGTGGCATGTTCATTAATCTTTGCGACTTGCTTCCTGAAAAAATGAATGATGCGGCCGGTAACTGACATATCCTCATAGGTGCTGGCCAGGGTAACGTCCTGTTCCTCGCCAATCACCATATAGATGCCAAAAAGGCTGGAAATGACGCCAACGGAAGCTACCAGGAAGGGAAGCCCTATAAAAGCGGCTGCTGAATCAGCGCCCAACGAGGCACCCAGTGTCGCTGCGGCAATAATGGAGCCGCTATAGCTTTCAAACAAGTCAGCTCCCATACCCGCGACATCTCCCACGTTGTCGCCGACGTTATCGGCAATTACTGCCGGATTACGTGGATCATCCTCGGGGATGCCCTTTTCGACTTTACCAACCAGATCAGCGCCCACATCGGCTGCTTTGGTGTAGATGCCGCCGCCGACCCGGGCAAAAAGCGCAATACTGCTGGCGCCAAAGCCAAAACCCGTGATATAGGTCAGTTGGGCCGGGTTGCCGTTAAAGATCAAATATAATAGCGTCATGCCGATGAGACTAAAGCTCACTACAGCCATGCCCATAATCGCACCGCTGCCAAAGGCGACACGCAAGCCTTCATGCAAACCGACACTGGCAGCCGCCGCTGTGCGAACGTTTGCACGCACGGCTACATACATTCCCAAGTAGCCGGCTCCAGCGGATGCAATTGCACCCACTACAAAACAAAGCGCCGTCTGCCACTGCAAAAACAGTGTAATAACCGTAGCAACAACAGCAACAAAAATCGCTATGACACGATATTCTTGTGTCAAAAAAGCCGAGGCCCCCTCTTGAATAGCCTTAGCAATTTTACGCATTGCCGGACTACCTTGATCATAATTTAGAACGCGTTTTGTTTGCCAAAGTACAAATCCGACCCCAACAATACCCATCAATAATGCAATGATAACCGATGCAGTTGCTTGTAACATCATATTCCCCCTCTCCTCTTTATTTAGTTTGGCCAATAGCCGGTAAGCTCACGTTATTTTCTTTTTTTACTTTCATGTTTGTATTTTTATCAACACCTCTCCACGTTTTATTTATCTATGTTGCATTCAGGACTGCAACTGAAGTTAATTCATCAGCATCCGTGTTAAAGGACTATCGCTTTCTACAGGTAGACTTTGATCAGCATCGGTTACACCGCACTGTTCTATAATGCCTGAAAGCTGTTTTACCTGTTCTTTATGTTGTTGAACAAGACTTTCAACTAGACTTAAAACTTCATACTCTATCATGCTAAAAGCGTTAATCAGACCTTTATTGAGTCCTTTTAAAGCACTCTTTTTCAAAGAAGGTTGCGACTTTTTCAAAATAAAATACGGGATCAGCCAAGTCATTGCGATCAACAAGCTGCTGTGTACGGCAAAATCTACACCCAAATAGTGGTTGTCCGTCATGTTGCTCGTGTAATAACCCATGAATACTTTATAGCTTACCCAGGCCATTGCAGTTAAAGGTAGCGTAATTTCACATAAACGCATGCATTTTAAAAACACCCGCTGTAATGCGTTGCCTGGATTGGCTAAAGCCAGACGGGTCGCCAATTCAGTCTGTGTCTGCAGGATTTTAGGCGCTTTTTCTCGTATCGCGGATAAGTGTTGTTTTAGCGGATTAACTGGAAGTCCCATCTGGTCCATATCAATTATAAATTCATCCAAAGCATCGTCAAAACGGGCTTGCGCCCAAGCATCCCATAGTGAAGGATTGGTGCTAGCCGGATTTGTTGTTAAGTCGGCTGCGTGTTCCGCATAGTAGGCTGCAGTGTGCTGTATAGGCCATGCAAACCCCTGTTGCAACAGCTTGACTGTCTGCTGCCATTGATTCTGCCACAGTTCCGGCGCCTGTTGAAAAGCCTGACCGGAACCTAGAAATTTACTGGCATTTTGCAGTTTTTTCTTTAATTCATCCTTGCGTATCTGTAAACCTCTTTGCTCCAATTGCTCAATAATATGCTCTGTCGCTAAAGAAACAATAGTCGATTCTAATGAAGTAAATTCGTCTGCTTGCAGTCTTTCTGCACAAGCTGTTTTAAATATAATCGGCGCTACAAAACCAGCTTTATACAATTGCCGATTAAAATCTTCATATTGCTCTAACTGACCTCTGTCCCACTGATTAAAAACAAACAGCCAGGCATGTCGTGCTCCTTCTGCAAGCAGCAAACGCCATGCTTTTTCATCCCTGTAACGCTCGGGACTGACTACATAAATAAGTACATCAATGAACGGCAACCATTGCAAAACCAATTCCTTGTTGCTTTGTTCGGTACTATCAAAATCCGGCATATCGATCCAGACAATGTTTTTTTTCACTTCATCATCATGTTGCGAAATATTGATTTTAGCGAGAGGGAGTTGTTCAGGAAGATGTTGTATGGCAACACTGTTATGATGAAATAAAGTGACTTCCCGTGAAGTAGGCCGCACTATGCCCGCCTTGGCAATTGCTTTCCCAGCCAGGCGATTAATTAAAGAACTTTTACCAACACCAGTGCCGCCCATAAAAGCAACAATAAGCGGTCTGGTACCACCACACGTTCCCAAGGTAGAGTTTGGCAACAAGGCTTCAGGCGTTCTGGTATCGAAATAACTCAGTTGAGACGCTGTATCTGTGTTAATCCAGCCCGATGCGCACGCTCGTTCAGCCCAAACCCGAGTTTTTTCCACTAAATCAGAGTAATCGTAAACCATGTCGCTTTTCTGTGAGTTGAAATTCAGCTGCTTTTAGCTGATCCGGAGAAATATTGAAATGAGTCATAGTCGATAACTGCTCCGGCAGCGCCAAAAGGCTTTGACCGATAATTTCGACAAAGAGTGCTTGTTTTACCGTATTGTATTGATGTTGCTTTAATTCTTGCTCAACTTTGTGCATATAACTGCCTATCGCACTTTCGGTCAATAGCGAAGTGACTGTCAACATGGCAGGGGCAAAAATCAAATCATGCACACCAATACCCCCCATATGCAAGGTTAATGCAATAGCAGCGGCATCGGTAGTTACCCTGGTGGCTCGTAAGCTATTCAACACCATGGGTTGCTCTTGGAGTTTGTGATATAAACGCTGTGCGGTTTTTTCTACGTCTTGCTGAAAAGAGACATGATAATTTTTTGCAGCAGTACTAAAGTCCTGCAAAATAGCCTTTCGTTGACGACGCAATAAACTGCTGAATTCTTTCCACCATTGTCTCTGATTGTCTTGTTCTGCGTTATCCATCAGCCTGTCTGCCAGTTGAATCAATAAATGTTCAGCTATTTGATTTAATAAAACTATTTCTTGACTGCTATCGGCAATATGCAGTCTTTTACGCCCCAATTTCATCATTTGTCTTACCGGCCAAGTGAGGACTTTTCGCGCCCCTGTCAAAATGCCCGCTAAGCCGGGAATTTCCAATAAAGTCAGCAATTCAGCCAACGCCTGTTGAAAGGTCTCATAATGATGCGGATGATTCAAGTAATCACGCTGATAATTGACCAATGCTTGCTTGATTGCTTCATCAACCAGCTTATCCCAATCATTTAAAGTCTGATGCTCGGCAATAACCGGCTCTAGCCATGTTTTCCAATGTTTTTGCAGTAAATCCTGTTCAAGACGAACATGTTTTTTAAGGTCGACCTTGCTTGCCAAGTGTATTAGCAAAGTCTGTTTGGTCTCTGGCCAGAATGGCAACCCCGTTTGTTTTTGATAGTACAAAGACACCACCTCAGGAAAATCATCTTTTCTGGCAAGTTGCCATTTTTCTTTTAATGACTGTATCAGTAACGCTTCCGAACCTTCACTCAACTTGTTTAAACAGATAACCGTCGGCTGATGTAAGTCTTCAAGCGCAGACATAATGTCCCAGACTGATTGATCCGCATATTTTTCTTTGCTGACCACAAGAATAATAATATCCGCCAGAGCAATCGCCCTGATAACACCTTCCCTGTATGTTGCCGAATCTATAGAATCAAAATCCGGAGTGTCCCATAATACGCCGTGTGGCAAATGGGGGGAATCCGCATCCGTTTCAGTCAAGGAATAGCAATCATGCCGGTCTTTTGGGATGTGTGCTTGTTGAAACTGTTGAAAACGGCCAAAATAGCGCTGCAATCCACTGCAATCAGCAAAGTTGACACCGTGGCAAAAACCCTGAGGATGAATGGTGTAACCGGCTAAAGGACTGACTCCCGCTACCCTACTATTTAATAATACATTGACTAATGAACTTTTGCCTGCTTGCGTCGGACCTACAATCGTCATCTGTAGGGGTTGTTCGGGCGACGAATTAATAAGCCGGCCTTTGCGCATAAAGGCTTCAGCCAAAATCAGCTGGTCTATACGTTGTTGATAGCCGATTTTGCTAACCTCATTGCCCGGTTGACTCAAAATCGTTTGGTAACGCTGATTTAATAATTGAATAAATTCCAGCATATAAGCTTAGCTCAAGGTTATAATAGCCGATCATTTTACTTTGTTTGGTGATCTGGTGTTACAAATACCATAACATGAACCCGTACCTGACTTCGAGGTTATCTTTATGAAGAAACTACCTGCTCTGCTGCTTATTCTAAGTAGCGCAACTTTAATAGCCTGCGGTAAAGGGCAAGAAATCAATGGCCACAATACCGCTACTGCGTATCGATCGGTAAAGGCACTAAAAAATCGCTTGTCTCCCGACAATCGTATTGAATTTGAAGTCTCTTTCTGGACGATCAGGGATGCAAAAAAAGATGACAAAGAATTCCTTGATGTTGTTGATGGCAAAACACCTGAGGAAATTATCGCAATAGGCAAGGAAATCTATCAAGAACGAAAAGCGGTAGGCTTTAAAGGTTATGAAGAGTATTCAAGCTGGGAAGAAATGATTGCTAAATTTGGCAAGGAAAGAATGGATCAGGATAACCGCAAAGGTAAATCCAAAGAAGCTCAGGATAAAGATAAAGCCAATGATGTTTTATACAAGCTCTAAAATTAAAGAGCTTTCTGAGCGATGGCTTTTTGATCCACTAAAGCCGAAACAAACTGGCTTGCCTCTGCAATTGTTTGTTCCATTGCATGAATGAGTTGAGAAATATCAATACTGATTGCAATAAACTCATGTTGCAATGCCGCGATAGCACGCGCGTTGAGATTGTGTTTAAGATATAGCACCTGATCTTTAAATGCTGCCAACACGGGCTGAATTTTACTTTCAGCCCGTTGCATTCCTTTAATCAAACGGGCATAATTTTGCCTGGCTGATTTTAACTGTTGCTTACTGTGATTACGTAAAGCACGATTGGTATATTCATTCAATTCGCTTTCCCATTCCACAAATAACGCCTCGCTGATTTCTTGTATTGCTCTGATTCTATTGCTGACAGCATCTGATTTTGAGCAACAGAATTGATATTGCCTGTTAAGCAGATTATATTTATGCTCCAAGCCGGTTTCATTAACACACACCAGATTTTTAAAGCGTTCCAGTGCATCTTCAAATTCATCTCTGGTTTCTTGAAGACTGATACACGCCTGCTCAACCTGATAAACAACGATTTCCCGCTTATGCTCACCTATAGATTCTCTGGCACTGTAATAAACCATCCTGATTCTTTTCGAAAAAAGACGAGTGATTATGTTTAACAAGTTTGATGATTTGTCAGGTTCAGCCATTAGAGATTTTCTGCATTGATATAGTGTAAAGGTTTGACAACATAGATAACCCGATCAAATTTTGTCTCCACTCGTTTTCAAGCTCCAGTCCGGGAACTAGCGGAAACATTATTACTAAAAAAAACTTTACAATTGTACTATTTTTTGGCTTTATGGCGCGTTTTATTGTGTGATGATGTATAACATTTTTATGTTTCTCGTAATATTATTAACCATCCATCTAATACGAACTAAAGCAAAATTGGTGCACAGCTTTTTGCAAGCCCAGCAAATAACACAGTAGTTAAAGCTGTCTACACTAATAAATTAGCTTATAGGGTTGCCACCAGTCCTATTGTTTTATTTGATATGCTAAAGAATCACACTTGCTTAAACATTCCAAACAACGACTTAGAACATAATTACAGCTGTTGTTTGTTATGATAGTACCTAGGTTATTTCTTTTATCCAACCAGGCTGCTTCTTAAATGTCGCCACAAAAACAACTTACTGTTCTACTGCCTTATTTTGCTGATAGCTCAGCTCTCTTTTCCTCAATTGCAAGCCAACCCTGGTCAGTTTTTTTGGATAGCGGTTACCCAAACAGCAACCAAGGCCGGTACGACATTATTGCTGCCGATCCGGTATGTACTCTGGTAACGCATGGTGATATGACAGAAATCACTCGTAATAATCTGACCATAAAATCCAGTGCAGATCCATTTGATTTAGTTAAACAACAGCTTGTCTCTGATTTTATCAGTGATGGCGATTTACCTTTCAACGGCGGAGCCATTGGTTATTTTTCTTATGATTTAGCTCGCCGGCTAGAAACTCTGCCTGTTATTGCTGAAGATGCGGAACATATTGCCGAAATGGCGGTGGGTATTTATAAATGGGCAGTTATTGTCGATCATCAGGAACAGAAAAGCTATTTGGTTGGGCATGACTGTGAAGAGCAACAATGGCATGCTTTAATAGCACAGTTTAGCCAATTACCCGAACCGCGAGAACATGCCGCATTTAAAGTCGTAGGCACTATTAACTCCAATATGGACGAGGCTATCTATACACTGGCCTTTAATCGCATAAAACGGTACCTGAAGGAAGGTGATTGTTATCAGGTAAATCTGGCACAACGTTTTGTCGCCCGCTGCGAAGGTGATCCCTGGACAGCGTATCAATTACTGCGCGAGTTAAATGCCGCGCCATTTAGTTGCTATCTTAATTTGCCTGAGGTTCATATTCTAAGTTCATCTCCTGAGCGTTTTTTGAAGCTTACCAAGGGCGTTGTTGAAACCAAACCGATTAAGGGCACGCGCCCCAGAAAACAGGATGATGCTGAAGATCAGCAGCAAATAAAGTCACTTGAAAGCAGCAACAAGGACAGGGCGGAAAACCTGATGATTGTTGATTTGCTCCGTAATGATATCAGCAAAACCTGCAAAAAGGGTTCGGTAAAAGTACCGATCATATTTAATGTGGAAAGTTATGCTACCGTACATCATTTAGTAAGTACGGTAACCGGCATATTGGCAGATGATCAGCACGCATTGGATTTATTAAAAAGCTGTTTTCCTGGCGGATCAATTACAGGCGCACCCAAGATTCGTGCCATGGAAATTATTGAAGAATTGGAACCCAATCGACGCGGCGTTTATTGTGGGGCTATCGGCTATATTGGCTTTGATGGCAATATGGATAGCAATATTGCCATTAGAACCCTGGTGCATTCCAAAAACACCATTCGTTTCTGGGCAGGCGGAGGTATCGTCAACGATTCGGTTATGGAAGAGGAATATCAGGAAAGTTTTGATAAGGCTGCCGCCATGCTTGATTTATTGCAAAAACTGACAGAGAAATGATTATCGTTAAACTTGGCGGTAGCCTGTCCCAGTCAGATAACCTTGTTAAATGTCTGAATAGGGTAGAGCAAAATTATCCGGATAGAGCGGTTGTTATTGTTCCGGGTGGTGGAGCGTTTGCCGATCAAGTCAGATTGGCTCAACATCACTGGCAGTTTGACGATAAGACCGCACACAGAATGGCCATTTTAGCCATGCAGCAGATGGCTTTGTTGTTTAACGGGATTAAGAGTAATTTTACTATTGCAAATTCACTATTAGACATACAGAAACAGCTACACAAGCAAAAAATTGTTATCTGGTCGCCGAATATTGTAGAACTTGATAAGGCAGCTATTCAAGCATCCTGGGATATAACATCAGACAGTCTGGCGGCATGGTTAGCCGGGGTACTTTCAGCCAAGGAACTTATTCTGGTGAAGTCCGCAATAATTAATTCGAGCTTCAGTCTACAGCAACTTGCGAAACAAAATATTGTTGACAACGGATTTTGCGATTTTGTAATGCAGGCGACTTTTAAAATACAGATTATTAACCAACAAGATTTCTAATCAAGCTAACAAGCCAGAATTTTAAGCAGTATTTTTTATCTTATATCAAAAGACGTTAATACCTCATCCGATTTCAGCTCAGTAATTTCAACATGGTCGACTCGGGCGGTGACAGGGCCTTTGCCGCACCATTTTATTAATTTGTCAATACTGCCATGGTCAGCTTCAGCAATTATTTCGACTCGACCATCCGGGAGATTTCTGGCACACCCTTTTATACCAAACTGTTTAGCCTTGTTTTGAGTAAACATGCGAAAGTAAACGCCTTGCACGCGACCAGATACCAGAATTTTAACTCTACGCATCATTTCTTTATTCTCCAGCAATAATGAATTCTTGGATTACGGGAAAAATCTTCCGGAATAGTCATTGCCGTAATGTCTTCCAAGGTTAACCCGGACAAAGCCGGTTTATCAATTTTAAAGCGTCTGAAATTGGTGGAAAAATATAAAACACCATCAGGGGCCAACAGTGTAACCGCGTTTTTAATGAGCTGGACATGATCATTTTGTATGTCAAACACATCATCCATCCGCTTTGAATTGGAAAAAGTAGGCGGATCAAGAAAAATTAGATCATATTGTCTTGGATAAGGCTGTCTGGCTTCATGTTCCAGCCATTCCAGGCAGTCCGCCTGGATAAACTCATGCTCTCCCGTGCTTTTATTCAGAGCCATGTTGTTTTTAGCCCAATTAATATAAGTGTTGGACATATCGACTGTTGTAGTTGATTTTGCGCCACCCATAGCGGCATGGACTGTGGCAGTGCCGGTATAGGCGAACAGGTTTAAAAAACGTTTATCTTTGGCCTGTTGTTGAATCAGCAATCGCATAGGACGGTGATCCAGAAATAAGCCCGTGTCCAGATAATCTTCAAAATTAACCAATAATTTGCAGCCGCCTTCTTCAATAATATGGAATCTTCCCCGGTCGCCGTGCTTTTCGTACTGGTCGGTGCTCCTTTGTTTTCGGCGGATTTTCAGGAAAACCTGATCTCGATTGATACCGAGTACATTAGGTATTTCGGCCAATAGCCCGGCCAATCTCTGATCCGCCTTGTGTTGATCGATGGTTTTGGGTGGCTCGTATTCTTGTACGTTGACCCAGATTTGCTCACCCCGATAAATATCAACGGCGACAGCATATTCCGGCAAATCGGCATCGTAAGCCCGATAGCAGGTAACGTGGTTTTGCTTCGCCCAGTTGGACAACTTTTTCAGGTTCTTTTTAAGCCGGTTGGCAAAGCTTACCGCTCCCAGCTCACGCCCCTTGCCTACATCCATGTAGGCAAACATTTCGGCGCCAACCGTCTCTGCTTGTTCGGTTTTGCTGGTTTCTGTTGCCTGAGCAATGCGCTCTTCCTGCGTTCTGGCCTTTGGAATGAAGAAATTGCTTTCTTCAATATCCAGACGCAATAATTTACATTCAAGCCCACCATTAAACAGGGTAATCGGTTTTTGTGAGCGTATCCCTAAGCGGAAACCCAGTTCGGGGTTGCTTATAATCATCGCTGCTTTCCAGCCGATAAAATGGGCTTTCAGGGTTTCACCGAATTTTTTGTACAGTTCTGCAGTTTCCTGCTCATCACCCAAACGTTCACCGTAGGGAGGATTACAGATTAATAGCCCTGGTTTCCAGCTTTCAGCCGGTTCTGCGTCTTCGATATCACGACGCTCAACATGAATTTTATTTTGTAGGCCGGCATTGGCTATATGCATTAGAGCCGCATTGATGGTGTGACGATTCTGATCGAAACCGACAATAACAGGAAGCTTTTCCAGGCCCGCTTTTTTGCGTTGCTGTGCTTCAATGCGTAATTTTTTCCAGCAGCCGGCATCGTGTTTTTTCCATCCAATAAAACCGAAATAATCGCGTAACAGACCGGGTGCATAATCAGCGGCAATCATTGCACCTTCTAACAATAGCGTTCCTGAACCGCACATCGGATCTATCAATGAGCCGCGTTGTTTGGCGATTTCAGGCCAACCGCTACGCAATAGCATCGCCGCAGCAAGGTTTTCTTTCATCGGCGCTTTAATATTTATATCCCGATACCCACGGCGATGCAGACTTTCACCTGAAAGATCCAAACTGAGCTTAGCCGTTTCGCCATGCAAATAGACATTGATACGAATATTAGGTTGTTCGGTATTGATACCGGGACGTTTTTGAAATTTTTCCCGCATCTGATCGACAATCGCATCTTTAACTTTTAAAGCGCCAAAATGGGTGTTGTTAATCGCCTGTGAGTTTTTGGCGCTGAACGAAACTGCAAAACTGTCCTCAGGATCAATATGTTCAAACCAGTTGATTTTTTGTACGCCTTTATAAAGATCTTCCTGGGTTTTTACTTCAAAAGAACTTAATACCAGTAAAATCCGATTTGCTGTTCTGGACCATAAGCAAGCCCGATAGGCGGTTTCCAGGTTACCCTGAAAAGCAACACCTGCCATAGTAGCCTTAATATTGTTGATGCCGAGAGTTTTGAGTTCTTCGGTAAGAATGGTTTCCATCGCCTTGGGCGTAGTGGCAAACAGATCGTAAGTAGACATATAGAAACATGGTTCAAGGCTAAAGGGAAAGGTCCAAGGCTTCTTAAGGCAAAGTGCCTTGACAGGGTTATGCCGAGTTTTTGGATTTCTTTAGTTAGGATGACTGGCGAGGAGTGTAACGCGGGGTACAAAGTGTACCCCGCGCCTTTTGACTATTGGATTTTGATCAGTTCAACATCAAATATCAGAGTTGAATTTGGGGCGATTGGGCCCGCACCTTGTTCACCATAAGCAAGTT
>Ga0105090_10001293_pt1 | contig 13409 bp, 13 predicted proteins | sample PPLLak3March2015_FD_79110 | JGI IMG/M metagenome (GOLD analysis project Ga0105090, IMG submission 79110) | Freshwater sediment microbial communities from Prairie Pothole Lake near Jamestown, North Dakota, USA - PPLs Lake P7 Core (1) Depth... | ecosystem: Environmental > Aquatic > Freshwater >... | reverse complement strand
TGGATTTTAAAATGACCCCAATTACGACATAATAATTTATTAACTATTTGTTTTTATTTATTATAAAATATTAAATTTAGAAAAATGGTATCAATGAAGAATCCTAGACTTCCGGTTATCTGAACTTCTGGAAGAATTAATTAAAAACACAGGTGTTGGCGAAAGTAACGTCAGGTTATTAGGCGTTACGCTGTCATCACTGGAAAATAAACCGATAGACAACCGTTTTCAGCAAACTGATTTATTCAGGGATTTTTAGCTTAATTTACTTCCAACTATTTAGGGTAAAGGTCTTTCTTTCATTGTGTTGGCCTTCGTGCTTCGCGGAACCAGATTCGGTATTGCTCCATTTTTGCGTGCTGTCCCGCTGGCGCATGGCGGCGGCAAGTGGAATATTCCTCCGTTTCCGGCTTAGCGCCCCAACGTATTTCGGCGCAGTCGTTGGGATTATAAGTCATTTCGTATGACGGCTTTCGTGCCAGAACCTCGGCCACGGAAAGCTCCCACGGACTGCCGTCCGTGCGCGTATAGCGGATGCTGCGTTCCTGAATGCGCTTTGTGTGGTACTGCTCGATTTCGGCCTTGGCTTCTTCGGGGCTCCTGCCGTTCAATAAGAATAATTCGGGGTGGCGCTCGATTTTCCCGGGCAAGGCGTTCAGAACGTTGATGGCGATGATGAGGCGCATGTCGCGGGAGGGTGTGGAGTAATCCTCCCAAGGTCCTATGGTCTGAAAAATCGCCGCACCGTTTGGCATAGTGATGACGCTGCCGGGGTTCTTGCGGAAATACGCCTCACCATTGTCCACCGAGGTCACGCGGGTCTCGATTTGCTCCACCAAGGCGCCCAGGGTCGCTTCGTAAGCTTGCGTGGGGTCAAGGCCTCTGGGATTAATGAGCTTGGCCAGCCTAGCATAGAAATCGTCTGGCGAGATGTAATCCTGCTCCAGCGAAAAGGATGCGAAGCCTGGGTTATCGACCAGTTCATCATTGGAGAGCAGCCGCAATCCGCCCGAGGCCTTGCGAACCATGGGTCTGAAAGCCTTGAAGCCCGGCCCGGCATTGGCGACGTTGGCGAAGAGGAACGTGCCTTCCCAAAAGCGCTTGCGGGTGACCGAGTTGTCCGGCTGGGCATCGACGGCCAGTAAGATGCCAGGGTCACCCGCCGTCTGCGGCACCCATTCAACCAAAACCAGCACGTGGCCGTAGGGATCGGCATAGACCGTCCCTGGCCAGAGCGTTTCCCGGCTGAGAGGAATGGGATATAGATCCGTTGACTCATCCTCTAGCCCGGTCCGTGCCGAGCCCGAATGAACTGCATCCGCTAATTGCCCGCTGACCTTCCTGAAGCTGGCCTGCGAACTGATGCCGTGGGTGAATTCGGTATTGACACTGGCCGCACCACAATGCGGCGGCGTTTTGGCCGAGCCACGCCCGCAGGCGCGGAATGCGATTGGAAGACCGATCTTCCAGGCAAAATAAGCCCGCAAGGTGTATGGCAGGTCAGCGCAATCTGGAGTTAGTGGCAGGCTTTTATCTTCGTTGAGACCGAGATAGTTGTACAGGAAGTTGCGCTCGGTGTTGCGCAGCACCGGCTGCAAGGAAGGGAAACTGAGATTTTCCTCGGGCGGTGCACCAAACAACTCTTCGATCCAGGCGGAATAAAAGGCTTCAGTAGCAAGCCCCCACGTTTTGGGTCTTTTCTCTGTGCTTGATCCGCCGATGATAAGCGAATGACAAGCGGTAAGCTTGCCATCCCGGGCTGCCACTACCCGATAATCACCCTCGTTTAATCTTTCCAATGCAGTGACCAGACTCCAGGGAGGCCCACCTCGGCGGCGCGATTGCAGGGGCATATGTCGGCCTTGGCTGTCGATGATGACCAGTTCCGACAAGGGGCCGTCCGTGGACACGGCCATGATCTTGACCTGCCCATCGGCTTTGGGGTTTAGGGGCGAGATCCAGATATACGTCTCGCCGGTTTCTTCGCATGAATAATCCTCAGCCAGCACCACTGAAATGCTGGTCCATGCCAGCAGGCAAGCGAAGATATAGTAAATGATTTTGACTTGGATTGTCATATCCGCACATTTGTTTAAGAATTAACAATGGAAGGAAGGTTCCACTTGGCTGCATTGTAACAAACTATTGGTGATACCTTAACTGTCGCCATTTTAGATCGACTGATGCACAACGCACACCGGATTAATTTGAAATGAGAATCTATGCGAAAAAATAAATTTCTTGACATTGTCTGAATATTTGGAGTAAAAATTAAGGTCTACCGATGTGTTATGCTTTGGCTGTTCAAGTTCAACTAGAATCAGTTTTCAAATTAACCAGAATACGCAAAAGCACTATCTTAAAACCGATCAACGCTGAATTAACTTAAATAAAATAATGAATCGATTAATTATGCGGATTTGGCTTTTGCTGGCGATTGCATTTGTATTAAATTCCTGTAGCAGTACTGCGCCTACGGTCAAGCCCGATAAAACCATGGCATACCGAACCATTACTCAACCACGATCGGCTCCATCGCAAAACTTCTACTCCGGTGCATTTCAAAAACCTGGCGAACTGGAACCGGCGGTAGAATTCTGGCGCAAAACCTACACGGTGTGGCATCGCTCGGAAGTAGCATTTCACGATGACCGCTATCTGGATGTGATATACGAAGTTATGGTGTTGCCCGGCGATGTCGACGAAAGCCTGACAAGCGAACAAAAGGAGATAGTCAAGCAACGCCGCGATTTTTGGAAAGCTCAATTGTTCGCTCTGGAGAGCAAATTGCGTTACAACGTGCCGTTGAATGCTAACGATAGGCAATTAATCTCTAAACTGGAAAGAAGCGGCAGGCAATTTAACAGCGTATTGAACGGCGCTGCCGAGCGGGTGCGTTCGCAACGAGGTACCCGTGAACGATTCAAACGCGGGCTTGAGATTAGTCGCCGCTATGATCCGCAATTTAGAAAAATATTTCGCGAAGCTGGCTTGCCGGAAGATTTGGCCTACCTGCCGCATGTCGAATCCTCTTTTCAACCCGCGGCCAAATCATCCGCCGGCGCAGTAGGCATGTGGCAATTCACCAAAGGTGCAGCGAAAACTTTTATTCCCGCTGGCGATAGGGTTGATAAACGCCTCGATCCTTTTGCTTCCGCCATCGGCGCGGCCCGCTATCTAAGTTACGCTTACAGAAAACTTGGCGACTGGCCGGCGGCCATTACCTCTTACAACCACGGTATTGGCGGCATGAAACGGGCGCAAAATCAAGTCGGCCGCGATTTTGTCCGTATCGTAAAGACCTATGACGGACCAGCGTTCGGCTTTGCCTCGCGCAACTATTACGCCCAATTTTTGGCGGCGCGCGAAATTGCCAGCAACCCGATGCGGTATTTCCGGTGATGCAATACTTCCGTTAAGGAGTGCAAACCGAATTTCCGTTAAGTCTAGCCTGTACTAGGCTATGGAATAGACTAACAATAAAACTGTCGTTTTTTCATGTGACAAGTGGCAAAGACGGAGCTTTTTTAAGACAAAAATAGCCGCCCAAATGACGGCTATTTTCGTATCCATTTTACAGACTCAAATTACAGAAGATCTAAAATCAGAAACAAGACGACTGTTAATCCTAATCCACAATGGATCACCCCGGCAATACTAGCACAAGGCCCCAACTTTCCCGCTGCCGGTAATTTTTTTAGTGCATTAATATTTTTTATAGCTGGATATGCACCATTATATTCCAAAGCCAGGATCACAATAACCGCAACGATAAGCGCCAGCAGCTTAAAGCTGTGTGGATAATGGGATGAAGCTCCCATGAAAAACAACATGGGAATTGAAAATAGAGCGTTAGTTCTTGAGGCTAATCCTGCCGCAGTCAAAGCGCCCGCTGCCTCTGGTAAAGCATCGCCACCATTGGCTACTTGTGTTGCAGAAGCAATCACTATTTTTTGATTCGGCCATATAATTAACCAAACATTCAAAAACATGACTATGCCTAGTAATGCACCCACATAAATATCCATGGACATTCCGCCGCCTCTTATGGCGAAAATACCAAGCCCCGTTATCAACGTAAACATGGCCCCCCAACGAAACCACCATAAGGCGCGGGGAACTAATTTTTGTATAGCATCTGATTTAGCTGATGCCTCTGCTTCTTTAAAATATTCGGTTTGTACGAAGTTAAAATAGTAGAGTAGACCTATCCACGTAATACCTCCTAAAAAATGCCCCCACCTCAACAACATTTCAAAACCGATACTTGTTGTAACTATACCCATGGTAATACCTCGTTATTGTTATTTTTTAAATGGTTCACCATTACATTAATGTTGATGGCGCCATGCAGATATAAATCAGAATACCAGATTCATGTCAAGTAAACTGGCAAATAAATTATAATTCTCTCGCTGATTGTTACTTATGGCTTGATTCCTAGCTGCGTATCCAGAACAGATTTGCCGCATTGATCGTCCTCAGTATTATTTTGGATTAGCGAGAAGGCTGATTCTGAACTCGAAATGCTGTTTTATAACGCGTTTACCAAGAAACAAGAGGTACCGATATGTCGAAAAAATCCTTTTATCTTAAATTTTTTTCCATTTCAGTCTGGCATGCCAAACAATATTTACTGGCAATAGCCTTTCTACGACTTTCCGGAATCGGCTCGCCGCATTCTTCACAATTAATAGCCGATTCGCCCGTATAGATCGATTTTCGCGCTTCTTCGATAAATAGCGTTGTCATTTTGTCCATTCTCTCAATGATGGCATCCGTTCCACCTGCCCATGCTGATGACATAGTCGATTGACCTCTTTTATAACCCGAAGAATTTTATATAGTTGGTTTGATTTTTTAAACTTTTGCGACATTATTCTCATATATTATCAAAAAGTTTCAGCAACGTGTGGGTGGGTTTAAATAAACGACAGAAAAGCCTCATAAGCGCTTTAAGCGGTTGCTATTGTGAGTCAAGGGGGGACTAACTAACGGAAGACTTCTGTTTGATAAATTTCATCGTAAAGATGAACGCAAATCTTACAACTACCTGAACTTTGGAAAATATGCGTGTATTTGTTACATTACAACCTCCCCAACCAACGAAACAGGACAATTCAACGTTAACTATGATAAGCAGCCTTTCCCAACGTGTTATCCGGGGGTTTATTCGACTCCAATTGGTTCTGGCGATATTGCTCTTCCTGCCGGCAGGATCAATCCGATTCTGGGAGGCATGGCTGTACTGGGGTTTATTCGGTGGCTCCGTGCTGTTCATCACATGGTATTTTCTCAAAGAGGATCCCGACTTTGTGGAACGGCGGATGCAGATAGGCCCGGGTGCCGAATCGTCGAACACCCAGCAAGTCGTTCAATTGCTGTCAGGTGCGTTGGCATGCGCTCTCTTCCTGGCCGGATGGTTCGACCATCGCCTGCTGGGGTCAGATCTGCCGGCACCCGTCGTACTGGTTGCCGACGCTCTTCTGGTATTCTGCATGGGAATTACTTTCCGTGTTTTCCATACCAATCGCTATGCCGCCGGGACCGTCCGGGTCGAAGTAAACCAACAGGTGGTTTCGAACGGACCCTATGCGACCGTTCGCCACCCCCTATACGTCGCAAGTATCCTTGGGTTTCTGGCAACACCTTTCGCCCTTGGCTCGCTTTGGGCACTCCCGTTCGGCATCCTGCTCTGTGCCGTCGTGGTGGTCCGACTCTTGGATGAGGAACGATTTCTGTTGGAACACTTGGCGGGGTATGACGACTACTGTCGGCATGTGAGATATCGTCTGATACCTTATCTCTGGTAGCTGTTAACCTTTACCCTTTTAATAAAACGACCCTCTTGAGAATATGAATTCCAGTACCGTTCAAGTCATTGCCAGACAAAGTCGTCTCGCAGCGCGCCAGCTATCATCAACTTCCGAAGCACTTCGTAAATCTGCTCTTTCGAAAATGGCTGACGCGCTTGAGTCGGTTAAGCACCAGCTTCTGGAAATTAGCGCCCAGGAAGTTATAAAAGCACACCAGGATGGACAGTCGGATGCGATGGTCAAACGTTTGACCATTGACGATAAAGTATTTCAGTACATGCTCTCCAGGCTTAGAAAGGTGGCTCAGCGACCAGACCCGTTAAATCGGGTGTTGGAAGGACATACCAATCCGGCCGGCCTGAGGGTCTACAAAAAATCGGTGCCGCTTGGCGTCATCGGTATTATTTACGAGTCGAGGCCCAATGTCACCACCGATGCAGCCGGCGTCTGTATAAAAAGCGGCAATGCCGTCATTTTGCGAGGCGGATCGGAAGCGCTTCAAACTAACGCACTGCTGACTGATGCCATGATTGAAGGCGCTGTTAATGCAGGGCTTCCGCAGCATGCAATCCAGATAATCCGCACGCCAGGCCATGAAGCGGTTGGCGAACTGCTTAAAATGGATGCCTATGTGGATGTATTGATTCCTCGAGGGGGTAAAGGGTTGATTAAACGAATAGCCGAGGGCACCCGAATTCCAGTCATCAAACATTACGATTGTATATGTCATCTCTATATAGCAGAAGACGCGGACCCGGTACACGCAGTCGAGCTAGCGATTAACTCGAAATGCCAAAGTGTTCAGGTCTGTAATGCGCTCGAAACGCTATTAGTCGATAAAAAGTGTGCTGAACGCATGTTACCCTTGCTCCGGATGGCATTTGACGCAAATAATATCGAACTGCGTGGATGTGAAGAGACACAAAAGATATTGAAATCAATCTCCCCGGCAACAGAAGAGGACTGGCATACCGAATATCTGGCCCCGATACTTTCAATAAAGATCGTCAACGGTATTGAAGAGGCTATTGATCATATCAATAACTATGGATCTGGGCATACCGATGGCATTGTTACGCAAAGCCTGAACAAAGCTCAAAAATTTGAGCAGCAGGTTGATTCAGCTTCCGTATTGATCAATGCTTCAACAAGATTGTCAGCGGGTGGCGATTATGGCTTGGGATCGGTAATAGGCATCAGCACGGACAAACTTCATGCCCGCGGTCCGGTTGGACCGGATGAGTTGACAACATATAAGTGGGTAGCCTATGGAAATGGTCATTTGAGGAGTTAGAATACCGGAAATATCAATGGGGACTTGTCTATCCATAGCGACCCATTAACCCTTGGGTCCATGAACAAATCTGATCAATTAGCAACAGGACATTAACTTCATATATCAATTTTGTTTAGGTGGATTATTGAGGTTTTACTGCAGCCATCATCGATCCAATCTCAATAGGAACGTCTTGGACGCTCTTTCCTGCGAAAAAGGCGAATTTTCCACGCTGTTTGACAATCAGGATCGTAGATGCACACGGAGCCCGGTAATATCGAAGCCACCCTCTACCCTGTATTACATTCATCCATGCATACAATGCCCACATCCGCAACCATGACCGCAGAAAATTCCGACCCCATCATCTTCGTTAGCTGCGTCAACAAAACATATGCCAGCGGTTTCCAAGCGCTCAAAAAAATCAACCTGGAGATAAAGCGCGGAGAAATATTCGCCTTGCTGGGACCCAATGGTGCAGGCAAGACGACACTGATTAGCATCATCTGCGGCATCGTTAATGCCACGTCCGGGACTATCATAGCCGATGGTCACGACACCGTGCGGGACTACCGCGCGGCACGGGCAATCATTGGGTTGGTGCCGCAGGAACTTCATACGGACTCGTTTGAGTCGGTCTGGGCCACGCTCAAATTCAGTCGGGGGCTGTTCGGTAAGGCACCCAACGCAGCATACCTGGAAAAAGTGCTGCGCGATTTGTCCCTGTGGGACAAACGCAACGAGAAAATCATGGCGCTATCTGGCGGCATGAAACGCCGAGTGCTGATTGCCAAGGCCCTCGCGCATGAGCCAACGATATTGTTCCTTGATGAGCCAAGCGCCGGCGTGGATGTGGAATTACGACACGACATGTGGCGCATGGTGCGCAAGCTTCGTGCACAGGGTACCACCATCATTCTGACCACACATTACATTGAGGAAGCCGAAGACATGGCAGACCGCATCGGCATCATCAGCAAAGGTGAACTGATCGTTGTTGAAGACAAAGAGGTACTGATTCGCAAGCTTGGCAAAAAGCAGCTCACACTGACTTTGCGACAGCCCATGACCAGCATCCCGGCGGGGCTAAGCGCTTGGTCGTTAGCGCTCGCCAACGACGGACACGCCCTGGTTTATAGCTTCGACACCCAGGAAGAAGAAACCGGTATTGCCGCGCTGTTGCGAGCGTTAGGGGAACATAGCATCGAATTCAAAGATTTACGCTCCAGCGAGAGTTCACTGGAAGACATTTTCGTCAGTCTGGTGCATCAGCCCAAGGGGACACTGAAATGAACCTCTATGGCATTCGCGCCATTTATCACTTTGAAATGGCACGCACCTTTCGTACTTTATGGGAAAGTATCGCCGCACCGGTGCTTACCACCTCACTGTACTTCATCGTATTTGGCAAAGCCATCGGTTCACGTATGGGCGACATTGACAGCGTCAGTTACGGCGCCTTTATCATTCCCGGACTGGTCATGCTGAATTTACTGAACGAAAGCATATCCAATGCTTCTTTCGGCATTTACATGCCCAAGTGGGCGGGAACCATTTATGAGCTGCTATCAGCACCTGTTTCGTGGGTCGAAGTGCTGATTGGTTATGTGGGCGCGGCGGCAACCAAGTCCGTGATCTTGGGTCTGCTCATTCTGGGCACCGCCCGCATTTTCGTGCCCTACGAGATCGCCCATCCTTTGTGGATGATTTCCTTTCTCTTGCTCACGGCAGTCACTTTCAGTCTGTTTGGCTTCATTATCGGCTTGTGGGCCGATAATTTTCAGAAACTACAGGTAGTTCCGATGTTGATCGTCACCCCGCTCACATTTTTGGGCGGCGCTTTTTATTCGATCAATATGTTGCCCCCATTGTGGCAAAAGATCACCCTGTTCAATCCGGTGGTGTATTTGATCAGCGGCTTTCGCTGGAGCTTCTACGGCGTTGCCGATGTGCATATCGCCATGAGTATTGGCATGACGTTTGGCTTTCTCATCATCTGCCTGGCTTTTGTATGGTGGGTGTTTAAGACTGGGTACAAGATTAGGAATTAAGGCGACGATCATGGGCTTGATGGTTCTGCAGATTAAGGTTTTTGAATAATTACGGCAGAATCTATATATTTGTCGCTGATTTTAATGTGCTTTACCGCTGCTTCAGCATGTAGGGTAGCCGAGCCAATATGACCCAAATTAGCGAGCTCGATTGATTCTTGAAGCTCCTTAGCAGCAGCATCCAAATGGTTTTTTGCCACGCCCTTAGCTACTATAGAGGCTTCCAACACTTGCTCCAATGCCGCCTTTGCATGTCCAATCAAAATTGCAGTATCACCGGCTTCACCATGAACTGCTGCAGCATTAGCATGTTCCAGTGCTTCTTTCGCAGAAATCATCGTCCCGACCAGTGTATAGCAACCAGGTTCACAATCTAAAATTAAATTCAGAGCCACTGATTGATGCCGGTGTGGTAATTGTACAGCAGCCTTTGGCAGCACCCCGAGCATAGCCCAAAGTGTGTGCGTCACCGTTAAAGTTTGATCCATTTCTTTGTTGGCAAGCAGCACACTAATGCGGCTTCGGTTCACAGCATCCGCTTCTTTTCTCACTTTATCCAATTCCCGCAGAGAGTCTTCGGAGGTATAAAGTGTCGGTTTGAAGCATTGAATCTCAGCTTTTACACCGAGGTAACGTAGGAGCGGCTCATCATGGATCAAGTAAAATGCCGAGTCGGTACCCGCAAAATGTCGTGCAATATTTTGCTCAACTGGGTACAGAGATTGAGGCACTGGACGCAACGGGTGATATTGTCACGGAAGATTTAAATCGTATTTTAGCTTCGGTTTGTCAGGGCGATCTTAGCTTGATTAAGCAACTCATCGAAGATTCCAAACAGAATGAATTTGTACGTAGCGCAGCTTTAAAATCGCTTGTTGTTCTCTATAACGGTGATCAACTGACACGCGAAGAGTTAATCACTTATTTTCAAACATTAATTAATGACAAACTGGAACAGGAAGAAGATCCCTCCTTTTGGGGGGCTTTGGCAAACTGCTGCTATGATATTTACCCAGAGGAGTTCTACGACGCCTTGGTCGATAGCTTCGAACGAGATCTTGTTGATATTTTTATGATTGACAAACATGACATTGACCGTTCTATGCGAATGGGAAAAGAACAAATCCTGGCAAATTTAAAAGCAAATAGACATAGCCAGTTTATAGATGATGTCATTACCGAAATGGAATGGTGGGCTTGTTTTCATCCAGAACCTCCTTCAACCCGATCAAAAACAATACCCTCTGTTGGTTTTGATTATCATAGACCAGCAAATTCTAAACCTAGAGAAGCTAAAATAGGCCGAAACGATCCATGTCCTTGCGGTAGTGGCAAAAAATATAAGAAATGTTGTTTACATTAATGGGTTTTGTCGCAATTTTCATAATGTCTGAAACCCACTTCACTCTCAAAGTTATTGGATGAGCGGCAATATCGGATTACGGCTATTTGGGTCAGTTTTAACAGATTAGTACACTAAGATTTCTTTACACGTCAGTGTCAGCTTCTAAAGAATCTTAGGCGGCATGAACCCCGTAATCACTGGGTAGTTTGAATGTACAGCCTGATAAGCTCCACTTTGAAGTTCTGCAATTATGGCCAATAAAGCCGTAATTTCTCCCTATTCCAAATATGTCCACTTTTCGCGCGTTGGTCCGGGTGTGTGAACGTGAAGCGGTATATTCCAGCTCAACGGATTGTCCACGGCATCAGGTTTGTATTTAAATCCGTATTCCAGCCAATGTTCCCCATCTTGTGAGCCCTCAATGATAATTTCATTGCGTTGGGTGGTCATCACAGCAAAGGGGCCGTAATTATTAACTACTGCGAAAGCAGAAGCGGCTTGGAGCAAGGTAAGCAATGGTTTGAACGGCACACGCTGCGTTTGCTCCATCCAGATATGTGTTGTTAATACCACGATCACGAACCTTACCCAAACCATTGCGCGCAGGTTCGCAGCGAAGGTTGCTGGTTGATAATGTTGTTCTATACGGGCACGGAGCTATTCCGGCGTTATTCTGGAAATATCGCGGTCATCGAATAAAAACAGGCACAACAACAGCGTCAATAGATTGAAAAACGTATAGTTACCGGTCAGGATAATACTGACTTGCAGCAGAATGAAGCTCCAGCCGGCAAAAAGGCGAAACGGGCGCGGCATAAACACGAAAAAGGGTACCAGTAATTCAAGATTGTTGCTAAACGAAATCCCGGAAAAGATTGAAAATGCCTTTGCTGATGCCGATGTGCATTTGTTGCCGAATGATTACAGGGATTTTAAAGTAGCCTGCGATTGCCCGGATTATGAAGTCCCTTGTAAACATATTGCCGGCGTTTGCTACCTCTTGGCCGGGCAACTGGACCAGGATCCGTTTCTGTTATTTGAAATGCGTGGCTTGGCACCCGAAAAGTTGTTACAGGAATTAGCCAATTCACCTTTGGGTAAGGTTTTAAGCAATGCTAAAAGCAACGCCACTGTTAAATTAATGCCGGTAGATAGTTTTTACACCCGTCCAGTATTCGTAGAGCTTTCTCAGCAAATCAGCCTGAAAGTTTTTGGCATGGGCAGCAGCCTTTGCCCAAAGAGATAGAACCTAGCCAGGCTGCGACTATCCCCGCCATGTTGATTAAAAAAGGCGGTGATTTTCCCGCTTTTTGGCACAAACGATGGCGATCATTACAATAAAATGGCAGCTAGCCCAATACGCTTAGATGATACTTGGTTAAAATCCTTGCTGTATCAGTTTGTTAACATTTACCCTGATATTTATAACCGATTTTTTTGAATGGCAATTTTTTAAATACCAACATAGCCTAACATCCTTGATATTATTTTAGCTTTTAGCTCTAAGTCTCTGAAACAAATTAATAACTCATTTTATCCACAAAAGCTGTGGATAACTCTATGGAAAAGCTTGTAACTGGATAGGCTAGCATCGGTTTTTATTACAGTTTTGTTAAATTGGCTTAACTTTATACAAAATAATATTAATTATATTTATCAATTACATATAAGGATTGTTGTGCTTTAAAACATGCTGTACTTATTCGGCTCAATTGATAGGCGGCGTTAACCTATTTCTGTGCATAAGAATATGGTTATATCTACAATTTTTCACACAAACCAGAATCTAATAGTAATATACCGGCTTATGAGCAGTTTATGGTTTTAGCAGGATAATTTTGCCAGCAAAAGGGGGCGGGCTTTACGTTTATGAATTTTTGCGACAGAATCCTTTTTAGTTACGCTATTCATCAGGTAATTTTATGGAAGACAAAAAAAACATTGTAATTAGGCTTAAATGTTCTGCCCCCGGTAAAAAGGCAGAATCTGACGTTTCTGCATCAAAAGTGATAACGGAATGGAATATTAAACGGATATTGCTGGCCATGGTGGGAGTAGTATTATTCATAGTAGTGCTGTGCTTTCTATTTAAGCCTGATGCTCAAAATACGGATCTGCAACCCATTACACTGGTCAATATGCCTGTAAAAAAAGCGCCTGAAAAGATGGATTTTTTAGCACTGGAAAATCAGTCAGGTGCGGGTAAAGAAACCAAAAAGATAGTTCCTGTAGAGACTAAGCCTAAAGTAGCACAAAAAATAGTTACCCAACCAAAGGCTGAAAAGAAGGTTGCTACCGCCGGCAAAACCGCCGTAGCCAATTGGCCCGAAAAAAGGCCGCCCATAACGGCAGAATCATTACAACAACAAATTGCACAATTGGGTAGTTCATCTACCTATTTGGATACAGGTGTTGTAGATCAAACTAACAAACCGGTAAAAACCAAAAACACGATTCAGGGAGCTGAATCATCCAAGCAAAAATCTACCTATAAACCACATTTGGAAGCGGAAACTGTTGTTGCAACGCCTAAAAAAACGGTAAAGAAAACTGAAAGAAGTACGACTATACAGACCGCAAAAGTGAAATCTTTGAATACGGCAACTGTTAACAAAACTGAAAAATCAAGTTCGAAATTAAGTCGTTTATATATTCATGCAGGTATGGCTAATGCGATAATTGCCGAAAATGTAAACCCAGTCATTAAAGAAACAAATATCAAAAAGGCTAAGCGAATCACTAAAGTTACAAGCGCCAAAAAGGTTAAGCCGCTGGCTAAAGAGGCAACTGCTAAAGCCACTAAGCCCTTAACTAAAGTAACATTGACTAAAAACACTAAACTGTCAGCTGATGGGAAAATCACTACGATAGATAAAATGGATAGTGCAACCCAGTATTATAGATACTCGACAACGCCTAAG
>Ga0105090_10001292_pt1 | contig 13410 bp, 11 predicted proteins | sample PPLLak3March2015_FD_79110 | JGI IMG/M metagenome (GOLD analysis project Ga0105090, IMG submission 79110) | Freshwater sediment microbial communities from Prairie Pothole Lake near Jamestown, North Dakota, USA - PPLs Lake P7 Core (1) Depth... | ecosystem: Environmental > Aquatic > Freshwater >... | reverse complement strand
GCTCAACGTCTTCTACCGCGACATCGACGACGTGATCGAACTCACGTCGACCGGCGAGGCGACCGACGCCGGCGGGCTGGTGTTCACGCCGCGCAACGTCGGCGACGGCAGCACATGGGGAGTGGAGCTGGATCTTTCCACCCCGCTCACCCTCGTGGGTCTCGGCGATACGGGCGTCTTCCTGAACGCAGCCTGGCTCGACTCCGAGATCGACGACTCGATCCTCGGCGGCGAGCGACGCTTCCAGAACCAGCCCGACTACGTCTACAACGTGGGCTTCATCCATAATCTCCACGCTTGGCAGTCGGCGTTCGGCGTCAACTACCGGCGACAGGACGATGCGCGGCTGATCGTGCTCGGCGAGATCCGCGACACCTCGTACGACGGCGACCTGGAGCTGTTCCTCGAAAAGCGCTTCGGCGAGACGTGGACGGTGCGATTCACGGCCGCGAACCTGCTCGACCTGGAGAAGAAGGAAGTCATCCGGAGCTTCGACGGCGACAGCGCCGCGGAGATCGTCGATGCCATGCGGGCTGGCGATGTCGACGAGATCGAGGTCGAGCGCGAGTCGTCTGGTCCGGTGCTGCAGCTGGCGTTGCGGGCCGCGTTCTGATCGCGGCGAGGACGAGGATCGTGAAGATGCAATCGAGAGTCGGGAGCCGAATCGCCGTGCTGATGCTGGGGGCCGGCCTCGCTGGCTGCGCGCCGACGCCGGCCCGGTCGGTCGAGCCTGCCGTGGCAGCGCCTCCCGCGCGCAGCGCTGTCTTCCTGCACCCGGACGGCATGGGAGTGAACACGTGGGGCGTGGTGCGGCTGCGCGAGGTCGGACCCGACGGTCGGCTCGCCTGGGACCGCTTGCCGCAGGTCGCCATCTACGTCGGCCCGATGATCGACGGCGTCACGGCGTCCTCGAACGGCGGCGCGACGACGCACGCCTGGGGCGTGCGTGCCCGCACGGACAGCTACGGCATGATCGACGACCGCCCGATCGAGCGGTCCGCCGCGGGCACCGACGGGACGCTCCTGCAGGATGCGCAGCGCGCCGGGAAGGCCGTGGGCATCGTCAATTCCTCGAGCGTCACGGAGCCCGGCACGGGCGCGTTCCTCGCCCGCGTCGACGCGCGCGAGGATGAGAACGAGATCGCGGCGCAGATCCTCGCGGGTCGGCCCGACGTCGTCCTGGGAGGGGGAGAGGCGTTCTTCCTGCCGGAGGGAACGGCGGGCGTGCATGGCCCCGGCAGGCGCACGGACGGCCGCAACCTCGTCGAAGAAGCCCGGAAGGCAGGCTACGTCGTGATCCGCACGCGCGAAGAGCTGCTCGCTTTGCCGCCCGATGCGAGCCGGGTGCTCGGCCTGTTCGCGAGCGAGGAGACCTTCAACGAGGCCGACGAGGCGACGCTCGCGCGCGAGGGCAAGCAGGTGATGCGGCCGGGCGTCCCGGGCTTCGACGAGATGATCCGGGTCGCGCTCGCGATCCTCTCGAAGTCGCCGCGCGGCTACTTCCTCGCGGCCAACGACGAGACCACCGACAACCTGGCCGGCGAGAACAACGCGCCGGGCGTGCTCGACGCGGGCGCCGGCGCGGACCGTGCGATCGCCGCCGTGCTCGAGTACGCGGCGCGCGATCCCGGCCTCACGCTGATCGTGACGTCGGACTCCGACTGCGCCGGCATGCAGGCGTCGGGCGACGAGATCCCGGCCGGCAGCCCGGTGCCTCCGCGAAACGAAAATGGCGCGCCGCAGGACGGACTCGACGGCCGGCCGTTCCTGTCCGCCCCCGACCGGGCGGGGCTACGGCATCCCTTCGTCGTGCATTGGGCGTCCGCGAACGACGTGAGCGGCGGCATCGCCGCGCGTGGCATCGGGCCTGGCGCCGCCGTGCTCGAGGGCACGATCGACTCGGCCGACATCTACCGCGCGCTGCGGACGGGGCTGTTCCCGTAGGCTGCGGCGTGGTCTCAACGATCCGGCAGGCGCAGCCGGCGCTCGACCTCGAGATACCGCGGATCGCCACGCAGTGGCTCCATGACCGGATCGGCCCTCAGGCTCCCGAGCAGCGCAGAGGGTTCGCTGAACGCCCGGTCCAGCCACAGGAACGCGTCGTCCTTGTCCCCGAGCGCCGCGTAGACCGACGCGATGTCGTAGGCGGGCACGTAGCGCTGCCGTGCCTCTTCGATCAGGCGGTTGACTTCGGCTCGGGCCTCCCTGGTGCGCCCGGCGCGCGCGAGGGCGACGCCCGTCAGCGAGTATCCGCCCGGCGCACTGCCCGCGAGGTCAGCCGCCAGCTCCAGCGCCTCGTCGAATCGCCCGAGCTCGATGTAGACGCTGGCGAGCAGGGCCCGCGCGAGCTTGTTGTCCGGATCGACGTCGACGACGCGCTCGATGGCTACTGCCGCCTCATGGTGTCGGCGCGCGGAATAGAGTCCGCGTGCATGAGTCACGACCAGCGGCAGGGCGTTCGGTTCGAGTTCGACGGCCATGGCGAGTTCGGCCAGTCCCTCGTCCGTGCGCCCCGTGAAGACCAGCCAGAACCCGCGCCACACGTGCGCCATCACGTAGCTTGGGTCGTGGCGTATGGCCTCGTCGAAGTCCTCCAGCGCGCCCTGCCAGTCGTGCAGGAAATTGAGTCGGATGTGTCCCCGGGTGGCGTGCGCCTCGGCGAGGTCCGGATCGATCTGCAGCGCGCGCTCCGCCGCCTGCAATGCAGCAGGGTAGACCTCGCGCGGCTCGCGTACGGCGAAGACGGCCTGCAATGCCAGCGCATCGGCGAGGCCCGAGTATGCGAGCGCAAACTGCGGATCACGCGCGGCGGCCCGGCTGTAGTAGTCGATCGCCTTCTGCAGGTCCACGGGCGAAGAACGGCGATTCCAGTGGTAACGCCCGTTCAGGAACAGGTCGTACGCAACGGTGTCGCTGGTGGGCCGGCGCGCGAGGCGTTGCTGCTCGGCCGGCGAGAGCTGCAGGGCGAGCGCGGCCGTGACTCGATCGGCGATCGAGTCCTGCACGGTGAAGATGTCGGTGTACTGCTCGTCGAACCGCCCGGACCACAACTGATGCCCGTCGTCGACGCTGAGCAGGCGCGCCGTGACGCGCAGCCGCCCGCCGCTCCTCTGGACGCTCCCGTCCAGCACCGACCGCACGCCAAGCTCGCGGCCCGCGGCCAGCGGATCGGTATCGAGCGCCGCATATCGGCGCACCGAGCTCAACGGGTGCACGGAAACGCCAGCGATCCCGCTCAGGCGCAGGATCATCGTATCGGCCATGCCGAACTCGAGGGCTTCGTCCCGGTCGGTCGCAACCACGGGCTTGAACGGCAGCACGGCCAGTGTCTCCCGGCCGGCGGGCAGTGGTGGCGGCCGTGGCTCCCCGCCTCGCCACTCGTGGCTCGCAGCGATGAACCCGAGGATCACGGCGAGCAAACCCGCGACCGCAAGATCGAAACGGCGATGTGGTCGAAGCCGCAGCCGCAGCGCGGCGCCACGCGGCGCGGGATCCTCGCGCACGAGACCTTCGTTCGTCCACTCGAAGAACCAGGCCATCGCGAGAGCGGCCGGCAGGCCGAGCAGCAGCACGATGACCAGCGCGCGCAGGACCCAGGCAGGCCAGTCGAAGGCGTCAGAGAGAAACTCGGCGACCTGCGCCAGCAGCCAGGCGACCGCAAGGTAGGCGACCAGGACGCGGTGGACGTTGCGTCGCCGGAGCTCGGCCAGCCAGCCCGCCTGCATCGACCGTCCCTCCTCTGGTCAGAAGTTCGCCTGGGTGTGCACCCGCAGCTGTACCGCATCGATGTCGTCGACGGATAGTGGATCCGGACGGAGAATCCCAACGGTCATTTCCGTGAGCCGGGGCGCGCGCATTCCCCGCGCGCGCGGACGGTCGCCGGACACGCGTCGCCGGTGCCCGCAGCTGGGCGGTGAGCGGTGCCCGTGTTACGGACCGGAACGGGTCTGGCGAAGCCGTGACACCGGCATCGCTTACCCCTTGAGCGCGGCGAGCACCTCGTCGAGCATCTTCTTCGCGTCGCCGAACAGCATCCGGTTGTTCTCCTTGTAGAACAGCGGATTGTCTACGCCAGCGTAGCCCGAGGCCATCGAGCGCTTCATCACGATCGAGGTCTTCGCCTTCCAGACCTGCAGCACCGGCATGCCGGCGATCGGGCTCGTCGGGTCGTCCTCGGCGGCGGGATTCACGATGTCGTTCGCCCCGATCACCATCGAGACGTCGGTGTCGGGGAAGTCGTCGTTGATCTCGTCCATCTCCATGACGATGTCGTAAGGCACTTTGGCCTCGGCGAGCAGCACGTTCATATGGCCGGGCATGCGGCCCGCGACCGGATGGATGCCGAAGCGGACGTTGACGCCCTTCTCGCGGAGGTGCTTCGTGATCTCGTAGACCGTGTGCTGCGCCTGAGCGACGGCCATGCCGTAGCCCGGCACGATGATCACGTTCTTCGACGAGCGAAGCAGCTCCGCCGTCTCGACCGCGCTGATCGCCGTCACTTCGCCGGCCGGCTGTGCTCCCGCCGCGGCCGGCGTTGCCCCGCCGCCCGTGCCGAAACCACCCGCGATGACGTTGATGAACTTGCGGTTCATCGCGCGGCACATGATGTAGGACAGGATCGCGCCCGAGGAGCCGACGAGCGCGCCCGTTACGATCAGCAGGTCGTTCGACAGCATGAAGCCGGTCGCCGCGGCGGCCCAGCCCGAGTAGCTGTTCAGCATGGAGACCACCACCGGCATGTCCGCGCCACCGATCGCCATCACCATGTGGATGCCGAAGAGCAGCGCGATCACCGTCATGAGCGCGAGCAGCACGAGGCCGTGCGACACGTCGTGCGACTGCACGAACTCGACGCCGAGCCAGATCACGGCGATCAGCCCCGCGAGATTGAGCCAGTGGCGCGCCGGCAGCAGCAGCGGCTTGCCGCCGATCTTCGCCGACAGCTTGCCCCAGGCGATCACCGATCCGGAGAACGTGACGGCGCCGATCAGGACGCCGAGGTAGATCTCGATCTCGTGGATCGCCTTCTCCGCGCCCGTGTAGGCGATGGAGGTGTCGACGTAGCTCGCGAAGCCGACGAGGCAGGCGGCGAGACCCACGAGGCTGTGCATGATCGCCACCAGCTCGGGCATCTGCGTCATCTGCACTTTTTTCGCGGCGTAGAGGCCGATCCCACCGCCGATGACCAGCGCGCCAACGATCCACGGGATGCCCGCGGCGGTGACGCGCGGACCGAACACGGTCGCGAGCACGGCAATGGCCATGCCGACGATGCCGTAGAGGTTGCCGCGGCGCGAGGTCTCGGGATTCGAGAGCCCGCCGAGCGAGAGGATGAACAGGATGGCAGCGGCGATGTAGGCGACCGCGACGAGGTTCGAGGACATGCCGTCGCTCCCTTACTTGCGTATTATCTCGAGCAAGCGGCGCGCCACCGAGAAGCCGCCGAACATGTTGATCGCGGTCAGTGCGAGCGCGGCGAACGCGAGCCAGCGGATCAGGACGTCGGGCCGGCCGTCGCCCCCGTCGCCGAGCGGCGGCGCGATCTGCACGAGCGCGCCCACCGCGATGATGCTCGAGATCGCGTTGGTGACGCTCATGAGCGGCGTGTGCAGTGACGGAGTGACGTTCCAGATCACCATGTAGCCCACGAAGCACGCGAGCACGAACACGGTGAAGTGCGAGAGGAACGAGGCCGGGGCATACGCGCCCACGAGCCAGAAGAGCAGGGCGCCGACGCCGAAGACGATCGCGAGGCCCTTCGCCGAGGCCGGCTCGCCGGCCCCGCCGTGCGCCGATTTCCTCGCGGCCGGCACGGCGGCCGCCGCGGGCCTGGCCACCTGGGGCGGCGCGGCTGGAATCTTGGGCGGAGGCGGCGGCCAGGTGATCGCGCCGTCCTTGACGACGGTGAGGCCGCGGATGGCGTCGTCCTCCATGTTGACGTCGATGACGCCGTCCTTGGCCTTGCAGAGTTCCTCGGCCAGGCGCAGCACGTTCGTGCCGTAGAGCGTCGACGCCTGCTTCGCGAGGCGGCTCGCGAGATCGGTGTAGCCGACGATCGTCACGCCGTGCCGCACGACTGCCTCGCCCGGCACGGTGAGCTCGCAGTTGCCACCCTGCTCGGCGGCCATGTCGACGATCACGCTGCCCGGCTTCATGCTCCGCACCATCTCGGCGGTGATGAGCTTCGGCGCCGGCTTGCCCGGGATCAGCGCGGTCGTGATGATGATGTCGGCGTCCCGCGCCTCGCGCGCGTACATCTCGCGCTGGGCCTGCTGGAACCCCTCGCTCATGACCTTGGCGTAGCCGCCGCCGCCCGAGCCTTCCTCCTCGTAGTCGACCTTCACGAATTCGCCGCCGAGCGACGTGACCTGGTCCGCCACCTCGGCACGCGTGTCGTTCGCGCGCACGATCGCGCCGAGGTTGGCCGCGGTGCCGATGGCGGCGAGGCCCGCGACGCCGGCGCCTGCGATGAACACCCGGGCCGGCGGGATCTTGCCCGCGGCGGTGACCTGGCCGTTGAAGAAGCGGCCGAAAGCGTTCGCGGCCTCGATGACGGCGCGGTAGCCGCTGATGCTCGCCATCGAGGTGAGCGCGTCCATCTTCTGAGCGCGCGAGAGCTGGCGGGGCAGGGAGTCCATCGCGAGGACGGTGAGCTTGCGCGTGGCGAGCTTCTGCATGAGGTCCGGGCTCTGCGCCGGCCAGATGAAACTGATCAGCGTGGTGCCGGGTTTAAGTTGCGCAACTTCTTCGGACGTGGGCGCCCGGACCTTGAAGACCATGTCGCTGCCGCCGTACAACTCGGCCGCGCTCGCCGCGACCGACGCCCCGGCCGCCTGGTAGGCGGCATCGTCGAAATTGGCGGCGGCGCCCGCGCCGGACTCCACCTTCACGGCAAAACCGAGCTTGATCAGCTTCTCGACCACCTCGGGCACGGTGGCGACGCGCTTCTCGCCCGGGAAGATCTCGCGCGGTACCCCAATCGTCAGCGACATGGATGACCTCGTGTGTGCCTGACGCGGGACCGACGACCCCTCTCGCACCCGGCGCCCCCGCCTGCCTGCCGTTCCGGAACGGAGCGCCCCCGCGGCAGGATTTTGTGTGCTCTGGCCGCTGCGCTCTGCGGTTGAAGTATCGCACAGCGCTGCCGTATCTTTCAGCTATGTACCCCCTGTCCCAGGAGGTCCTGCGTACCGACGTCTCGGGGATGCCACTGGAGTGGATCGACTACCGGGACGCCGTGCGTTTGCACTTCATGGGGCAGGTGGCCTACTCGTTCGGGCAGCCCCTCTTCCACCTGCGGGGCGGCACCAACGCACGCACGGGACGTCGCACCGTCGTCGAGGTGAACTCGATCGTCGCGACTGCCGGCCACAGCCACAACCCCGGCAACCTGCACCAGGGCTACGTTCCCCCCCTCAACAACGAGACACTGTTCCGCCGCGACGGGCACCTCTGCATGTACTGCGGGCAGCGGTTCACCTCGAGCCAGCTCTCGCGGGACCACGTGACGCCGCTTTCCCGCGGCGGCCGCGACGCCTGGAGCAACGTCGTCACCGCGTGCCGCCGCTGCAACAACCTGAAGGCCTGGCGCACGCCCGAGCAGGCGAAGCTGCAGCTCATCGCGATCCCGTTCACGCCGAGCTACGCCGAGTACATCTACCTGAAGGGACGCCGCGTGCTGGCCGACCAGATGGAGTACCTGCTCGCGCACTTCCCGCGCTCGAGCCCCCTGCACAAGCGCCTGTCGGCTCAGCCGGCCGCCTCGTAGGCCCTGCGGATCCAGCCGATCAGCTCGGCGTCCACTTCGGATGCCGACGCCAGCTTCACCTTGTACTGGCACATGCCGCCCGGCTTCTCGGCGAGCAGCCGGTCGGTCGCGGTGACGTCCTTCATGTTGAGGCCGACGTCCACTCGCGTCGCGCTGCCCGGGCCGATCATTGCGAACTGCTTCTTGCGCCGCAGGCTCACGTAGCCCTTCTTGGGCGCGATCTCGAACTCGCCGAACCGGCTGATCGCCGCCATCAGCGCGTCGTGGATCGGGCGCAGCGGTGCCTTCCTGTCGGCATAGATCCCGGCGAGCACGTCCTCGTCCGGCTTGCCGGCGGCCGCGCTCTGGCCGTCGCTCGCGAGCGCAAGGTGCACGAGCGTGTTCGCGTCCCCATAGCCGAGCCCGAGCTTCTCCATCGCAAAGCTGCGCAGCTCGCCGTGCTTCGTGAGGCCGCTGGTGGTCAGCAGGGTGCGCAGCTGGTCGAGCGACTTGCCTGTCTTCGCTTCGATGTTCCTGAGCTGGGTGTCACGTGCCTTGTCGAGTGAGCTCATGTCGTTTCTCCCGTTGTTTGGTCCGCCTGCTCCGCTGTCACGCGAGCCGTGCCATCTGCAGCGCGTCGTGCGACTCGCCGTCGACCACCAGGTATTCGCGCAGGCGGCCCTCGAGGTAGAAGCGGTGCCGCCGATAGAGGTTGATCGCGGCGTGATTGTCGGCCCGGACGACGAGCTCGATGCGGGTGATGCCGCGACCCGTCGAGGCCGCGATCGTCTGCTGCAGCAGGGCGCTGCCGATGCCGCGGCCGCGATGCGACGGCGCGACGCCCATGCCGAGGACGCCACCGTGCCGCAGCGTCTCCCGCGGGCGGGGCACGACGTCGCACCAGCCGACGACCGCGTCGCCGTCGAGCGCGATGTACTGGGGCGCGTTCCTGCGCAGGTTCGCAAGCACGAAGCGGCGTGTCTCCGCGAGCACCGGTGCCTCCAGAAAGGCCAGGTATCGACGTTCGCGCGCCACGGCGTCGAGCAGCGCCTGGAAACCCGCCAAGTGGCGCCGCTGCATCGGAACGATCCGCCAGGTCATGCGCCGCATCCTCCCAGTCGCGCCCCGGGTTGAAAAGGGGCGGCGTCCCGTGTGCTCCGAAAAGGGTGGCGTCCCCGTTTCCCGCTCCTGCACAATTCCCGTGTGCTCTATCTAGTCGACGCCAGCGTCTTCATCTTCCGCGCGTACTACTCCGTTCCGCTCGAGTTCACGGACCGGGACGGGCTGCCGGTCAATGCGCTGCACGGCTTCGCCCGCTTCCTCGGCGACCTCGTCGAGAAGCGCGCGCCCGAGCGAATCGCGGTCGCCTTCGACGAGAGCCTCGAGCAGTCGTTCCGCAACGAGATCTACCCGGCCTACAAGGCGAATCGCGAGCCTGCGCCCGTCGAGCTCAAGCGCCAGTTCGCGCTTTGCCGCGAGCTCTGCGGGCTCATGGGCCTCGCGCAGTTCGGCAGCTCGCGCTACGAGGCGGACGACATCATCGGCACGCTCGCCACCCAGGCCCGCGCAGAAGGCCGCCCCGTGACGATCGTGAGCCGCGACAAGGACCTCACCCAGCTCGTCTCGCGCGCGGACACGTACTGGGACGCGATCGCCGACGTCCGCTACGGGTACGACCACATCGAGGACCGCTTCGGCGTGATCCCCGAGCGCATGGCGGACTTCCTCGCGCTGATGGGCGATGCGGTCGACAACGTGCCGGGCGTGCCGGGCGTCGGCCGCAAGACCGCCGCGACGCTGCTCAAGCACTTCGACACGCTGCCCGGCGTGTTCGAGAACCTTCCCGCCGTGCCGAAGCTCAAGTTCCGCGGGGCGTCGTTCGTGGCGCAGAGCCTCGCGGAGCACCGCGAAGCGGCGTTCCTCTCACGCCGGCTCACCGGAATCGCCTGCGACATGCATCTCGGCGACGATGCGCCGGACCTGTCCCGCCGTGCCCCCGACCTCGTCGCGCTCGACGCGTTCTACGATGCGCACGGCTTCGGACGCATCCTCCGCGACCAGGCCCGGAGGATTGCGCGCCACGACTGACGGCGGCATGAAGCACGTCATCGAGGCCGCTACCGGGCTGCGACTCCGCGGCAGCGCGCAGCCACTCGCGACGGGCGGCGGCTTCGCGTCGGCCGAGCGCTGGGAAAGCGACGCAGGCCCGCTCTTCGTCAAACTCGCGTCCGTCGATCGACTCGGCGCGCTCGAAGCAGAAGCCGCCGGTCTGGGCGAACTCGCATCGGCACACGCGATCCGTGTTCCCCGGATGCTCGGCGTCGGCGTGTCCGAGGCCTGCGCCTGCCTCGTGCTCGAGTGGATCGACTTCGGACCGACGAGCTCGCGCACCGAGGCCCGTCTCGGCGAACGCCTGGCTGCGCAGCACCGCAGGTCGGCCCACGCCTACGGCTGGCACCGCGACAACACGATCGGCGCGACGCCGCAGCCGAACCCGTGGACGACCGACTGGCCGGTGTTCTACGCGCAGCATCGACTCGGGTACCAGCTCGATCTCGCGGAACGGGGCGGCCATGCGCGTCTCGCCGAGCAGGGCCGCCGACTCATCGAGCGCGTCGGCTGTTTCTTCACGGCCTACCGGCCCGAGCCGGCGCTGCTGCACGGCGACCTCTGGGGCGGCAACTGGGCTGCGGACGGGAGCGGCGAGCCCGTGATCTTCGATCCGGCCGTCTACTACGGCGACCGCGAAGCCGACCTCGCAATGACGCGGCTGTTCGGCGGATTCGGGCCGACGTTCTACGCAGCCTACGCGGCCGCGTGGCCGCCCGATCCCGGCGCCCGCGAGCGCAGCGCGCTGTACAACCTCTACCACGTGCTGAACCACCTCAACCTGTTCGGCGGGGGCTACGCCGGGCAGGCCGCTCGGGTAATCGAAGGACTGCTGTCCGCGACGGCCGGCTGAGGAGGCTTCAGCGCACCCGTCGCGCACTGCATGGATGCGAGCGCACCGCTGCACGCACGGCGCTGGACACGGGTTCCGCAATGCTTCAGGTTGTCTCGATGACCGATGAAGCACGCGTACTGATCGTCGACGACGAAGCGGACTTTCGCGCTTCGATGTCCATGCTGCTGTCGCTGGAAGGATTCCACGTAGTCGAGGCAATCGACGGCCGCGCCGCACTCCACCTGATCACGTCGTCGCCGCCCGCTCAACGTCCTCACGTCGTGCTCCTGGACTTCAGGATGCCGGGCATGAACGGTGGCGAGGTGCTCGCCCGTCTGCGCGAGGCCGGCAACCAGGTGTGCGTCATTCTTGTGTCCGCCATCGCAGACATACGCTCGGTTGCGGAGCGCCTCGGTTTCGACGGAGCCCTGTCGAAGCCTTGCGACCACGACGAGCTCCTGGCCGCGATCCACCGTTGCGCTTCCTGCAAGGGATCCTCGCCGTGATGCGATTCCAGCCGGGCCTCGAGGATGCGGATCCCTCCACCACCTTCCGCGCCTGGCAGCGCTTCTCACGCGGTGAAGCGATCGACGAAAGCGTCCGTCCGCACGTGCGTGCTGCGTGGCAGCGGTCGCGGGAACACGGCTGCAGCCCTTACATGCCGCGGGCCGACGTGCTTCCCGCTGCCGAGACCCTGGCTCTGCTCCGTCAGGAGTCGCGGCTGATCGAGGTCGCTTCCCCGTTTCTCGCGGCCTTGTCGCGTGCAGCGGGTCCCGAGCGCCACGCCGCGATGCTTGGCGACGCGACTGGTCGCGTCCTCAAGATCGTGGCCGATCCGTTGACGGCGGCTGACGAGGCATTCCCTCGCTCCGGATCACTGCTGTCCGAAGCGGCCGCCGGGGCGAATGGAATCGGCACCGCGCTGGCGGGGGGCCGATACGTCGAACTGGTCGGTCCAGAGCACTACATCGAGGGATTCCATCCTTTCACGTGCCAGGGAGTGCCTCTGCACGTGGCGCCGGACGCGCCGGCGGGTGTCGTCAGCATGTCGGTGCGGCGCGTCGAAACCGCGCATCGGATCCGCGACATCCTGTTCTGCGCGTCCGAAGCGGCCGAATGCGAGCTCCTCTCGGCCGAGCTCTCGAGCACCGTGGCGATCGCGGGCGAGCGCTCCGCTGTACTCGAGTCACTGCGGCAGGACGTCGTGCAAAGAATTGCGATCACTCGCCTGCAGCTCGAAATCGCCGCACGGCGCATCGCCAGTGTCCAGGATGCCTCCGCGATGCTCGAGTCCGCCGAGCGGCTGATCGCGAAGTTCCGGCGCCAGGCGGCGATCTGGCGAAACCTCGCCGATGACGCGGTGAGTTCGCCCGAACCCATCGACCTGGCGGAGCTCGTCCATCAGTTCCTCGAACTGATGCAGACCGAGGCGCGGGTGGCGGGCGTGACTCTCGAAGAAAGCAGGCTCGAGCGCGTGCTCGCGCTCGACGACGCCGGAGCGTTGTCGCGGCGTCTGCTGGCCGGCGTCCTGACGGGCCTGCAGCGCGCAGCGCCCGGGACTTGCCTGCGATTCTCGCTGGAGAATGCGGATCCGCAGATCCGCATCGAGGGCACCGCGGTGACCGGCGAGATGTTCCAGCTCCCGGTCCCGACGACGCAACTCCGCTGAGCGGGCAGCTCCGTCAAAGAGGGCCGGAGCAGGGCGGGGGTTGCCCTGCTCCGGCCAGTGGTCGCTGCGAAGGAGGGCTTAACGCATCCGTCCCTGCTACCGTCTCCGGTCGATGCTGCCTCGCGTCGCGCTACCGTGACCAGGCCGTGCGGGGGCTGCACTTTCTGGACGCGGGCATCATCCGTCGGCACGCCGCAATCGGTGTGACTGTGCGGTGAACATCCCGTGGCGGATCGTGCAGCGGCGTCTAAATTCCGCGCGCAGGTGCTTGATCCTGCGGCAACGCTTCAGTTCGCGGACTTCGCGACCGGCTCGGCCTGCGCTCGTTCCGCGATGAACGCTTCGATGCGCTTCTGCAGGACGGGCAGCGTCACGCCGCCGCTCTCGAGCACGGCGTCGTGGAACGCGCGGATGTCGAACTTCGGCCCCAGCGCGGCCTCGGCCTTCGCGCGCAGGCGCAGGATTTCCATCTCGCCCGTCTTGTAGGCAAGCGCCTGCCCGGGCCACGCGATGTAGCGGTCGACTTCCGTGCGGATCTCGTGCGTCGAGAGCGCCGTGTTCGCGGTGAGGAAGTCGATCGACTGCTGCCGCGTCCAGCCCTTCCAGTGCATCCCGGTGTCGACTACCAGCCTCGCCGCGCGCCACATCTCGTACGTGAGGCGGCCGAAGTGCTCGTGGGGCGTGCGGTAGATGCCCATCTCGACGCCGAGCTTCTCGCCGTACAGCGCCCAGCCCTCGCCGAACGCGTGCGGATAGAAGTTGCGCCGGAACGCGGGCACGTTCTCGAGCTCCCGCCCGAGCGCACCCTGCAGGTGATGGCCCGGCACCGCCTCGTGCAGCGTGAGCGCGGGCAGCGCATAGAGCGGCCGCTTCTCGAGCGCGTAGGTGTTCACCCAGTACTCGCCCGCTGCGCCCATCGGGCCCGCGCTGTAGCGGCCCGCCGTGTAGTTGGGCGCGAGCTGCTCGGGCACGGGCTTCACGGTGTACGGCGTGCGCGGCAGCCGCCCGAAGAAGTTCGGCGCCTGCCCGTCGATCACGCGTGTGATCCAG
>Ga0105090_10001291_pt1 | contig 13416 bp, 12 predicted proteins | sample PPLLak3March2015_FD_79110 | JGI IMG/M metagenome (GOLD analysis project Ga0105090, IMG submission 79110) | Freshwater sediment microbial communities from Prairie Pothole Lake near Jamestown, North Dakota, USA - PPLs Lake P7 Core (1) Depth... | ecosystem: Environmental > Aquatic > Freshwater >... | reverse complement strand
CGACACAGCTGAAGTTCTTGCATGGATTGAAAAAGGTGCAGATGTAAATTGCAAATCCTCCTATGAAGGAGTGACACCCTTGATGTATGCAGCACAAAACGGGCATCTGGAAACGGTAAGAATACTCCTTCACAAGGGTGCCAATGAAAATACCTTGCCGGTAAATCATGTCAGCGCATTGCTGGGTGCCTGTATGTTTGGTCATGTGTATATTGCAGATACGCTTATCCTGAATGGAGCCGATGTGAACACAAAAAACTTGGATGGAATCACACCTCTTATGATAGCAGCCACTTATAACGATTCCCTCATGGCAGATATGCTGATCTTTTACAAGGCTGATCTGAATAAGCAGGATGTAAAGGGGAATACAGCTTTGCATTATGCTTCTTACTATGGCTCATCAGGGGTCTCTGAGTTGCTGATTGAAAAGCAGGCTAAAATAAACGTGGGTGACAACAAAGGATTCACACCATTGATGATTGCCGCTCAAAAAGGATACAGTTACCTGGCTGATCTTTATATACAAAACGGTGCAGTCGTTGATACCGTGAATGAAGACAACCTGACAGCGCTGTCTTTTACTATTATCAACCGTCACCACGAAACAGCTGAACTGCTCATACAAAGCGGCGCTAATCCAGACCATAAGATTTCGGGTACCAGAAATCAATACACCCTTGCACAAGAATTTGCAGATAACGAGATGCTGCAATTGCTTCAGCTAAAAGGTGCAAGTAATCTTCCGGCACCATTTGTTGACCGGGTCATGGTTAATTTGGATCTTAATGGAAATTTTGATGATTTTATGATCGGTGGCACCCTGGGTTTTGCTTCAACTAAATATGGTATTGAGTTTCAAGCGGGGTACAAAACAAGAACAGGGGTAAGAACTATTCTTTACGAAATAAATCCAACTACTTATTACCAGTTCTGGGAAAGCAGGTCGGTTATGCATGTGGGAGCGAATAAATTATTTTCAGTTATTAAAAAAACGGTTCGGAAGAAAAGTGGCGTATTCGCAGGGCTAAATATTGCCTATACATACGGGAATTTTCGGGGATCAGAAAGGAAACCGGAAGATGCATTTTTGCTGGTTCCAAAAGCTGGTGTTTTTTGGAGTTCACAGTCTTTCAATGTTAAGTTGAATTATGAATATATGAATCTGAAAAATCCGAATGTATCGAGAAACCGGATCAACTTTTCGTTTGGTTTTAATATAAATTCAGGAAAAGGAAAAATAGCCCTGAAGGAGGAGCCGGTGTGGTGAGGTTTTTAGAATATTTACTTTTAAGTTCAAGTTTTGCTTTGTTATTTAAACAATACAAAATATGGGTAATCATTTTATTACAGGTTTAAAATTAGTAGATAAATGGTCATTTGTAGTTCTGATTTTTTCCCTTGTATTTCTTGCAGGTTGTGAGAAAAATGAACCGTTGGAATCTTTCGACTGTGCGACCTGTTATCAGGATAAGCCTGACTGGGGCCCGCTTCAAATTAAGGTAACCATCAATAACGAAAATCCCTCTGTGCCGCTTGTAATTTACAGGGGAGATATTGAGAGTAACGAAATCGAATACATGGACATAGCCTACAGTTCCGAATACACGGTGGATGTGCCACCAGATAAATACTACTCAGTGACTGCAGAATATAAAGATGGTGGTAAAACTATTTTTGCTGTTGATGGTGATAAACTGAAGATGAAGAAAAACATCAAAGATTGTGATAAGGAATGTTACTATTTCAAGGGTGGTTATATTGATGTAAGACTCAGGAACTAACTTCCAGACTGGAACCCTTATCTCTGTCGCTGAAATACTTCATAAACTGAACCCGCTCGTAAATGGCCGGATTTACGCTTTTATCCTGGCTGAGTTTTCCCCTGAACTGATCGATGGAGGTATAATTATTACTGATCATCCACTTTTTCAAATCCTTAAGCATGTTTTGAATTTTTTCGGGACCTTTATTGTAAATGGAAGAAACCACCTGGACAGCATTTGCACCTGCCAGCAATTGTTTGATTATTGCTCCGCCGTCATGAATTCCTGTTGAAGCCGCCAGGTCACAACTCACCCGGTTCGACATAATGGCGATCCATCTGAGTGAAATGGATAATTCATCGGGCTGGCTGAAAACATTGGAGGAAGTGATGGTCATTTTTTCGATGTCAATATCAGGGCTGTAAAACCTGTTGAATAACACAAGGCCGGAAACGCCAGATGATGACAATTTTTGAATGGTTTGCGCCAGGGAAGTAAAATAATAACTGATTTTCAAAGCAATGGGGATCTTTATCTTTTCTTTCAGCTTACTCACAATCTCAAAATATGTTTTTTCGATTTCTTCGGGGCTTTTGGTTAAGTTGGAGGGTAATATAAAAAGATTTACCTCAAGAGCATCTGCTCCGGCATCCTCAAAAGCTTTAGCAAAATTGGTCCACTCATGTTTCGAAGCACAATTTACGCTTGCTATAACCGGGATTCCGGCCACCTTTTTTGCTCCGGCGATCAGCTTGATATACTTGTCAATATTTTCAGACTTTATGCGGTAATCCAGGTAATCAAGAAATTCATCCTTGTAACGCTTTGAAGCTTCTTCGGCTACAATTTTTTCATACTCATGGGTGATTTCTTCTTCAAAAATTGATTTCAAAACAACAGCAGCAGCACCATTTTCCTCGAGTTTTTGGATTTTTTCAGGAGAATCAGTAAGCCCTGAACTTCCAACGATTATTGGATTGGTGAGCGTCAGACCTAAATACTTCGTTGATAAATCTATCATATTACCTCTTTTAATTTTGATTTCATTTGATGCAAATGTAAAAGAATTTCCAATACAGAATATAGGATGACCATCAATTTGGATTTCGGTTTCCGGCGAAAGCAGATGAAGATTTTTAGCTGATCAACTGACGAATAATATCTTCAACTTTAATTCCTTCGGCTTCAGCTTTATAATTTCGGATGATACGATGCCGCAATACATTGGCAGCTACTGCTTTCACATCTTCGATGTCGGGTGAATATTTCCCATGGATCACAGCGTAACATTTTGCACCAATGATCAGATATTGGGAAGATCTTGGACCGGCTCCCCAGGTCAGGTAGTTATCAGCCCACTGATGCGATCCGTTGACGCCGGGCCGGGTCTTTGCCGAGAGTTTTACTGCATATTCAAATACATTATCAGGAACGGGTATTTTCCTGATCAGGTTCTGAAAGTAAAGTATTTCAGCACCGGTTATTACAACTTTCGGATCGGGTTCATACTCAGTGGTGGTGGTTTTTACCACTTTTATCTCTTCTTCAAAAGAAGGGTAGTCCAGCCAGATATTAAACATAAAACGATCGAGTTGTGCTTCAGGCAGAGGATAGGTTCCTTCCTGCTCAATAGGGTTCTGGGTGGCCAAAACAAAAAATGGCTCTTCCAAAATATACCTTTCACCGGCTACAGTTACAGCTTTTTCCTGCATAGCTTCAAGCAATGCTGCCTGTGTTTTCGGGGGGGTACGATTTATTTCATCAGCGAGGATGATATTTGCAAAGACCGGACCTTTGATAAACCTGAACCGCCTGTTCTCATCCAGAATTTCAGTTCCCAAAATATCCGATGGCATCAGGTCGGGAGTGAACTGGATCCTTTTATAACTTAATCCCAGTACTTTTGAAATGGTGTTCACGAGCAAAGTCTTTGCCAGCCCCGGAACTCCCACCAGCAATCCATGTCCTTTACTGAATATTGCGATGAGGACATCTTCAACCACCCGATCCTGCCCCACAATTACTTTGGCAATTTCCGTACGCAGTGTTTTATATTTTTCAACGAAAGCATCTACCGCTTCAACGTCATTCTTGTACATATCTGAATTTTCAGGTTTAAAAGTTATTATAAGTTTTTAATAGATTATAGTGTGGCTTATTTATTAGCCCATTGATTGATAAAATTACAATCTTTATAACTGTCATTAATTCTCACGTAGGTCTGACTTGCCTTATCTTCAATCCAGTCATTAATCACCTGCTGTTTCTTATTTGCCAGCGCAGATTCCTGAATACGATCGTAGTCCTGTTTTAAGTTAGCCTGATGAGGTTCAGTCCTCTTTTTCAGGTATAAAATCCGGTAGGCATCTTTCGTATCTAATGTCTGAAACTGCACTGGTGCAGATATTTCACCCACTTCAAGTTTAGCAATGACAAACGAAACTTTCGGATCTAGCTGATCCATCTCGAATAGCGAAGTTTTGGTCATCTGATTGATCAAAAGACCTCCGTTGTTTTTGCTGGGATCATCTGAAAATTTAATAATGGCTTCATCGAAAGTGTATTTTTTTTCAGCGATCAGATTGGCTATGCTGTCAAGCTGAACCTTAGCGCGGGCAAGGTCGAAGGGTGATACTTTAGGACGCAGCAAAATGTGACGCACATTAACGTATTCTCCCCTTCGCTCGATCAGCTGCAGGATATGAAAACCAGCCTCAGTTTCAACAATTTCGGAAACGGTACCTTTTTCAACACTGAAAGCAGCAGCCTCGAAAGCCGGGTACATTTCTCCCCTGCCAAATAATCCAAGTTCTCCGCCATTCTTTGCTGATCCCGGATCTTCAGAATACAGGATGGCCAGTGTAGCAAAATTCTCCCCGTTCAATACCCGGTATCTAAGTTCCTGCAGCTTATTTTTAACTTTTTCGGTTTCCTCCCGATTGATGGGGGGGAGCTTAACAATCTGAGCTAACTCAACCTCAGAATTCACAAATGGAATACTGTCCTCGGGTATTTTCTTAAAGAAAGCCTTAACTTCTGTAGGCGTTATTTTAACGTCTCCGGTTATTTTTTCCTGAACACTTTCAACCAGCAATAGCTCTTTAACCTGTTCTCTGAGTTCATCCTTAAATTCTTCAATGGTTTTTTGATAGTATTCTTCAAATTTTTCAGGCGAACCAAGTAATCCAATATAGTATCGGAGCCTTTGGTCCAGGGTGGCTTCAACTTGCGAATCCGTTACTTCAATACTGTCGAGTTCAGCCTGGTTTAGCAACAATTTCTGGTAAAGCATTGACTCAAGCATCTCGCATTTTACCGTTGAGCTGCTACCGGTAATTTCTTCCTGCATGCGGTATTGCATGTATTGTGCCTCAACATCTGATTCAAGAATAATGTGTCCTCCTACCACAGCAATCACCTGATCAATTATTTTTCCCTGCTCCTGGGCAAATAGTAAAGGATAAACAGTTAAACAGAATAGCGTCAGGAAAATTTTGTTAATCTTAAAAAACATAATTTTTGAATGATAAATGCTGTGTCACAGATGCTGATGAATCACAATTCGAAAATATATAACAAACAAAGCTTACAAAAAGTACATGAAGGCCTTAATATATTTCAAAACTGTTCTCTTTTAATGCCGCCTGAAATACATTTTCACGCATCTGGCTTATAATTTTCAACTTTCTTTTATTAATAATGATTTGCCTTATATTCTCTTTTTCAAAACTCAGGGGCGACTCCCCATCTTTGATCTTAAAATCTGTAAAATTGACAAAATAAACCATCGGATCGTCGTTGATTTCTATTTTCCGGTGATTTTGCAAATACGATTCCTGGTTGTATGTATTGATGGGGATGTATTTAATTAAATCATCAAATAAAATCCAGGTTTCATCATCCCTGTAGTAAAGATCGGAATATTTTTCAACGTATTTCTGCAGTGAGTCTCTGTGTTCAGGTGTATCGGAATAAAAAAATCTCCTGATCTTATTTAATTCAGGGAGATTGCTGTCGAACCGGGCATAATACACTTTAATGATATTGTCTTTCAATTGAAAATTGCTGATGTTGTCGTAGTAAAACTTTTCAATTTCCGCAGCAGAAACTATCGTATCCAAAGTTTGGTTGATCAGTTGAGATTCGTATTTATAAATAATGAGTGAATTTCTGTACTCTTCTAATTGTTTTTCAAACTGTATGTCTGCCTTCCTCAGGTTTTTTTGTGCTTTATTAAGGATAAGCTTTTCAGTTACCCAGTTATTGACAAAATTTTGGACAATTAAAATACTATCTCGTCCTGATGTCCCTTCCGGAACAATATTCTTAAGTTCCGATTTATAAAGATAATCATTATTTACCCTTGCCAGAGATTCATTATTCTTGTCCATATCATTAAAACAAGAAGTTAATAAAATCAATCCCGGCAATAAAAACTTGTTCAAGTGAAATGTTATTTCTTGGTCAATGAGGCCAAAACATCCTCATGAATCACCACTGGATATTTGGCTTTTAATTCCTTTATCCATTCTTTCTCCAGGTATTCCTGATAGCCTGCAGTAATTAATCCTCTGGCCTCATCAAAAGTTTTAGGCTCTGGTTCAACTTTGTCATGAACGACAACAAAAACAGTCTTTCCTTTTTCTATCTTATTCTCAGAAATTCCTTTTTTCCATTTTATCGAATCTATGAGGCTGTTGTCCTTGCTCTGGAATTTTTTTCTCTCTATTTTTAAAACATTCAATGAGTCATTATTGATAGCTGTCAGTACTTCCTCATCCGATTTTCCTTCATTAGCCAAAGTCCTTGCTAGCCGGACATAAGATGTATCGCTGAAAGTGTATATGGAAGCATCAAGACGGGTATCCCACATAAAATCAGAACTGTGCTGGTCATAGTAGTTCTTTAATCCGGTTGTATCTTTTGTGGCATAAGTCCAGATTTTATCGTTAGTCAATTCGAATAAAAGGATACCATCACGGTATTCTTTCGTAATAGCCTTGAATTCAGGATACTTTTCTTCTAGGTGTTTATCCTCGTATGCTTTACACTCCTTATTTGAAAATTCAGCAAATTTCTTATTTACAAACTCGTTGATGCTTTCCTCTTTGGCAATATTCTGGTCAGCAGCAATAAACTCGGCAAATTGTTTTTGGGTAAAGGGTTGCTTATCGAGGGTAAACACTGCACTGCTCAGCGTCTCACCAGCCGGAACAGTCCATTTGCCCTGGTATATTGTTGAATCAAAGAGGCTGTACATTTTATTTAATCCCTTTTCATTGACTTTATATCCGTATTCTTTTTTGATGTCGCTTATGATTACGTCTTTACTTTTTTGTGCACGACTATCTTTTTTTATTCTTTTACTCAGGTTTTCCTTTTCTTCTTCAAATGAATTAATCCCCGACTTGCTATACAATTTTATGATATGCCATCCGTAATATGTCTGCACCGGATTTGAAATATCACCTGAATCGCTAAGGGAATTGATTGTCTGTATAAACTCAGGAACCATTCGGTTTACATTGAATTTTGGGAGCATTCCTCCTCTCTGGGCTGAACCTTTATCATCAGAATATTGCTTAACAAGATCTTCAAAGTTTTCTCCATTTTGAATTCTCTGATATAAAGAATCAATTCTTAAATGAATATTCAATGAATCTTCATGCGCAGCATTTTCAGGCATCTGAAGGAAAAGATGAGCCACCTCAATGGATCCCTGAGCCGGAATCCGGTCGGTTACTTTTATTAGATGGTAACCAAAATCGGAACGGACCGGTTTGGAAACGTTACCGGTTTGAGTGGTATAGGCTCCGGTTTCAAATGGATAAACCATATCAAATACTGTAAAATATCCAAGGTCGCCTCCATTGCCGGGCATTGTTTTATTCTTCGGTGACATCCTGTCGCGGGCTGATGGATCATCCGAAACATCTTTAGCAACCATTTCAAACGATTCCCCATTGGCAATCCGGTTTTTGGCTGCCATCATTTTATTATATGCTACCAATGTATCGGCAGGCATAGCAGCAGGACCTACCTTTATTAAAATATGACTGGCCCTGATATCCTCCTTATACCTTTCATAGGCCTCTTTTAATAATGCCTCCGTTATTTCTTCATTCACAAAATAAGGCTCAGCTAATTGTTCACGGTAACCGGCAAGCTCCTTTTTAAATGCTGTAACGGTGTCATATCCCAGCGCTTCGGCTTCTTTAACCTTCAATTTAAAGTTGATATACAGCCCCAGGTATTCTTCAATTGATTTTTTATCGGTGATGTTCCCCTGAGTATTGTTCTTTTTATAAACATACATAAAATCATCCACAGTTACATCTTCCCCTGCAATATTAATAAGGGAACGTTTATCCTGGGCAGATAATTCAAACACTGCTAAAGTTAACACGCAAATCGTTAAAAATTTTCTTAAACTACTCATAATCATTATATTTCGGATTAAAATTTATTTACAAGGGGCAAAGATAATTTAATTAGTAATACATCTGGAAGAATCAAAAGCCGCTTATAGGCAATAAATAAAGGTTTTTAGAAATTTTAACTTTTCTACCGGCTGTAATTTGGAGCTTCCCGCGTAATGGTTATGTCGTGGGGATGGCTTTCGATCATTCCTGCCGAAGTAATCTTAATGAACTTTGCCTTCTGCAATTGCTGGATATTAGCTGAACCGGTGTATCCCATCCCGGCTCTTAACCCTCCAACCATTTGATGAATCACTTCTGATAATCCGCCTTTAAACGGAACCCTCCCCACAATTCCTTCCGGAACAAGCTTTCTAATATCGTCTTCTACATCCTGGAAGTACCTGTCCTTAGAGCCTTTTTGCATCGCTTCGATGGATCCCATTCCCCTGTATGTTTTGAATTTCCTTCCTTCAAAAATGATGGTTTCACCCGGAGATTCATCTACACCTGCAAATAAGGACCCGGCCATGATGCTGTCCGCCCCGGCCGCGATAGCTTTCACAATATCGCCGGTGTATCGTATACCGCCATCTGCAATAAGCGGAATTCCGCTTCCCTTAAGCCCTTTCGATACTTCATGAATCGCAGTAAGCTGAGGAATCCCAATCCCGGCAATTACACGGGTAGTGCAAATGGAGCCTGGCCCAATCCCAACCTTTACTGCATCCACTCCAATCTTTGCCAGTGTTTCAGCGGCATCTGAAGTACCGATATTCCCGACGATCAACTGCAAGTCCGGGTAGAGTTTTTTCACTTCCTTTGCCATGATCATGACTCCTTTTGAAAAACCATGAGCCGTATCTATCACAATGGCATCTACCTGAGATTCAATCAATGCGCTCACCCTATCAAGAGTATCTCCGGTAACTCCAACAGCGGCGGCTACCCTTAACCTGCCCCTGCTGTCCTTGCAGGCATTGGGCCTTTCCTTTATTTTAATAATATCTTTATAGGTGATTAATCCCACCAATTTATAATTGCTATCGACAACCGGTAATTTTTCAATTTTATATTGCTGAAGAATATCGCCTGCTTTCTCAAAATCTGTAAATTCGGTAGTCGTGATAAGATTCTCTTTGGTCATTACCTCATCGACAGGTTTATCAGGATTTTTTTCAAATCTTAAATCACGGTTAGTAACAATTCCAACAAGGACATTCTTTTTATCTACCACCGGGATCCCCCCAATTCCGTATTCGCTCATTAACCTCAAAGCGTCTCCGACAAGTGCATCCTTTTCGATGGTGATAGGATCCAGTATCATCCCGTTTTCAGCTCGCTTTACCCTTCGCACTTCACTGGCCTGTTCCTCAATTGTCATATTTTTATGAATTACCCCGATGCCTCCTTCCTGAGCCAAAGCTATCGCCATTTTATGTTCGGTCACAGTATCCATAGCTGCTGACACGATAGGGATGTTAAGCCTGATGGTTTTTGTAAAAAGTGTGGTTGTATCAACCCCGCGGGGCAATACTTCAGAGTACGCCGGTAGCAGCAAAACATCATCGTAGGTAAGTCCTTCACCAGCAAATTTATCTTTATCGAAATGCATAAAAGTAAGTTTTAAAAACTGCCGCTAAATTAGGAAAAATTGTTAGTGCGATTGAACAATTACTTTTCAAATTATTGATTTTGATGGTCAATATATTGAAAAGAGATTCCAAAAACTAAGGACTGGAAAATGGGCTATTTTGAATTTGATAATGGTTTGTAATTGCGGAATTTTCAAATTGTTGTTGTGAATACAATAATATAGGTTTGTTTAAGTTTTTATGTTTGTTTTGTTTGAAGGATGAAGTTATTCTTAAGTGATATGGCATATAATATCATTAGGAATAGAAAAATTTGGCAATATTATCTCCAAAATATCGTTAACTTTGCAAACTTTTTTTAATCTTTAACATTTTCGAAAATTTTTTATGAAGAGACTTTCTTTAATTATTTCCGGGCTTTTTTTAGCCATTGGTATTTTACAATCTCAGGACGAAACTTTAATCGGTCAAAATTCAACCAATACGATTACAACGGCTGTTCCATTTTTAGGCATCGGTCCGGATGCACGATCGGGAGGAATGGGAGAATTAGGGGCTGCTACCGAACCGGATGCAAATTCCATGCATTGGAATGCTGCTAAATATGCCTTTATTGATAAACAATTTGGATTCTCAGTGAGTTATAGCCCCTGGCTGAAAAAGCTGGTACCTGATATCAACCTTGCTTATCTTACAGGATATGCAAAAATTGATGACCGTTCAGCGGTGGCGGGTTCACTTAAATTTTTCTCATTGGGTGAAATTGCTTTTACTGATATAACAGGTTATAATTATATGAATGTCCGCCCAAGCGAATTTTCACTTGACGGAGCCTATTCCAGGAAATTCTCTCAGAAAATCTCAGGCGCTATAGCTGCCCGGTTCGTATACTCAAACCTTACTGCAGGGCAGGAAGTTGAAGGTACGACAACAAAAGCCGGCACATCTGTTGCTGCTGATGTCACTTTCTTTTATACCACTGATCTGAGCATCCCCTGGCTTGAATCATCAAAGCTTGCATTTGGAGCTGCAATTACCAACATCGGTGCAAAAATGTCTTATTCAGTTGATGACCTAAATAAAGATTTTATTCCTACAAATTTACGGATCGGACCCTCCTGGCTCATGAACATTGACGAATTTAATTCCTTTCGTTTTTCAATCGACCTGGATAAACTTCTTGTGCCGACCCCACCCATTCTGTATCCTGATTCTGTTGATGCTTCAGGAAACTATGTCATCTATGATGGAATGGACGATAATGTATCGGTTCCCAAAGGAATGGTCCAGTCCTTTTATGATGCTCCGGGAGGATTCAGCGAGGAGCTAAAAGAGATTATTTGGATAGTGGGATTGGAATACTGGTATGCCAAGCAGTTCAGCGTTAGAGGCGGATATTTCCATGAAAGTACCATGAAAGGCGGCAGACAATTCTTCACTTTGGGTGTTGGATTAAGGTACAATGTTTTTGGCCTTGATTTTTCATACCTGATCCCGACAGAACAACAAAATCCACTTGCAAATACACTTCGATTCACACTTGTTTTCGATTTTGACGGATTTAAGAAACAAAGCAACTAAAGTATAAAACTAAAAATTCAGATAACGATTTTGAGGCTTGTGCGTACAATAGCATGAGCCTTTTTTAATGGCGATACATTTCATGTTTGAAATGCACTATTATCAGGTAAAGAATAAACTTGGGTATGCTTATGAAAATTAAAGTTGGATTTGGGTTTGATGTTCATAAACTGAAAGAGGGTGAACCTCTCTGGATCGGAGGCGTAAATATTCCTTCCGAAAAAGGAGCCATTGGCCACTCTGATGCGGATGTATTAATTCATGCTATTTGTGATGCCATTCTTGGCGCTTTAAATCTAAGGGATATTGGTTTTCATTTTCCGAATACCGATCCCAAATATAAAGGTATCGAAAGCATGAAACTCCTCGAGAAAGTTTGCGATATGGTAAGGGAGCATAAGTTTACGGTGAATAACATTGATTCTACACTTTGTCTTGAGAAGCCCAAGATATCAGAATACATTCCCCTGATGAAAAAAACACTTGCTTCAGTAAGTTGCCTGAACGAAGAAGATATTTCGATCAAAGCAACCACCACTGAGAAGCTTGGTTTTACAGGCCGTGAAGAAGGAATCGCTGCCTATGCAGTGGTCCTCATAAAGAAACATGGAATCTGATTACAAATCCGAATTTGAATGCCATTGTCCTGCGCTTGATTTTAATTTGAAGTGATTAACCCGGTTCCTGTGAAAACCGATTTTATATAAATGTTAACTCCGCTCAATTTTATAGATAATCAATCAGGAAATATTCCTGCCAACAGGGATTATTAGTTAAATAATTCAAGCTGTTTTTCGCTTACAAAATATTCATCAGGCACCAGTTTGTCAAAACCATTGATATACCTGTGAATCATTTTTTTGATCAGCTTAGTGGGTGTTGTTTTTCGAGCGGTACAATAGTTTTCGAGTGACCTTTTTTGTCTTGTGCTCAACTTGATGGTAAACTTGGAATAGCGTACTTTCTTGCGGTGTTTTATCCGTTTTATAGCAGGCATAATCTTGAATTTGCGGTAAAAATAGATAAAACACCAAATGGTCACAATATAAGGCCATAAAAACTTTTTAACAAGGATATTTTCAAGGCTTTAGAGAAATTCTTCCATCAAAGGTAACTCTGGATTAGCTCAGCCCAAAGGATATATCCCGCTTCCGACAAATGAACTCCATCATAAGTATAACCTTCATCCATTTCACCTTCATTATTCAGAAAATCAGGATGGATGTCGATGAAGGTCACTTGTTTATTTTCGCAAATGGATTTTAACCGAAGATTGATTTGGTAAATTTTAGTATTGACTGATTTTTCAATGAAAAGTTTGCTGTGATTAATAGGAAGAATGCTTTGAACCAATAAAGTTGTATCAGGAGTTTTCTGGCGGAATTCAGTTATGATCCTTTCAATGTTCGAAAGGATGTGATCCGGTTCGTACCCCTGATAAATATCATTGATACCGATCATCAGGAAAACTTTTGCCGGCTTTGCGTTGGTTATTTCTTCCAGCCGGTAAAGAACATGATCCGTAAGGTCGCCGCTCATTCCACGGTTCCTGAGATCATTCCTCCCAAAATGCTTTTGAAGGTCAAAGCTTTCAGTCAGGCTATCGCCGAGGAAGACAGTATCATTCTGTCGGATATATTGTGGAAAGGACAAATGGTTTAAAGTTCAGGGTTCAAAGTTCAAAGTTTGACGGGACTATTTTTTGCAGTGATCTCAAATTTCAATTTTCAAATTTCCTTCTTAATCTTTCTTCTCGTCTGCAAAAAACTCACTGCTTTTAGCAAAAACCCTTTCGAACAAGCCTGATTTAGAACCGCTGTATTTTGCATCAGGAACAAGTGATGATGTAACTACAAACTGGTTAACCGAATCAGCAGGAAATGCGTTAATTTCGGAAGGTATTAGGTTGTTCCCTTCAAACTTTACCTGATGGGTGGGAGAACTGGAAAGCGGCATCACCTCATCAATGAAGTTTGAGCTGGTTATGCGCGCAAGCTTATTTAGATATTTTGCTGTTTTTGTTGAGTCGGTGGGTTGACCATTGAGGAACCATTT
>Ga0105090_10001289_pt1 | contig 13430 bp, 5 predicted proteins | sample PPLLak3March2015_FD_79110 | JGI IMG/M metagenome (GOLD analysis project Ga0105090, IMG submission 79110) | Freshwater sediment microbial communities from Prairie Pothole Lake near Jamestown, North Dakota, USA - PPLs Lake P7 Core (1) Depth... | ecosystem: Environmental > Aquatic > Freshwater >... | reverse complement strand
TTCGCTTATTTTGTTTGGATTGCTTGCAATGTATTTTATTTCATCCTACACCGTAAAGGAAAGAGATGATACGCAAAAAATGCTTTTTGATGAACACGAAACGAATCTAAAAAAACAAATCAATTACGACAAGGAATTAGTTTTTACAAAAAGAATTTATCACACGCACCACAAAGCTGAAAAGATAATGGGATTTATTAAAGAAGATCTTCGAACTTTATCAGCAGAAAATATTAATGATATTAAGTACCGCGTTTCTAAGTATTCAAATTTTATTTCCCGAGTTATTTATGATATGAAATGGTTTGATCCGCCGTTGCAGACAATACGCAATCAGATGTTCCAAACTAATTTGAATGAAGTAATAAAATTTATTGTTGAGAATATCTTTTTAAGGATAACATCTAAATCAAATGTTTATGAAATTAAGATGGAAACCGATCCCAAAATGCCTCTTGTACCAATTAATGAATTTGTAGTTTGGGAAATTATAGAACCGCTTATTCAGAATAGTATTGATCACGGCGGTGAAAACAATATTATTATAAAATGCAAAACCAAATTTGATGAACAGAGCAACAAGTCCTATATTATTATTGAAGATAATGGTGTTGGTATCAATCGCGATCTATTGCATATCAATGAAAACGGGATTAAAAATCTCTTTCTTGAAAATATCACGTCTAAACAAACAGGATTGCAAAATTCTGGCTATGGATGTTACATCGCTTATGAGATTTCTAAAAGGTGCGGATGGGAAATTGATGCGGAAAATATTAACGAAGGCGGATGCCGATTTACAATTACAATCTCTAACTAAACGGATAATGCAAAATGATTTTTGATGAAAAAAAAATAAATCTGCTTCTTATTGAAGATGAAGACTATGATGTAAGAAGGGTAATGAATACGGTAAAACCGTTTGAGGAGAGAATCAAAGTTCTTGATATTGTTTCAAACGGGATGGCCGCTCTTGAATTGCTTCAGAGTAAAAAAGGAAAATTCGATGTTGTGATAATGGATTATCAGATTGCCGGCGGATTGATGGGTGAAAATCTAATTTCTAAAATAAAAGAAATTGATTCTTCGGTGCAGATAATTGTAATAACAAAAATGACAATCAATCTTACTGATTACAATTTTGCAAATAAGCTTATTAAAGCAGGAGCATTTTGGTATTGCACAAAATATCCCGGTGATATTGAAGAGTTTATATACCAGCCCACCGATTTCATTTTAAGTATTTTTAACGCTCATCAAAAATGCTTGCTTGAACGTGAGCATTTTAGATCACATCAGAAACTTCATAAAAATGTGGAAGATACTTTATTACAGAAGAAAATTGTTGGTGAATCTCCTATAATGGTGGAACTTAAAGGAGAAATAAAAAAGTTTGCTCAGAGCAATGTTAACACTCTTATCAGAGGTTCATCCGGTACCGGTAAAGAACTTGTTGCATTTAACATTCACTACACAAGTGATCGCAAATATGAAAACTTTGTGATTATAAACTGCGGCAGTCTGCCAAGCCAGTTAGTAGAAAGTGAATTGTTTGGTTATGAAAAAGGGGCTTTCACCGGTGCAGATAAAAAGAAACTTGGTTTATTTGAAATTGCAAATCACGGTACGATATTTTTAGATGAGATTACAGAACTACCTTTACCTGCGCAGGTAAAATTGCTTCGTGTAATACAGGAAGGTGAAATTGAGAAGATTGGCAGAACTGAAAAAATAAAAGTTGATGTTAGAATAATTGCCGCAACAAACAGGAATGTTGAAGAAGAAGTAAAGGAAAAAAGATTCAGAGAAGATCTTTATTACAGACTAAATGTACTTCCAATCTTTGTACCTGATCTTAAAAAACGTGTTACAGATATTCCATTATTGATTGAATATTTTTTATCCAACATAAGCATAGATATGAGCAAGGATAAACCTGAAATTCCTGATGAGACAATGAAAGTATTTATGAATTATGAATGGCCGGGCAACGTTAGAGAATTAAAAAACGTTGTGCAGAGAATGCTTTTCAGTTCAGAGGGAAGAATAACTCCGCTTCTTGCAAAACGTGCGCTTGGAATGCAGGAAACCATACCCGAAGCAAATGAATTTGGTTTTGGAGATATTTTTAATACTGAAAATATTCTTCCACTAAAGGATATGGAAAAAGTTTTACGCGAAAGATATTTTAAGTTTGTAAGAATTAATTCTGATTCTGATACTGATGCCGCAAAAAAACTTGGTTTAGCACCTCCAAACTATTATAGAATGGCAAAGGAGTTAGGACTTAAGAAAAGTGAGTCTTAATTCTTTAAAATTATTAAAATTATAAACTTTAATTATTACTTTAATAACTAAGCTGCTTTACCACGGAAATTAATTCCCAAAAAAAATATTTATAATTAAACATTGATTATTAAACTGGGTGGCATTATTGTTGTCATTATATCTTTCATCCTAATTAAATTATAAAGAGCCCCCTATGATAAAAATGTTAGCAAAGCCTGGATACATATCGATTTTATTTTTATACTTTTTCACATCCGCTTTATTATATTCACAAACTGCAACTTTAGAAGCAACACTTTCTTTAAAAGATGTTAACGGTATAAAAGTTCCATATCAAAATAGAATGGTTGTTCCAACTTTTGAAAAACAAAATCGAACAATTCTTAATCTAAAAGGCGATTGGAAAAAGCAAAGATTTGCCGCTGATGATAATATTACTTTAGATAAAAGAGATACTGATGGCTATAACAATTTAATTTCAGAAGCCGCAAATAGACATCTCTATATTTATGATGCTAGCGGATGGGAAACTAAAACATTACCAGCTGTTGAAAACACAATGAATATTTATCCGACTGTACCAGAGTATTATCAGGATGGAGTCTGGTATAGAAAGAAATTTAATGTTTCAGCATCCCAAACGGAAACATTTGTAAAGCTTATGTTCTATTCAGTTAATTATGTTGCAGATGTTTGGTTAAATGATGTTTACCTTGGTTATCACGAAGGCGGCTACACACCATTTGCATTCGATGTTACATCAGCCCTGAACTATAATGGTGAAAATATTATTGTTGTTAGAGTTGATAATCCAGTATGGAATTCAAGAAATGATATTGTTCCTTATACTGCTTGTGACTGGTTTAATTATACAGGAATAATACACGATGTTTATCTTGAGTTTTCTCATTCAGTTTCTGTTTTAAGAACCAACATAGTTCCTCAAAACGTTAATGGAGATTTTCAAACTTCAGTTGTTATTTCAAATAATCTTAATATAACAAAAAACGTTTATGTTGATATTGAAGTATTTGAAGCAGATATAAATGAAAATAATTTTAATGCAGAATCGGCGCATGAAATAGTTGGTGTTCAGGTACCTGTGGCTGGGATTATTAATAGCTCAATTTCTGTTTTAGGTGATAGCATAGCTGTTTGGCGAACAAATCTTAATCTTGCGGATCCAAAATTGTGGTCGATGAAGAATCCAAATTTATATGTAATGAAGGTTAAATTAATTGTTGATGGCAATGTTGTTGATGAATATTATACTCAATTTGGAATAAGAAAATTGGAGGTTGCCAGCGATAAGTTTTATCTGAATAATGAAACTGTTTTCCTAACAGGCGTGGCTCGTCATGAGGATCATCCTGTATTTGGAAGAAGCATTCCGATTGATTCAATCTATTCTGATCTAAAAAAAGTTAAGGGTGTTAACGCTACATCTTTAAGAACTGCTCACTATCCAAATCATCTTCAAACCTATTTACTGGCCGATAGATTAGGAATTGCGGTCATAGAAGAAATTCCAGTTTGGTGGTTTGATACTGAAGCAGCTTGGAACATTCAGAATAATGAGAGACATATACATGAACAAATGTTTCGTGAAATGGTTTTTAAAGATTATAATCGTCCATCAATATTTATGTGGAGTACTGTAAACGAATGTCTTGATGTACCGAATAGAAAAATATTTATTGATAGAGTTAATCAGGATCTGGATCAAAATTATCCTGACGGTAGATTTGTAACTCAATCAGCAGCAGCGGATAGACCAGGATCAACTGATAACTCACAACTCTCTTGTGATGTAATGGGCTGGACGATGTACTTTGGAGTTTTTCACGGATCCACTTACTTCACCGGTACTTTTAATTTTTTAAATGATGTAAAAATAAATTTACCAGGTAAACCTATTCTTGATACTGAGTTTGGTTACTGGTCTTCAGAAAATGGTACATCTACACAAAAGCAAATTGATGTTTTTAATTATACTTTTTTAGCATTTAAATTACATGCAGCCTTAAATACTAATGGTACTATAAATCCCGGTGGTGCTCTGATGGGAGTTACATGGTGGTGTATCTTTGATTGGTATTCACATCAACATTGGGGGGGGTATCAAAGCATGGGTTTATATGGTATGGATAGGATTACAGCAAAACCTGTTGCTTCAATTCTTAAAACGGGATATTTGCCTTTCTATAATTTGGGAGGGACTATTACTGAGGTTGAAGAGAACAAAGAATTAATTCCAACAGACTTTTCACTTGAACAAAATTATCCTAATCCATTTAATCCAACTACAGAAATAAAATTTGGAATTAAAGAAACCGGTATTGTTACATTAAAAGTTTTTGATATTCTTGGAAATCTGGTTAAAATTCTTGTTGAAGAAGAAATGAATGCTGGCTATTATAATGTAATCTTTAAAGCAGATGCACTTTCAAGCGGAGTTTATTTATATAAGATTCAAGTAAACAACTTTTCTGAAGTAAGAAAGATGGTGCTGTTAAGATAGTCTTTCAGTTTCTATGATTATTTACGCAGGAAGAATTATCTTTAAAAGATTAAATCCTAAATCAGTCTTTATATTTTTAATTACCTTTTCTGCAGATACCTTCACTCTATTATTAAAATAATAAGTTTCATTTATCAATTTAATAAGTGAAAACCAATCAAATAGTTTTTAATCAATAAAAACCATAGTTCAGTTACTTTTTTTAGATGAAATTACACGGCACTATTTGTGAATATATTTTTCATTTCAATGAATCATAAACCATACGAGTGTCAGCAATTTTCGGTCAAATAGATATATTAGTATTAGTTGCCTACTTAATAATTGTATTAAGTTTGGGTTTCTATTATTCCCGTCGTAGTGATGATAATTTTTCGGATTATTTTTTGGCAGGAAGAAATCTTGGCTGGTTTACCGTTGGCATTTCGATTTTTGCAACAAATATCTCAAGTGAACATTTCATAGGATTAGCAGGTTCGGGCTCAACGCGTGGATTGGCCGTGGGACAATTTGAGTTAATGGCAATATTTACTCTTATCTTTTTAGGCTGGATACTTGCCCCAATATATCTTAAATCAGGTGTGGTTACCGTCCCAGAGTTTTTAGAAAAAAGATTTGATAGAAAAATCAGAAAAATGTTTGCAGGGTTCTCTATTGTTCTTTACATATTCACCAAGATATTAGTTTCTCTATTTGCTGCTGGATTGTTATTCTATAAGATTTTTGGCCTAAACATTTATGCCTCATCAATTATTATTGTATTAATAACAGGTCTATATAGTGTTACCGGCGGTGCGAGTGCCGTAATGCGTACACAATTATTTCAGGGTCTTGTTCTTATTCTGGGTGCAGTAATCCTTTCTGTTTTTGGTCTAAATGCTGTTGGTGGATTTAGTGGATTGGAACAAAAGCTTCCACCTGATTTCTTTAATATGTTTAAAGCAGTTTCCGATCCTGATTTTCCCTGGACTGGTATTTTATTTGGAGCCCCTATTATTGCTTTTTGGTATTGGTGTACTGATCAATACATTGTTCAAAGGCTATTCAGTGCAAAATCTATAAACGATGCGAGGAGGGGAACATTATTAGCAGCGTTTCTTAAAATACTGCCAATCTTTATTTTAGTTTTACCCGGCTTGATTGCAGTCGCATTGTATCCCGAGGTCAAAGGTGATGAGGCTTATTCAGCCCTAGTTGCAGGTGATTTGCTTCCCATGGGATTAAAAGGAATTGTTGTTGCTGGCTTGCTTGCAGCAATTATGTCCTCTTTGGCAGGAGCATTTAACAGTACAGCCGTTCTATTTACAAATGATTTTTATAAAACTCGCAATCCGCACGCAAATGAAAGAAAATTAGTTTTAGTTGGAAGGTTAACAACAACTGCAGTTGTCGTTGCAGCAATATTGATCGTACCTCTAGTAAAAGTTATTAGTTCCCAGGTTTATATATTTCTGCAAAGTGTGCAGGCGTTTGTAAGTCCTCCAATAACGGCAGTTTTTTTATTTGGATTATTTTCAAAGAAGATAAATTCACGAACTGCTTTTATAACTTTAGTTGTAGGTGAAACTATCGGATTGAGTCGGCTGCTTTTAGAAATGGTAAATAATCTTGGGGTTCAATTGCATCCTGCGCTTATCTGGATATTAGGTATAAACTTTCTTCACTTTGCAATTATTCTGTTTGTTTTCAGTGCAGCCTTAATACTAATACTAAATTACTCCGCTGTTAGGATTACAAACGATTTCTTTCTAGAAATTAAGTATTCTATTTCAGAAAGTATTTTAGAACTGGAAAACAATTTAGCGAGTATTAGAACAATACGCGGATTAAAATCTAATTTTTTATTGTCAGCATTCATCGTAATTATTATCATTGGGCTTTGGAGTCTATGGTATTAATTCGATTAAATAGTGATAAACTATTGACAATTTGGCTTTTATAATATAGATTAAATAACATTTGTAAACGTTTACATTGTTGTTTTATGTTTCTATGGATAAAGTTGGCAAAAATCAAAAGAAATTATACATGTTACTTTTTACTTTACTAATAGTTACAGTTACTAAAAAAACCTTAAACAAAAGGAGAGGTATATGAAAAAAATCCTAACATTTCTTTTCGTGTTAGCACTTGTGCCTGTGATGCATGCACAATGGGTTGTCGAACCATTCGATAACGCAGTCGGACCACTATTTACAGATCCACCGGTATTAAATACAAATTTTTATACTAATGGGCCAACTGCACAATTTAATTTGACCAATGATCCAGAACATATTCAAGGTACTGGTTCAATGAAATTGGATTACCGTATTGAAGCATACGATGGATGGGGCGGTTATGTTGTTAGAACCTGTTATACCCCTGCTGCATATGACACTGTTCCTTATATAGATTTAACTGCTGGTACAGATCTTAAACTCAGTTACAAAGTTCTCACACCTGTAAATATGAGTACAACAGGAGCTGCATTTATTGAACTTAAATTGGCTGAATTTAATGATGAAAATCAAAGAGATCTTTGGTTACATAAAACTGCAATTGATCTTTCTGACGCCTCTGGCGGCTGGTTAGAAGTTAATATACCACTAAGACAAGATGCTAATAACACCTTGGGGTTTGTTGCACAATTTGCAGATGGCGATGGCATACTTCAACTAGAAAATATCAAGGGATATGAAATTGCTATTGTATATTTAACATCCGGTGGCCCGGTTAATCCACCAGTTGCAACCGGTGCATTACTATGGGATAACTTAAAATTAGTTGGAAACAGATACGCACCTCTTACCACGTTCGATAACTCATCTGCAGGATGGGGATTGGATTGGATGGTTTGGGCCGGCAATGATGCAGGTGCTATCGCAGTCGTAGATGAAGGTACAGATAAAGTTGAAGGAGTTGGTTCACTTAAAGTAAACTATACTCTTAGTGCTCCATTTGTTTGGGGTGGTTTTGTTGCCATCGATTCAGCAGTAACTGTTGATTCAACAATTGCTGAGCGAACTGCTTTAGTTCTTTATGTTAAAAATCTTACTCCGGTTTTAGCCGATGCGGGCAGAGCCTTTATAAGATTTTTTATTATGGAAAATAGTTCTGGTCCTACAGAGGAATGGATTATAGATGCTGACGTTGATTTAAGTCAACCTTTTGATTGGACAAGATGTTACCTGCCATTAGTTCCAAAACCTATGGGCGTTAATGACAGGTTCCCTCCTAAAGATGGATTTGCGCTTAAAAATGGGGCTGGTGATCAAGAATTAAATCCAGAATTTATAACAAAAGTTAGAATTGAAATTTTTGGAAGGGGAACTGAAGATGGATTTGCTACAACCTTAAGAGCAGATGGATCACTTCTTTTTGATGTATTACAGACATCAGGTTTCAAATTTGCAGATGATGTTGCTCCAAATGCTCCTGCAAATATATTTGTCGTTCCTGGTACTTATGTGAATGTGGTTACCTGGGAAGATGTTGCTGGTGAAACAGATGAAAAGTATAATGTATATGCAAGTATGGCACCAATAACGGATATTAATGCTCCAGGTGTAGATTTAATTGCATCAAATATACTTGGCGGAATACAGGCCGTCGATCATTTATTAATGTCACCTAATACAAACCAAAGTGTTACATACTATTATGCAATTACTTGTAAAGATCTTGCTGGTAATATTAGTAGTCCTGGTTTTTCATCATCAGTAACTAATACAGCAAAAGGTGTTGCTGTAGTTTCTGAAGTTGTACCCGCATTTGTTGCTGATGGTAATTTAGCTGAATGGCAGAGTCTACCTAAATTCAGAATATATTCATCAGACGGGTCGGGAACAATTGCACCTAATTTTACAATTACTAATGATGCAGATTGTTCAGCAGATGCTTGGGTTGCAATAGATGCAACATATCTTTACGTAGCATTTAAAGTAAACGATGATATATTAGTTCCTACTGGTACATTTCAAACTTATGAATTAGATTCGCCTGATCTTTTCATCGGTCTCTATGACTGGAAGAAAGCAATGCATACAACTTATCAGAGAGGTTCAGAACCTGACTATCAGATCAGATTTAATGAAGGCGTCGCACGCAACGATGATTTTACAAATGAATATGATTCATTGCTTGTTGAAGGACCTAATTATTTTTATGGCGAATTATTCCCAACTGGTTATGTAGTTGAAGCTAGAATTCCTCTAAATGATATGGCAATGTTGAGAAAACGACCTGATGCTATTACGGATACAATTAGTGTTGGTTATGGAGACAGAGTTCCGATTGATTTTGGAATTAATGATAATGATGGAACTGGCAGAGAAGGTTTGCTTTTCTACTCACCACGTAATAATGATCAGGGTCATTTCAATCCATCAACATGGTCACATACATGGATTACTGATTGGTATGCAAATGATGTTGAAAACGAAAATGGATTAGTAAATACATTTAGTTTATCACAGAACTATCCAAATCCATTTAACCCTGCTACGAAAATTCGCTACTCTATTGCTCAAGAAGGCTTAGTAACATTAAGAGTTTATGATGTTCTGGGTCGTCAAATTGTTGAACTTGTAAACGAAGAAAAATCTGCAGGTTCTTACGATATCAATTTCGATGCATCTAAATTATCATCCGGAGTCTATATGTACAAGATAGAAAGCGGAACTTACAGAGAAGCAAAGAAAATGATCCTTGTTAAATAGTATTATTCCTGAGGCAGTCTTAGTTGAAGGCTGCCTCTTTTTTTTATAAAGATGCTGATCTTTTATTAAAATCTTTAAATATAATGATTGGTAAAAACATGTTGAGATTTTTTTTAAAATATAAAATTAGTTATACACTATTAGCTTGTTTAATTGCTGTATTAACGATTAGTGATTATTCATTTGCAGGAATAACCGGTAAGATTAAAGGAAAGATAATAGATAAAGATACCGGAGAACCTGTTGTTGGTGCAAATGTTATAATTGATGGTACTTATTTTGGTGCCGCTGCAGATATTGAGGGTGAATATTATATCAATAATATCCCGCCGGGCACTTACACAGTAATTTTCAGTGCAGTTGGATATAACAAAATATTTGTTGAAAAAGTTAGCGTAAAAATAGATCTTACCACAGATGTTAGTGTGGAAATGGTCTCTGAAGCTGTGACACTTGGAGAAGTAGTCGTGCAGGCAGAAAGACCTATGATCGTGAAAGATTTAACGTCTTCTTCTGCCATAGTAAATTCAGAACAAATTAAAATGATGCCTGTTGAGAATCTTAGTCAGGTAATCAATTTGCAGGCTGGTGTTGTTGGTGGACACTTTAGGGGCGGAAGAATAAATGAAGTAGCATACCTTGTGGATGGTATACCTATCAACAATGTTTATGATGGAGGAAATTCTTTCCAGATAGAAAATAATTCCGTTCGACAATTAGAAGTTATCAGTGGTACTTTTAATGCAGAATACGGACAAGCTCTTTCTGGTGTTGTAAATATTGTAACTCAGGATGGCTCACAAAAATTTGAAGGAACAGTATCTGCATATATTGGTAATTATTTTACAACGCATACAGATATTTTTTGGAATCTTAATAATGTTAATCTAGAGGGACCAAAAGATCTACAATTTAGTCTTAGTGGTCCTACAAAAGTAGTAAATAACCTTACTTTCTTTGTAACAGGAAGGTACTTCAAAGACGGGGGAACCTCTTATGGCCAGAGATATTATAATATAGAAGATACAGCACCTATTATTCCTGATCCTCAAGGGAATCCTGAGTATTTTATTAATACAAACACAGGCGATAGCGCATTTGTTCAAATGAATCCGTATGAAAAAAAATCGGTTAATGCTAAACTTACCTATAGTGCTGAAACATGGAAATTGAGTTACAGCCTTTTTTGGGATGACAATTTTAATCGTTACTATAATCATGATTTTCGCCAAGCTCCTGATGGTCTAAAAAATTATTATAGTACAAATACAATTAACAATGTCCAATTTTCATATTACCCTTTACAAGATCTCTTTTTCACACTTAAGTTTAGTGCTAACTCAAATAAGTATAAAGACTACCTTTATGAAAATGAATATGATTCACGATATGTTGATCCTAATTTTAGTACTCCAATATCAGGCTATACATACAGATATGGAGGTAATCAAACCGATAGATCAAATCGAACAACAAATTCTAATTTAATTTTATTTACTTCAGAATCGCAGGTTAGCAAGGAGCATAAATTAAAATTTGGTGCTGAAGCACGATTTCATGAAATTGATAACTCATATAGAAACTTAGTTAATCTGACCGAAGGTCAATTAGATTCATCGCAAAATCCGGTTGTTACCTGGGGTTATACAAATCCCGGTACTCAGAACAATCAATCGTATATTAAAAATCCCTATGAATATGCACTTTATTTGCAGGATAAGATGGAATATGATATGATGATAATTAATGCCGGAGTTAGATATGATTATTTTAATTCCAATACTACCTTACCTGTTGATATCAGAAACCCGCTTAATAATCCATTATTCCCCGGCGCAAATCAAACAAGACCTGCAGTATCAGAGGACCAGATAAGCCCAAGGCTTGGCGTTTCATTCCCGATATCAGATGAAGGAGCAATTCATTTTTCATACGGTCACTTTTTCCAGATACCAAGTTTTGAAAACCTATATGCAAATAATGATTATTTGATCGATCAAACTACGGGCTTAAATGGAATTATCGGTAACCCTGAATTAAAATCGCAAAAAACTGTTAAATATGAAATAGGTTTACAGCAAGTTTTTTTCTCAATCCTCACTGGTAATGTTTCAATTTACTATAGCGACATAAGAAATCTGCTTGGTATGGAAATCCTGGATACATATGAAGGATTCCAATTTGGCAGATACATAAATAGAGATTATGGAAATGTAAAAGGACTAATTATAACACTTGAAAAAAGACACGCCGATTATTTTAGTGCAAAGTTAGATTATACATATCAAACTGCTCAAGGAAATGGTTCTGATCCGAGACAAATTTATTATAATAATCAAAGCGACCCGCCAGTTGAAGAGACAAAAAAATTGCTGCCGCTAAACTGGGATCAAACCTCTACTTTAAATATTTCTTTTACAGTTGGTGATTTAATTGACTGGAGTATAGGTGGCATATTCAGCTACGAATCTGGATTTCCATACACAATTGATAAAAGATACAATGGCGGAATTCAGATTGAGAATAATGGAAAAAAACCTGTCAGTTTAAGATTTGATCTTAAAGCAACTAAGACATTTAAGGTTTTTGGATTTGATTTCAATACTTTTTTAATTGTCTATAATGTATTTGATTTCAAAAATGAATATGGTGTTAATCCTACTACGGGTCGGGCAGGAGCAGACTTGAATGTGCAAGAATTTACAGGTGTTGTTTATGGATTAAATACAATTGACGAATACCTTTTAAACCCACAAGATTACTCAAGTCCTAGAGAAATACGTTTAGGATTTGGAGTAGGCTTTTAATCTTTATAGGAGCTTTTGTAATGATTAAACAAATAACGTACTTAATAATATTTTTTATTATATCAAGTATTTCTTATTCACAGGTTGATCCTCAAACCCAGCTATACAGAAATGAACCTGTTGGAGATAAAACCTATCGAAAAAAAGGAATAATGGATGGTAACCTCGTTCGAACTCTTTTTAGAAATGATGGGCAAATTGGCTATTGGCAGGATAGACCCTCAGGTGAATGGCCGAAAGGTACAGGTCAAAACTATCTTGATGGATGCACTCCTTTAGTATCAACAAAACTTAGAGCACCCGGCAATAATCAAAATGTATATTTTGCCCAGACCTCTTACCGTGAAGAAGTTGACAGAGACCTTACAACAGGACAATTGTGGGTAATGGAACCTGTGCCAGGATATGCTTTCCCAAATTCTGAAGAACCGGCACAAAGCACAAAACCAGGTACCTGGCCGGAGCAATGGTCACGTGCACTACCGCTTATTACACCGGAGTGGGATGGTTATTGGTTTGGTTACTTTGGCAGAGGAGTACAGAATGCAGATGTGGAAACATTTTTTGTTATGGATGATTCACAGGATAGAGAATGGTATAGACCTCCATATTCGTATCAACCAATACTTGGTGATGCAACTAGAGGTGGTCTTGGATTAAGAATGGAAGTTCGTGGATTTCAATGGTCTCATGTACTAGCTGAAGATATAATCTTTTTTCATTATGATATCATCAATATTTCAGATACCGATTATGATAGTACTTTTTTTGGGTTCTATTGTGATACTGGAGTTGGCGGGCTTAGTGACGGTGCTGATAATGCGAGTTTTAATAAATTTTTAGATCTTGCTTACGCTTATGATGCTGATGGTATTTCAAATGATCCACCACCTCAGTGGAATTGCGGATATGTCGGCTATGCATTTTTGGAAAGTCCGGGAAATGGATTTGATGGAATTGATAATGACGAAGATGGAATGATTGATGAAAGAAGAGATGATGGAATAGATAACGATGGAGATTGGGTGCCATATACCGATTTAAATGGAAATGGTGTTTGGGATCCGGATGAAAATGAACCTCTGAATAATGATGTTGGTGCAGATGGCGTTG
>Ga0105090_10001287_pt1 | contig 13437 bp, 9 predicted proteins | sample PPLLak3March2015_FD_79110 | JGI IMG/M metagenome (GOLD analysis project Ga0105090, IMG submission 79110) | Freshwater sediment microbial communities from Prairie Pothole Lake near Jamestown, North Dakota, USA - PPLs Lake P7 Core (1) Depth... | ecosystem: Environmental > Aquatic > Freshwater >... | reverse complement strand
GAAACCGGCGCAACCGGCTTTGAGCTGCAGTTCCAGGCCAGCGACCTGTCGCGCTATCTGATCGGTCCCGACCTGCGCTATCAGGATCAATTCGGCACCGGTTTCAGCTGGGACGCGCAGCTTGGCTACCGCTACGTGCTGAATGACGTGGATACCGGCATGACCGCCGCCTACGCCGGTTTGCCGGGTGAAACCTTCAGCGTGCCCGGCATGCCGTATTCGGACGATTTCCTGAACTGGTCGCTCGGCCTGGGCTACCAGGCCCGCGGCGCGTACTGGTATCTGCGCGGCGACGGCCAGCAGGCCGACAATGCCCGGCGCATGACATTCTCAGCAGGGCTGCGCATCGGCTTCTGAACTGGCTAGATAAGCCCCAGGCCGAGGGCGCGCTCCTGCAGCTCGGCCAGCGTGCGCGCCTGCAGCTTCTGCATGATATTGGCACGGTGCGCGTACAGGGTCTTGTCGGTGATGCCCAGTTCCGCGGCCAGCGCTTTCGGGGTTTTGCCCTGCAGTATGCCTTTCAAGGCGTCCAGTTCGCGGGCACTGAGCTGCGGCTGTCCGCCTTTGCTCAGGCCTGTCAGGTCGGACGATAGATACCGGTTGCCGGTCATCACCGAGCGGATCGCCAGGATCAGTTCATCGGCGGCCCGGGATTTGGTCAGGTAGCCGTTGGCGCCGAAAGACAGGGCTTTGGATACGAAGCCGGGGTTTTCGTGCATGCTCAGCACGATGATGTTCAGCTGCGGCTGGGCCGGCCTGAGCCGTTCCAGCAGCGGAAAGCCGCCGCCCTCGGGCATGTTCAGGTCGATGATCAGCACATCCGGGCTGTGCTGCGCAAGCTGCGACAGCAGCTGGCTCGGGCGTTCGCATTCCAGGCAGACGTTGAAATCCGCTTCTTTGTTCAATAGGAACTTGATGCCTTCGCGCAGGATGGCGTGGTCGTCAAGCAGGGCGATTTCAATCATGTTTTCATTATGCCAAAGATTCCCCCAACATGCCCTCGCCGGCTCAAAACAAGGATTTTTCTTATTGCCAGCCCAGGCAATAATCGCTAGCATGGCGCACAGAGGGTACCAGATTGATCGAAGACATGACCGCGGCACTCAAGCGACAGCAATGGCCGCCATTGACATGGATGCTGGGCATCGCCTTCCTGCTGCTGCTGTTCACCCATTTCGGCTTTTACCATTGGTACATCAAGGCCGGCCTGCTGTTCGCGGTGTTCTGGATCCGGCCGAATTCCGAGTTCGCCGCGTGGTACGCCGTGAACACGCTGTGTTCGACGCTCAACGCCTACAAGAACCTGCTCATCCGCGGGCAGTCCGAGCTTCCGTTCCTGGGTCTTTGGCCGAACGCGGAACTGTTCCTGCTCGGCACCATGATGCTGCCGCCGCTGGTGTTCATCGCCGTGCAGTTTCTGAAATTCAAGGGCATAACGACCGCGAACGCCAGCAGCTTCCGCGGCATGAGCCATGTGCTCGGCGCCGGATTGATCGCGGCCCTGCTGCTGACCCTGAAGGACATCGCCTATGTGCTGACCGACGGCAAGATCTCCGAGGTCAAGGCCGGCAAGATCATCGGCACCGTGCAGCTGGAGTGGTCCAACTGGTTCGAGGCCATGGGCAGTTTCATCATCAGCCATCTGATGGGCGCGTTCATCGGCGTCATGATCGTCGCACCCTTGGCGATGTGGCTCAGGGAACCCGCGTTCAGGCATCGTTCGAAGCGCCTGCTGGTCAACGCGCTGCGTTATCTGCTGCCGACCGCCATGCTCATTTCCATCGCTTTGACGCGCAGCGGCGATTCGCAGTTCTTCGGCCTGCTGCAGGTGCTGCTGCTGGCGGCCGTGGTGGTGTTCACCTACTACAACGGCTGGCGCGGCGCGGTGGTCTCGATCGTGCTGATCAGCGTGCTGGTTTCCATCGATAACCATTACGATCCGTTCTCGCGCGATCCCAAGCAGATGCAGCTGTACGTCTCCATCGTCGGCGCGATGGCGCTGCTGTTCGGGGCGGCCATGGACGAGCTCAAAACCAGGGAGGCCGACCTGATCCAGCGCCAGGCCGAGCTGTACGAATCGACCCTGCAGAAACAGGATCTGCTCAACCAGCTGATCGCCGCCAGCCGCCGCAGCATGCAGGCGCAGGACGTCGAAAGGCAGCGCATCGCGCACGAGCTGCACGATGAAGTGGGCCAGTCGATCACCGCGCTGCAGATCCACCTGAACCTGCTGCAGATCGACCTTCACCAGCAGGGCAAAGGCGTGCTGGCCAGCCGCCTGATCGATATCAGCGGCAAGATCGGCGACGGCGTACACCGGGTGGTGATGGACCTGGCGCCGCTCGAACTGGGCGAGCTCGGCCTGTACATGGCGGTGGCGCACGGCTCGTTCGCCAAGATCGCCAGGCAGGCCGGTCTGCATTACGAGGTCACCCTGAAAGGCAAGGTCGACGACCTGGAGCGCCTGGACGACACCACCAAGCTCGCCGCCTACCGGATCATCCAGGAGTCGATAACCAACGTCATCCGGCATGCGCATGCCTCGCGCTGCAAGGTGGATCTTTCGGTCGACCAGCGCGGCGATGAGCTGTATCTGATCGTCGGCGTGCAGGATGACGGGGTCGGCCTGAATAACGTGCCGAACATCGAACGGATCATGGTCAGCATCCGGGACCGTGCGCTGGCCCTGAACGGCTCTCTGCATCTCCGTTCGCGCTTCGGGCTCAGGGTGCATGTCCTGCTCCGGCAGCGGATCACACCCTACATGAAATCGGTCGGATCGACATCCACCGACCAGCGCGCCCTGCGCGCGGATTTCAGCTGATGCATTGCACCGACCGATTCGGCTAACAGCAACTGCAGTTCGGTTCTGCTGCCCGCCGTCAAGGCAAGCTGCCATCGGCTTTTGCCGGCCCGTTTCGGCATGGCGGCCGGAATCGCGCCGGAGCTGTGCATCTGCAGGCCGCCCAGCTTGATGCGCTCTTTCAGGATGCCGGCCGCGTCCTGCAGAAACGCCTGCGCCGCCTCGCTGTGTACGGATTCACAGCGGATCAGCGCCATGTAGGCATACGGCGGCAGCTCGGCGAGCCTGCGTTCGGCCAGCGCGCTGCGGGCGAATTGCCGGTAGCCGCCCTGCAGCAGCTCATGCAGCAGCGGATGCTCCGGGTGATGGGTTTGGATCAGCACCGAGCCCGCGCGCGTGCTGCGCCCGGCCCGGCCGGATACCTGCACCAGCAGCTGCGCCAGTTTTTCCGGAGCGCGGAAGTCCGCCGAATACAGGCCTTCATCGACACCGACCACGCCGACGAAACTGAGCATCGGCAGATCATGGCCTTTGGCCAGGATCTGGGTGCCGACCAGAATGCCGGGATTCTGCCCGAGCTGACGCAACTGCTGTTGCAGGCCGTCCTTCTTGCGCGTGCTTTGACTGTCGACGCGGATGCACGGAAAGCCCGGAAAAACCTGCTGCAGGGTTTCCTCAAGACGCTCGGTGCCGAAGCCCTGCGGCTGCAGCGCTAGCGAGCCGCAGTCCGGACAGGCCGGCGGCTTCGGTTTTTGGTGGCCGCAATGGTGGCAGACCAGCCGCTTTTGTCCGGCGTGCAGGGTCAGCGGACTGTCGCAGCGCGTGCACATGGCCGTGAAGCCGCAGTCGTGGCATAGCAGCGCCGGCGCATAACCGCGGCGGTTCTTGAAGATCAGCGCCTGTTCGCCGCTGTCCAGGCAATGCCGGATGGCGTCCAGCATATCCTGGCTGAGGCCATGCAGCAGCTTGATTTTGCGGACATCGACCAGCCGTACGCCGGGCGGCTTGGCCGGACCGGCGCGGCCGTGCAGGCGGTGCAGGTGATAACGGCCCAGTTCGGCGTTGTGCAGGCTTTCCAGCGCCGGTGTGGCGCTGCCGAGGATGATCGGGACGTTCAGGGCCTTGGCGCGTACGATGGCGAGGTCGCGGGCGTGGTAATGGAACCCGTCCTGCTGTTTGTAGCTGCTGTCGTGTTCTTCATCGATGATGATCAGGCCGGCCTCCGGCAGGTTGGCGAAGGCCGCCGAGCGCGTACCGATCATGACCCGGCCGCTGCCGCTGGCCATGGCCGCCCAGGCCCGCGCCCGCGCGCCGTCCGAAAGCCCGGAATGCAGCACATGCACCGGCACCGGCAGGCGCGCGCTGAAGCGCGCCAAGGTCTGCGGGGTCAGGCCGATTTCCGGAACCAGCACCAAGGCCTGTTTACCCTGCGCCAGGCAGCGCTCTATGGCCCGTATGTAGATTTCGGTCTTGCCGCTGCCGGTCACGCCTTCCAGCAGGTGCACGGTGAAGCCGGGCGATTGCAGGATATCCGCCAGGCACTGGCGCTGCTCGGCATTGAGTTCCGGGCCGGGCTGCATGTCGTGCTTCGCGGCATGCCGGCTCAACGCCACGCGTTCCACCATGGCTTTTCCGGACAGGGCTTTCATCGCGCTGCGCCATTGCGGAACCTGTTCGTCCAGCCACGCTTCGTCCAGGCCATCAGCTTGCAGCTGTTCTGCGAGCTGGAGGGCACGGCTGTTTTTGCGCAAACCCGGCAACAGGCTGTGGCCGGTATCGGTAAGCCGCCAGTGATAGCGGCGGACATCCGGCAATGATTTTCCCTCACGCACCAAGGCCGGCATGGCCGTCGCCAGCACTTCGCCCAAGGGTGCCTGATAATACTGCGCGGTCCAGCGCAGGGAGCCCAGAAGCTCCCGTGAAACAATGGCTTCCGAATCGATGCGCCGGATAACGCGCTTCAGCGATTCAGGCGTTGTGCCGACATCGCCTATGGCGCTCACCCAGCCGATCAGCTGCCGCGCCCCGAACGGTACTTCGACGCGGCAGCCGATCCAATCCGATCCGGCGCAGGCATCGGCAGGCGGCAGGTAATCGAACAGTCCGGGCAAGGGAACCGGAAGCGCCACTTTAAGCGATGTCTGTTGCTCTTCTGCAGTTCGGTTCATGGGGTACAGGCGTGTTTGGCGGAAGAAATTGAATCGGTTCGAAGGATCCGTTGTCCGCTTGATGAATTGGCGGTGATTGATCGATTATCCACATAAACGGTGGATAAGTGTGTGGACGTATCGGGCTTGAAGGACGTGAAAGCCCTTTATGACGGTTCAATGCCCAGTTTGCGCAAATTTTAATCAAATGAGCATATATATTTTAAATCAATGAGTTATAGGATTGTAGCGAACAAAATCAGGGTTGTTCCCGCAGAAAATCCTTGAATCAAGTACTTAGCTTTGCCTGTGCAAAACGTTCCACAGCCGAAGGCTTGATTTCACTGGCTTTCATTAATGTATGTGAATATTAGATTAAATGTTCCACATTTTCGCGGCCTTTGGATAGAGCCATGGCACGCTGGGCAGCTGCAAAGCTGATGGCTGCGGATTCCATAAAGAGCCTCTGAAGTTTGAAGGATTTGCATCATGGTATTTCGGCCCGGGCGGCGCAAACCGGGGCATGATGCTCGAATAAAGCCCTGCGGTACTCACGGTGTCGTGGATCAAGTTGCAACGCTTTATTGATTATTTATACTAGGAACGATCAATAACTCCTTATAAGTATTGTAAAAAATGTATTATCCACACAAGCTGTGGATAAGTGTGTGGAAAGAGCCAAGTGGACGGGAAGCTGAGCCCGATGTGACAAGCGTTTAAGCAACTTGATTAATTTTTAACCAAAATGAAATAATGTATATGAATCAATGATATATATATTATCTTGGTTGGCTGACTGCTTAATTTTTGCGCAAAATGCGGATATCGCTACTTTTATAGCCACTGTTGAAAAGGTTCCACAGGTAAGCGCCTATTCATAAAGCGTTCAGCAATGACGCGGAGTGCGGGCCAGGTAGATGTTCCACGGTCAAAGCATCAAAATACCGAGCAGGAAATTGATGATTGCGCCCAGCCCCAGCAGAAGGCTATAGCTGAAACCGATCAGCAGGAATTTGAACAGCGTCATTTTCCAGCTCTGGCCATAGACTAGCTTCAGGCTCAACAGGAAATACAGCGGAATCCAGATCAGCAGCAGGGTGGTTGCCATCCCGAGCAGGGACTCCCAGCCCGGCACCGCCGTGGACCACGATGACATCTCGGTAAACACCGCCAATAGCGAAAGCGAGGACAGAAGAAAGGCGTGGTTGTGCAGCGCCACGATCAGGTGTTCCATGTACAGGCGGTTCCTGAAAGCATAAGCCAGCTTCAGCAGCAGCGCGAAAATCGGCAACAGGATCAGCAGGGTCTGCGGCGTGGCGGCCAGTCCGGCATGCACCAGCTGTGTCCAGTCCTTTTTCCGGACTGCGCTTTCCAGACGTGCAAATCGATCATTGATCAGGTCATTACCGGCATCGGGCAGCCACGCGACTTTCATCGGGTTGCTTTTGGCGTGCCAGGGTCTGCCGTTGAAGTTGCCGATATGGAAGTCCGAGTCTTTGCCTGCGCCCGTTGCGTCGACGTTTTCGGCGGCTTGGTTTTCAACCGCGATGTCGATGCTTTGCTGGATCAGGAAGAACGCCACGATGCTCAGGAAAAAATACAGTTTCAGCGGCGACACATACCGGGCCCGACGGCCATCGAAGTATTCCCGGCTCAAAAAGCCCGGCTGCAGCAGCAGCGGCTTCATGGTGTTAAGCAGCTTGGCGTCGAAATTCAGGATGTCGTTGAACAGCTCGCCGATCACCTGGCTGAACTGCCGGATCGGGGAATGCTGCTTCTGCCCGCACTGGGCGCAGAACGCGCCCTGCACCGCGGCCAGGCAATTCCTGCATAAATGCCGCTTTTCCCGCGCGGCGGGGGATTGCCCGGATGATGTCGCGTCGCTCACGTTGCGCCTCTGGATTTTGGTTTACTATAAGCCCTTCCCCGAGCATTGACTATGACGCGTTCCCCCTCCCAGTGGCAACGGCTGAAGCAGGAATCGCGCATCAGTTTCAAATTGGCGCTTCCCATCGCGCTGGGCCAGCTGGCGTCGATGGCCATGACCGTGGTCGATACCCTGTTGGCCGGCAAACACGGTCCGTTGACCCTGGCGGCGGTTGCCTTGGGCAGCGCCATCTGGTCTTTGGCCATGTTGATCTGCATCGGCCTGATGATGGCGATTCCGCCCACGGTATCGCAGCTCAACGGCGCCGGAAAACGGTCGGAAATCGGGCCGATCTGGCGGCAGTCTCTGTGGTTGGCCTTGGGCGTCGGCCTGCTGCTGCTGCTGTTCATGCGCTGGAGTCCGCAGCTGCTGGTCTGGATGGATATCTCCGCCGAGGTGCGTGCACCGGCCGGAGGGTTCCTGCGCGCCATCAGTTGGGGCGCGCCGGCACTGGCGCTGTTTTTCGCCAGCCGCTACTTGAGCGAAGGGTTGTCCTGGACCAAGCCGACCCTGGTGTTCGGGGTGGCGGCCCTGCTGCTGCTGGTGCCGGTCGGCTATGCGCTGCTGTTCGGATTCGGCCCGGTTCCCGAGCTCGGCGCCGCCGGCCTGGGCTATGCCACCGCCATCGTGATGTGGCTGCAGTTCATCGCCTTCGCCTGTTATCTGCACCGGTCACGGCATTTCCGGGATCTGGCGCTGCTGGCGCATTTCGAATGGCCTGAGTTCAGGGCCATCAAACAGCTGTTGGTGCTCGGCGTGCCGATGGGCATCGCAATTTTCATGGAAGGTAGCCTGTTCGTAGCCACGGCGCTGCTGATCGGCCGGCTCGGCGCGGTCGACGTGGCCGCGCACCAGATCGCCCTGAATGTGGCCAGCGCCAGTTTCATGATTCCCCTGGGCGTCGCCCTGGCCACCACCGTGCGGGTCGGCCATGCGGTCGGCGCGCGCGACTACCCGGCGGTGCGCTGGGCCATGAAAGCCGGGCTGTTCCTGGTACTGATCACCCAGACGCTGTCGGCGCTGATGCTGGTGTTCGCCGGCCACTGGATCAGTTCCTGGTACACCGATGATGCCGCCATCGCCGGCCTGGCCGGCACCCTGATGATCTATGCCGCGATTTTCCAGTATCCGGACGGCATCCAGGCCCTGTCCGGCGGCGCGCTGCGCGGCCTGAAGGACACCAAAATCCCGATGTTCATCACCGTGTTCGCCTATTGGGCGGTCGGCCTGAGCGCCGGCGTGTATCTGGGCCTGCATCAGGGCCTGCGCGCGCCCGGATTCTGGCTGGGCTTGAGCGTCGGCCTGAGCGTAGCGGCCGTTCTGCTGTATTTCCGGTTCTGGCGCACGGTGAACAGACTCGAACGGGCGTGACCTTCGGGACATAACTTTCACAGTCCAATCGGTTATTCTTGAAGCCTTAACCTCGGAGTTCCAACCGCCATGAGCACTGCCCAACCCGGTCCAATACGGTCATTTTTCGGCTTCATCTGGAGCGCGGTAAATTTCACCAACCATCTGGTGTTCAATATCATCATGCTGTTCGTGCTGTTGATCATCATCGCCCTGGTGTTCGCCGGCCTGTCGTCGAAATCCTTCGCGCCCCTGAAGGACAAGACCGCCCTGGTGCTGGATCTCGAAGGCCGGCTGGTCGAGCAGCGGACCGCCGACACCATCAGCTCGATCATCGCCGAGGCGCAGGGCGAAGGCCGTGAAATCCAGCTCCGTGACATCATCACGGTGATCGAAGAAGCCAAGACCGATCCGAAAATCAGCCATCTGGTGCTCAATACCGACGGCTTCGAGGCCAGCGGCATGGCGTCCATCCGGGAGATCGCCAAGGCCCTGCAGGATTTCAAGACCAGCAAAAAGCCGGTTTACGCGTTCGCCAACGGCTACGAGCAGAAACAGTATCTGCTGGCCGCGCAGGCCGATAAAGTCTATATGGATCCGTATGGTTCGTTCATGCCGGAAGGCCTGGGCCGCTACCGCCTGTTCTACCGCGAAGCGCTGCAGGACAAGCTGGGCCTGGACGTGCACCTGTTCCGGGTCGGCGAATTCAAATCCGCGGCCGAGCCGTATATCCTTGACGCCGCCTCGGCGGAATCCAAGCAGGCCGACCTGTTTTGGATGAACGATATCTGGCAGCGCTATCTGGCGCAGGTCGGTAAATCCCGCAACATCGATCCGGCCCAGATCACCCTGGCGATCAACGACATGCCGGCGCGCCTGCAGGCCGTGGACGGCAATCTGGCACAGTGGGCACTCAAGGAAAAATGGGTCGACGGCCTGAAGACCGCCTATGAAATGGAACAGCTCCTGGTCGAGCTGGGTGTTGCGGAAGATAAGGAAAACCACAGCTTCCAGCGCATCGATTTCATGGAGTACCTCGGCCACGTGAACAGCCGGCATATCGCCTCAGCCAACAAGGACTCGGTCGCCATCGTGGTCGCGCAAGGCGAAATCACCGACGGCGAGCAGCCGCCCGGCACGGTCGGCGGCGAATCGACCTCGGCACTGATCCGCGCCGCGCGCGAAGACGACGACGTCAAAGCCCTGGTGCTGCGCGTGGATTCGCCGGGCGGCGGGGTGTTCCCGTCCGAGCAGATCCGCCGTGAGGTGGAGCTGACCAAAGCCTCCGGCAAGCCGGTGGTGGTGTCGATGGCCAATGTGGCGGCATCGGGCGGCTACTGGATTTCGATGAACGCCGACAGGATCTACGCCGACGAATCGACCGTCACCGGCTCGATCGGCATCTTCGGCCTGATGATCCGCGCGCCGCGCGCGCTGGAAAAAATCGGCGTGCGTTCCGATGGCGTGACCACCACGCCGTGGGGCGGCGCCTTCGACATCAGCCGCCCGCTGGAGGAACCCGCCAGGCAGGTGATCCAATCGGTGATCGAACACGGCTACGCGCAGTTCATCGGCAACGTGTCGAAAGCCCGCGGACAGACCTACGAACAGATCGACGCCAATGCCCGCGGGCGGGTCTGGTCGGGTGCGCAGGCCAAGGAAAAAGGCCTGGTCGATGCCATGGGCGGAATTTCCGATGCCGTGGCCGACGCCGCGGCGCGCGCCAAGCTGCAGAAAGGCGCCTTCGATGTGGAATACATCGAGACGCCGCTGTCGCCGTTCGAGCAGTTCCTGGAGAACCTGTCGCGCAACAGCGCGACCCAGGGCCTGGTGCGCAACTTCGCGCCGGCATTGGGCTTGATCAATCAAACCGCACTCGGCCGACAGGTCAGCCACGACCTGCTGTGGCTCAACCGCCAGGGCAGCAAGCCGCTCAATGCCGTGGCGCATTGCTTCTGCGTATTCTAAGCCATGCATAAGCGCTGGCGCTTGGACGGACAGGCGGCGCTGATCACCGGCGCCAGTGCCGGCATCGGCCGGGCGGTGGCGGCCGAGTTCGCCCGGCTGGGCGCGGAAGTGCTGATGGTGGCGCGCGATGAAACCTTATTGGCAGTCGCCGCCGCCGAGATCGAAGACGACGTGGACGGCGCCGTGGTGCGCCATTTCGCCGCTGATGTGAGCGATGCCGAACAGCGCCAGGAAATCTTCGACTGGATCCGCGATCTTGCATCGCCGCTGTCGATTCTGGTCAACAACGTCGGCACCAATATCCGCAAAGCCACGCTCGATCTGAATGAAGACGATTTCGCCAAGGTGCTGGACACCAATGTGCATGCTGTCTTTGAAATGTCACGCCTGGCGCACGCCTTCCTTAAAGAACACGGCAGTGCCAGCATCGTGAACATCGGCAGCGTGTCGGGCCTGACGCACGTGCGCACCGGCCCGCTGTATGGCTTGAGCAAAGCCGCCGTGCATCAGCTGACCCGCAACCTGGCCTGTGAATGGGCCAGCGACGGCATCCGCGTGAATTCCGTGGCGCCGTGGTACATCCGCACCCGGCGCACCTCGGAAGCCCTGTCCAACCCCGATTATTTCGAGGAAGTGCTTGCCCGCACGCCGATGAAACGCATCGGCGAACCCGAGGAAGTGGCGGCCGCCGTGGCGTTCCTGGCCATGCCGGCTTCGAGCTACATCACCGGCGAATGCATCGCGGTCGATGGCGGGTTCATGAGGTATGGGTTTTGATCAACGGCAGAGCACAGCAGCATGATGCCGCAGATGGTCTTCGATGAACGTCTGGATGAACCAATAGCTGTGGTCGTAACCGGGCTGCATGCGTATCTGCAGCGGCTGGTTGGCGGCATCGCAGGCCGCTTGGAATAAATCCGGCCGTAATTGATCGGCAAGAAACACATCGTCCGCGCCCTGGTCGATCAGGATCGGGCCGTCGAAGCGGCGGCCGTCTTCGATCAATGCCGTGGCGTCGTGTGCGCGCCAGGCGCTTTGGTGTTCGCCCAGATAGCGCGGGAAGGCCTTTTGGCCCCACGGCACCTGCATCGGCGCAACGATCGGCGCGAACGCCGACAGCGAGCGGTACAGGCCCGGATGGCGCAGGGCGAGGGTGAGCGCGCCGTGGCCGCCCATCGAGTGCCCGCTGATGCCCATCCGGCCGACGTCAATCTTAAAGTGCGCATCCAGCAGCATCGGCAGTTCGCGGTTGACCGCGCTTTCCATCGCGAAGCGGCCGGCATACGGCGCCTGCGTGGCATTCAGCCAAAAGCCTGCGCCTTCGCCGAACTCCCAGGCGCCACCGGCGATTGGGATGCCGGTGTCGCGCGGGCTGGTGTCGGGTGTGACCAGCGCCATGCCGAGTTCCGCCGCCAGCCGTTGCGCGCCGGCCTTGATGGCGAAGGTTTCCTCCGTGCAGGTGAGTCCGGCCAGAAACAGCAGCGCCGGCACATGGCCCGCATGCGCCGGACGGAACACGCCGAAGCGCATCGGTGCGCCGCAGGCTTTGGATTCGAAGCGGTAGAAACCCTGCACGCCGCCGAAGCAGCGCTTTTCACTCAGCACTTCGAATGCCGGTACGCCCATGTCAGTAGATCACCACGCCGCGGATGGATTCGCCGCGGTGCATCAGGTCGAAGCCTTCGTTGATTCGCTCCAAAGGCATGGTGTGGGTAATCAGCGAGTCGATGTCGATTCTGCCTTCCATGTACCAGTCGACGATCTTCGGCACATCGGTGCGCCCGCGCGCGCCGCCGAACGCCGAGCCGCGCCAGTTGCGGCCGGTGACCAATTGGAACGGGCGCGTGCTGATTTCCTGCCCTGCCGCCGCCACGCCGATGATGACGCTGGTGCCCCAGCCTTTGTGGCAGCATTCCAGCGCCTGGCGCATCACGGTGGTGTTGCCGATGCACTCGAAGGAATAATCGGCGCCGCCTTTGGTGAGCGAAACCAGGTACGCCACCAGATCACCCTCGACTTCCTTTGGATTGACGAAGTCGGTCATGCCGAATTTGGTCGCGATGTCCTTACGCGCCGGATTGATGTCGACGCCGATGATCTGCGCGGCGCCGGCCATGCGTGCGCCCTGGATCACGTTGAGGCCGATGCCGCCGAGGCCGAACACCACCACCCGCGAGCCCGGTTCGACCTTTGCGGTGTAGATCACCGCGCCGATGCCGGTGGTGACCCCGCAGCCGATATAGCAGACCTTGTCGAACGGTGCGTCTTCGCGGATCTTCGCCAAGGCGATTTCCGGCACCACGGTGTATTGTGCGAAGGTGGAAGTACCCATGTAGTGATGGATTTTTTTTCCGCCGATCGAAAAGCGCGAGCTGCCATCGGGCATCAGGCCTTGGCCTTGCGTGGAGCGGATCGCTTGGCACAGGTTGGTCTTCTGGCTCAGGCAGTATTCGCACTGCCGGCATTCGGGCGTGTACAGCGGAATCACGTGGTCGCCCTTTTTCAGCGAGGTCACGCCCGGCCCGACATCGACCACGATACCGGCGCCTTCATGGCCGAGGATGGCCGGGAAGATGCCTTCCGGGTCAGCGCCTGAAAGTGTGTAGTAATCGGTATGGCAGATGCCGGTGGCTTTCAGTTCCACCAGCACCTCGCCGGCTTTCGGGCCTTCCAGGTCGACGGTTTCGATGACCAGCGGCTTGCCGGCCTCATAGGCAACGGCGGCTTTGACTTTCATGGCATGCTCCGGAACAGTAAGTGCCTAATTTACCCGAAATCGTTACGTGCCGGATGGTTGCCGCGTGAAGCACCGGTAATTCCCCGGCGGCTTGACTTCGATTCATGCTGGCGTACACTGCTTTCAAATTTCGCCATGTAAATTCACATAGGAAATATGCCATGAAAACCACGCTGCCGCTGATTGCCATCATGCTCGTACTGTCCGCCTGCAAGCCCCAGGAGTCCGCCGCGCCGGCGTCTGCCGAAAGCGCCGCCGCTGAGTCCGCCGCCGCTGAGTCCGCCGCGCCCGCAGCGGTTCCGCCGCCGACCGGTCCGGTCACGCCGTCCTTCGATTGCGCCAAAGCCGAAAGCGAGGCAGAGACCATGGTCTGCACCGATTACGGGTTGGCCGCGCTCGACAATCGGCTGGCCGAGGTCTATGCCGCCGAGCTGGCCAAGCCGGACGCTTCCAAGGATCTGGCCGCAAAGCAGCGCGGCTGGGTGAAGGGCCGCGATGAATGCTG
>Ga0105090_10001286_pt1 | contig 13440 bp, 10 predicted proteins | sample PPLLak3March2015_FD_79110 | JGI IMG/M metagenome (GOLD analysis project Ga0105090, IMG submission 79110) | Freshwater sediment microbial communities from Prairie Pothole Lake near Jamestown, North Dakota, USA - PPLs Lake P7 Core (1) Depth... | ecosystem: Environmental > Aquatic > Freshwater >... | reverse complement strand
GCATCAGAAGCCAGGATGATTTCGTCCATAATGTCTGGCACTATCGCTTCTGCACGTTCAACTTTCGAAACAATACCCGCATGGCAGCCTTCAGCAACCAGTAAACGACGTGCTTCATGAAGATCTTCAGCACAACGTGGAAAAGACACAGCAACAAAATCACACTTCATGATGGCGATAGTTTTGATGTCTTCTTTGTCTTTTTCTGTTAATGCCGCAGCAGAAAGTCCGCCGCCTAACAGGTTAATGCCTTTATTGTTGGACAGATCTCCGCCGACGACAACAGTACAATTAACGCGCATGTTTTCAACATTAACTACATCCAGCACGATACGACCATCATCCAGTAACAGCCTGCTGCCAGGTTTGACTTCCAGGGCTAATGGTTCGTATGTGATGCCGACTTGGGTGTTATCGCCGGCAGTAGGATCAAGATTAATGTCCAAGGCAAAATCCTGACCTTCGTTTAGAAATACCTTGGTATCTTTAAATCGGGCAATACGAATTTTAGGACCTTGCAAATCGGCCAGAATACCTACGCGTCTCCCGGTTTTTTTGCTGAGTTCGCGTATAGCGTTGGCTCTGTCGATGTGATCTTGAGCGGAACCATGAGAAAAGTTCATCCGGACAACGTCAATACCCGCCTTGAATAAGCCTTCAAGCACACCAGGCTTATCAGTTGCAGGGCCGAGTGTGGCTAAAATTTTGGTTCTTCTTAACATTAGGTGTGGAGTTCCTTATTTGGCATTTACAAAAGCAATAGTGGTGTCCAGCATACGATTTGAGAAACCCCATTCGTTGTCATACCAGGACAAAACTTTTACCAAACGTCCGCCTAAAACTTTAGTCAGTGGTGATTCGTAAATAGATGATGCAGGATTGTGATTAAAATCAATAGAAACCAGAGGTCTTTCATTGATATCCAGAATGCCTTTTAATGCACCTTTAGATGCAGCAGTCAGGATTTCGTCGATTTCAGCTTTGCTGGTGTCTCTAGCCGCCTGGAAGGTTAAGTCAACAACAGAAACGTTGATAGTGGGTACGCGCATAGCGAAACCATCCAGTTTTCCAGCCAATTCAGGCAAAACCAAACCAACAGCTGCAGCCGCTCCGGTTTTGGTAGGAATCATGGATTGTGTGGCTGAACGGGCGCGGCGTAAATCGCTGTGGTACACGTCAGTTAGAACCTGGTCATTGGTATATGAATGTATAGTAGTCATTAAGCCACTTTCAATACCAATAGCGTCATGTAAAGGTTTTACAATCGGCGCCAGGCAGTTAGTTGTGCATGATGCGTTAGAAATAACTGTGTCTGACGCTTTCAAAGTGTTGTGGTTTACGCCAAATACGATTGTGCCATCAACATCATTACCGCCTGGGGCTGAAATAATGACTTTTTTTGCGCCGGCAGTAATGTGTGCGGATGCTTTGGCTTTGCTGGTGAAAAAACCGGTACATTCGTGAACAACATCAATACCCAGATCAGCCCAAGGTAATTTTGAAGGGTCTCTTTCAGAGAAAACCCGGATTCTGTCGCCATTGATAACGATGTAGTCGCCATCTACAGTGACTTCAAAAGGAAATTTTCCATGCACTGAATCATATTGTGTCAGGTGAGCATTGGTGTTGCTGTCACCTAAATCATTGATTGCAACTATTTGAATTTCATTGGTACGGCCTGACTCGTACAATGCGCGGACGATATTACGTCCAATACGGCCATAACCATTGATTGCAACTTTAATTGGCATTGAGTATCTCCAGAGTGATGATGTGAAAAAATATTAAAGGGGGGTAAACCGAATATTAGAAAGCATTGTAATCATACCAAAATATGGGTTGTTTAGTCTATTGATGATGAAAACCGTCCTTTTTATGTTGCTTAGTAACGATTGTCTTTAACTAAAAAGTAGATTTAACCCGGTCTAAAATCCAAAGTACAAAGATCTTTCGCCGCATGCAGTTGTCCTGAAACCAGCATATTTTTCAGTTGAACGATTCGATGCATGTAAATTTCCGTTAAATCCTTGAATGCTTCCGGAAGATGATGTTTTTCCATGCGGGATAATTGCCCATCAAATGCTGCGGAAACGCTGAGTAAATCCAACAGAAAATAGCGTTCGGGCTCTGAAACCTGATCCAGAACCGACAGAAAGTATTCCCAGTTATCATAGTCACCATGCTCTTTTATTTCAAAGGTATTGCATAGTCTAATGAGTAGCACCAATAAATTAGGATGATAATCCTGCGCTAAAACCATCATGGTTGCGACTGCTCTGATAGCACCTTCACGGGCAACCGGGCTTAACTGGGCAATCATGTCATCAGTCAGAACATTGCTAACAATATGCTCAGCCAATTTATGACCAAACAGTCTTAACCGGGCTTCACGCGCAACTTTATAAAGGGTAAAAGCATCCCAAAAACCAGTGACGGGGATGCCAACCCAACTGAAGGCGTTTCGCATTTCACCTTTACCAGCAATTCGAATCAATAAAAATTTGACCACCATACTGCTGAGTATGACTTTTGCCTTATATAGAGCGGCGACCAGAAATAATTTTGATTTTGATAAATGTTTGCGTGGATCTATGCCCAGATAATGAATGACCGGGTCGGGAACCTCCAGCGCCGCTCTGGCTAGAATATTGGGAACAGCATCATGGAGAGGCAGGCCGGAATCGTCTAAAGTCTGATGATGACCGGTCAGGCACGCCAGACTGAAAACAGTTTTAAGGCCCAGCCAGTATAAAACAGCTAACTCTATAATCAACATGACGGCCAGTACAATACCGTACAGGAGATAGTATGTCGTACTGTCCATGGTTTCTTGATAGGTCCATTCCACCCATATCGTTACAAAAGTGGTTAATGCGCCGATTGCAAAAGCAATGATAGCCGCGAATGCCGTGATGTTACCGGCAAGTGTTTGCAAAGTAACATCAGCCGGCAATTCGTCGATAGTGAGATTACGCAAACCGGCTGTACCGGATTTCTTGCCGAGATAGTGATAATACTTCACCCCCAGATTTTCTAAAAATCCCGGTTCTTCTTTTCTGACAAATGAAGATTTATTGATATTGTCGATTGGTGTTGACATTGTTTATACCTGGTTGCTGAATCAAGTGATGTGTTAGACGAGAAAAACCCACTGCAATTTTACAAGGCTTGATCAGGTTCTGCCGAGCAAACTGATCTTCAATAGTATTCACAGTTAAACAAACTGCCCCATTAACTTGCTCTACAAATTTGTTGCCAGGCAGGATGATGTTGCAGAATCATCAATGCCGAATCCAGCAGTGCAAGGCCCGGTTCGGTCCGGTGCCAGGTCGACGCGCCGGACGGATGAGGCAGCGGGATTGCTTCGGTGCGGTGGCCATGATAGGTGACGGGGTGAAGTTTGCCGATTACATCGTTAAGTTTTTTTACTTGCATTAATTGACCTATCGCCAGTTTGCCGACCGGCAGGATCAGTTCGGGTTTGAGCAAATCGATTTCCGTTTGCAGCCAGCCAGCACAGTTATCGATTTCGGACGGATTCGGCACACGGTCGCCGCCCTTGGGGTTTTTACCCGGAAAACAGCGGCACACCGCAGCCATATAAACGCGTTTTCTAAAATTTTCTTCATCCAGCCCGATGCGTTCGAACCATTTGAACATCGTTTTGCCAGCCGTCCAGGCAAAGGGTTTGCCAAAGCCGCCTTCCTTGTCGCCAGGCGCCTGGCCGATCAGTAAAATTGGCGACAGTACCGGGCTTCCGCTGACTACCGGACCAGTCATCGCGGGACATCTACTGCAATTCGACAAGGCGGCGCGGTGGTCGCGCATGAGTTGTTCGCGTATAGACATCAGCTTAAAGATCAATCTCGATACCAACCGGACAATGATCCGATCCGATAATGTCCGGCAGAATAAAGGCCTGCTTGATTTTGCCGACCATTGCTTTGCTGGTCAACACGTAATCGATCCGCCAACCGACGTTTCTTGCCCTGGCGCCACCGCGGAAACTCCACCAACTGTAGGCCACGGTATCCGGATGGAAATGCCGGTAGGTATCGACCAGTCCGGCGTCGATAAAACGGCTGAAACCGTCAATTTCGACCTGGGTATAACCGGCCGATTTATTGTAATTCGGCTTCGGACGGGCAATATCGATTTCCCGGTGCGCGACGTTGAAATCGCCGCAGGCAATAATCGGTTTTTTGCTTTGCAGTTGCCGGCAATAGGCCAGAAATTCCTGATCCCAGCTTTGCCGATAATCCAGCCGGGCTAATGCTTCGCCCGAATTGGGTACATAGACGTTGAGCAGATAAAAATCTTTGAATTCGGCGACGATCACACGGCCTTCCTGGTCGTGCTCGGCAATGCCAATATCATGAATAATTTGCAAAGGCTCATGTCGGGATAAGATCGTCACACCGGCATAGCCTTTGCGTTCGGCGCAGTTGGAATAAATGTGGTAACCGTCGATACCTTCCAGAGCCTTGTCGATCTGGTCGGCCTGGGCCTTGGTTTCCTGCAATAGAATGCAGTCGGCATCGAGCTGCGCGAGTATTTCGGCAAAGCCTTTGCTTTGTACCGAGCGAATGCCGTTGACATTCCAGGAAATTATTTTCATGCGATGATTACGTCTGATGGTTTTGAAGTTGGCTCTTCAATAGTGAAAATGCAATTGGGCGTTATTGTAACCTTATGCTTTTTGGCTATCCAGACGTTTTCGGATTGATTTTTAAGACGGCAAAGTAATTTTGCATTACCCTGTACAGTGATACTTTTAAACAAGAGGCTATCAATCATTGTTCGTGCGCACATATGTACATATAATAAATATATGAAAATTGAATTTGATCCTGACAAAGCTGCTGCATACGCGAAGAGTCGGTGCGTCTAATTTCTGCCTGGAGAGCCAACCAACCCCAAAGGAGACGTTATGAGCAACAATTCTGATCCTCTGTTTAACCGTTATGCCGAGATGGATTTTAGCAATGCCAAACCTGTTTCTGAAATACCGGCATTGACGAAACTGCAAACCGAACATGGCGGCAAGTCGCGGATAACAATGCGAGTAGGTAATGACACACTGGCTATTTTTAAGGCTCGCGCTGAAATGAGTGGCGGCAATTATCAAACGCTAATGAACGAGGCGTTGCGGCAGTTTGCGCAGGGCTTAACGCTGGCCGATGTCGTGCGGGAAAATATTCGGAAGGAATTGCATAAAACTTAAATAATTGCAATCATTGGTAGGCAGATTGGAGTGTTTTTCCATTCCCCATAGCTCGTGGGTCAGCCAACGCGTAGGACTGGATATTGTAGCGTTTTCCGCCGAACGAAAGCTTCAACCATACGGCGCATTACGCTACGCTAATGCGCCCTACGGATTACACCTTACCGAGTTGCAATTTGATGCGCTTGATTGCGAGACCTGAGCCTGTACTTCGTGACCCAGTCCTTTGTTTGAAGTTGAGCCCTCAATAGAGTAAATGCAATTAAACATTATCTGTTGTGTAGGTTGGCGGTGAGGTACGAACCCCAACATTTGATGCGACAAATTGTTGGGCTTCCTTACGTCAGCACCAACCTACAAAATACCCAGCATACGAGATACAAAAACACCCAACATACGGGATGCGCGAACAGACGGACAAGGGGGCGCTGCTGGTCTTCCCCAGCTATTACCGGCGCGAACGCCCGGATTAGGTGGGGCATCCGGCGGTGTTGGTGAGTTACCGCTTCAACGGCTTCCTCGACGACCTTTACGCGACGCTGGTGGTGCTACTGCATCACACGCGGGATTTCGAGCGCGACCGGCTTTGGCGCTATGCGGCGGATTTCAAGACGACCTTGGGCCAAAGGCTGCAACTTGGCGTGAAGCTGACCCGCCGGGCCGAGGGCGCGGGGGAGTTGGCGGTTTATTTCGATCCGGCCATCTTGACCCAAGAGAAGATCATCTTCAGCCGCTATGTCCACGAGCACCTGTTGCAGAACGGCCAAGAAGTCGAGCGGCTGCGGCATTATGTCTGCCCGCATTGTGGAACGCCGGTGGAGAATCGTTCGGTGGCGATGAGGCGCTTGGAGGCTTGGCTGCAAGACCGCAAGCCGGAGCCGCCGACCATCCTCTGCGTGGGGTGCGAAAAGCGGGTGCCGCAGTGGGAAGATTTGGAAGTCTGTTTCGCCAGCCCGGAAGTGCAAAAGCGGGTGCGCGAGCTTCAGGAGGAATCCAAGCGCGAACTGGACAACGAGAGCAAGGAGCGGGCTTTGGTCGGCGAGGTGATTTCCACCGTCGCGCTGGCCGGACAGATCAGCCGGGAGTTGACCGTCAGCGACCACGGGATTGACATGGAGATCGAATTCAAGAATGACGATGGCGAAGCCACCGCGCAAAAGCTCTATCTGCAATTGAAATCCGGGGATTCTTACTTGCGGCAACGCCAGCGCGACGGGGCGGAGGTGTTCAAGATTCAAAAGCAGCGCCATGCGGAGTATTGGATGGCGCAGGCTTTCCCGGTGTTGCTGGTGGTCCGCACGGCGGAAGGCGAGGTGCGCTGGATGGAGGTGCGGGATTGGCTGAAACAAGCCAGTGAGAATGGACAAAAACCGGTAAAGCAGATTATTTTTGAAGGTGAGCGCTTCGACGTGATGAGCGTTCGGCGGTGGCGCGATCGAATTTTAGGTTGAGAAACACAGTGCAGCTGAACAATGTTTTAAGTAAACATAATTTGTATGTGTTAGTAGTGTTCGTTGAAAGCAGTAAGTAACCGCAATCGCGTGAGTGACTGTTTCCCCTATTCCCGATACCGTTCCACTACATTAAAAACTATTCATCAGGTAATTTTCTATGTCCAACTCACTTACTCCTTCATCAAACGACGTTTTTCATCACTTTATCACCACGCCGCTGGACACGCTTCTGGCAGAACACCAGGCCGTCAATCCCGAAGATAAAGTTCTGGAGCTGTTTCACCGATGCGTGGCAGAAGTTCCCGCCTACCGACTTTTTCTGGAAACTCGAGGCGTAAACCCTGCGGAAATTACCTCTTTTCCGGAATTTCGGGAGTTACCGTTGATGGGCAAGGCCGATTACATGCAGGCTTATCCGCTGCCGGAACGCTGCCTGGGCGGCAGTCTCAGAGGTTCTGACCGGGTGGCGGTGTCTTCGGGCTCCACAGGTCAGCCGACTTTCTGGCCACGGTCTGTCGCACATGAACTGGACGTCGCTGTGCGTTTCGAGCAGGTATTTTGTGACAGTTTCCGCGCCCATGAACGCAGTACCCTGGCTGTGGTTTGCTTCGCTTTGGGCAACTGGGTGGGAGGTTTGTATACGACGTCCTGCTGCTGGCATCTGGCGCGCAAGGGTTATCCGCTGATGGTGGCGACGCCGGGCAACAACAAAGCGGAGATCTTCCGGGTAGTGCGAGAGATGGCGCCCCATTTCGAGCAAACGGTGTTGCTGGGCTATCCACCTTTCATCAAGGACGTGATCGACGCGGGCGCCGCCGAAGGTATCAACTGGGCTGAATATAGTCCCAAGCTGGTCTTTGCCGGTGAGGTGTTTAGCGAGGAATGGCGCAGCTTGATCGGACAGCGCATCGGTTCGGTATCGCCTTGCCATGATTCCGCATCGCTCTACGGCACTGCCGACGGCGGCGTGCTCGGTAATGAAACGCCGCTCAGTATCGCTATTCGTCTCTGGCTGGCGGACCATCCCGAGGCTGCCCGTTCCTTGTTTGGCGAATCACGTTTGCCGACGTTGGTGCAATACGATCCGACTAGCCGGTTCTTTGAAGTGCACGAAGGCACGCTGGTGGTTTCCGGGGTGAATAGTGTGCCCCTGGTGCGCTATCACATTGCCGACAAGGGCGGTGTGCTGGGTTTCGATGAGATGAGGCATTTTCTGAGAGAGCATGGAGTGAAGTCACTCAGCAAGCTGGGTCTGAATAAGGATTTTCAGCCGCGCAACCTGCCGTTTGTCTATGTGTTTGGGCGGGCTGATTTAACCGTATCCTATTACGGCGCCAATATTTATCCCGAGAATGTCACAGTCGGTCTGGAACATCCGGACATCATGGTTTGGGTGACTGGCAAATTCGTGCTCGAAACACAGGAAACCGAAAACGGAGACAAATATCTGCATATTGCCGTAGAGCTATTGCCCGGCATTGAGCCCAATGAAACGATGGTACCGGTGATAGCCGAGTCCATTCGCGCGCAATTATTACGCCTGAATAGCGAATTCGCCAACTACACGCCAGCGGAGCGGCAACTACCCCGAATTACACTGTGTTCTTTTGCAGACCCTGAGTATTTCCCGTCGGGGGTGAAACATCGGTATACCCGTAAATGAGTTTAGGGTCACTGATACTTGGTATTCATCGCTTACACCCTGACTTTAGAATAAAATCTAATAAACATACAATAGTTACTCTTACAGAAGGGTTATTTAGCTGTTATAGTGAAAAGTTTTTTAAACGCAACAAAACATAAGGTTAGCTTTAATGAATTTGGCATATACGATTTCGGGTTTTACAGTCGGGTTATTGGTTGGCGTTACGGGTGTAGGTGGCGGTTCGCTGATGACACCTTTGTTGGTGTTTTTGTTTGGGTTTCAACCAGCTGTTGCGGTGGGTACAGATCTATTGTTTGCCGCTATTACCAAAACCAGTGGCGTATGGGTCCATCACGGTAAACACGGCTCGGTTGATTGGAAAATTGTGGGCTGGCTGGCACTGGGCAGCATACCTTTTGCCTTGATTACGCTATTTGTACTTAAACATTTAATGACTGTAGGCAAAGAAACGTCAGGGGCAATTACGTTCACGTTGGGTATTGCTCTGGTATTAACCGCTTGCGCGCTGTTTGTGCGTAGTGTGTTGTTGAATAAAGCGGCAAAACTAAAGCCTATTGATGATGAACATAGTAATCCCGAGAATGCTGCACGCTTCAAGCATTTTCAAATACCCGCCACCATATTTATTGGTGCAGTGCTTGGCATACTGGTAACGCTGTCTTCTGTGGGAGCCGGTGCGCTGGGTACTGTTGCGCTGTTATTTCTTTACCCCAGGATGACTACGCTAAAAATCGTTGGCACTGATTTGGCGCATGCTATTCCGCTTACTGCTGTTGCCGGGATTGGTCACCTTAGTTTAGGTAATGTGGATGTGGTTTTATTGGGCAGCTTGCTGATAGGTTCTTTGCCTGGTATCTGGATAGGTAGCCACCTGAGTGCAAAAATTCCCGAAAGATTTTTACGCCCGGTTTTGGCATCTATTTTGATGCTGATCGGGCTTAAGTTTGTCTTGCAATAAAGCATTGGCATTTCTCCAGTTCCCGTTTATGTCTTGCGGATAAAGGACATAGACGACATAAATGGGGGCGAGGATCTAAACTTTACCAACCTTGTCAATTCGGACTAATTAAGTCCATGATTTCTTTATCAAGCGACTCACCAGGAGATCTCAAAGGCTTATTTTTTAATGACGATTTTATCAAATCAGCCTGATTCCATTCTTATCAAGGGTGATTAACTTTTTCTTATACAATGCGCCAATCGCCTGTTTAAACACTTTTTTACTTACCCCGAATGCGGCATAAATGGCTTCGGGCGGGCTTTTATCGCTTAACATCAATACGCCATCGTTCTCTTTCAGCTTGATTAAAATGTTATCGGTCAGCGATACCACTTTGCCGTAGCCCGGATGATGAAGACTGAGATCAATTTTTTGATCGTCTCTTATTTTTTTTATATAGCCGTCCAGTTTTTGGCCTTTTCTGAGCGCCTGAAACAGCTCATTTTGATACAGCAATCCCCAGTGGGTATTATTCACAATGGCTTTAAAACCCAGTTCGGTTTTCTCTGCGATGATCAACGAAACCTTTTGACCGACTTCAAAATCGACCGATTCATCATTGATAAAACGGTCAATTTTGGTGGTGGCGGCAATGCGGTTTTTGTCATCGAGAAACACTTTGACCAGATAAGACCTGCCGACTTCCATCTCGTGGTGTTGCTCACTAAAGGGAACCAGCAAATCTTTGGGCAAGCCCCAATCCAGAAAAGCACCCACATAATTAAGCGATACCACTTTTAACCATGCAATATCATCCACTTGAGCAAACGGTATTTTCGTGGTGGCTGCCAGATGGCCTTCCGAATCCACAAAGACAAACACCTCCAGAGTATCACCTACCTGGCAGGTTGCGGACATTTTTTTGTCCGCCAGCAGTACCTTTCCTGATGTGCCGTTATCGAGATAGACGTCAGCACCCTGTTTTTTAACGACGTTCAGTTTATTGATCTTGCCGATATTTAACATAGAATTTCTCAACTGGTAATAACGAAACGCACTGCGTCCAGTCTTAAATGTGCTGCCTGAATATTTTCATGGGCCAGCATGGTCATGTCTTTAAGATGCTCAATTTCTTCTTTTTTAATAGTCGGATTGACTTTTTTCAGCCTGACCAGGCGTTTTATTTCGGCCGCCAGCGAGTCGAGCATGGTTTTGGTTGCATCATCAATGAGCTGTTGCATATCGGTTTTGGCTTTTTGTTCTGCCGCAGCCAAAAGCTTGGTGATGGGGAGTCGCTGATTATTAAGAAAATTTACGATGTGTTGTTTATCAAAATTTTTGCCGGTTTCCAATAAACTACGATGATCTATCGTTTCCGTTAAATCTTTTTGATGTTGATTGATCAATACTCGAATCGGCGTATGCGGTAAAAACCGGCCAATTTGTAATTCGGCAGGCGCACTGCACTCGACAATAAACAAACACTCCAGTAAAAACTGTCCTGCTTTTAGATCACTGTGTCTGATCACGCTGACAGCTGCATTACCTGTTTCACTGGATAATACTAGATCCATTGCAGCAGTGACTACCGGATGTTCCCACGTCAAAAATTGAAGTTCTTCACGCGCCAGGGCAATCTGCCGGTTGACAGTTACAGTCATGCCATCTTCAGATAAGCCGGGAAAGTGTGAAACGCGCATATGATCACTGGGGCGAATAATAAAACAATCCGGCGAATGAAATTCGGTATCAACTCCATAGCATTCAAACACATCTTCCATATAAGGCCAAAGCACATCTTCATGTTCATAGGCATTCAGCTGGTCAATCAGTTCGTCGGCCAAATCTTTACGACACGAGTTCAATTCCAGCAATTGATCACGGCCATTGTGTAATTGAGCTTCGGTTTCTGTACTAAGCGCCTGGGTTTTGGCTATAAACGCATCAATATCAGCCTGATTATTGTTGCGCAGCACTTCGGTCAGCTCAGTGTGCAGCTTATCGGCAACAGGCTGGGCAGCCGAATTATTGCTGCGAAACGCATTAAGCCCTTCGTCATACCATCGATACAAGCAGTGTTGTTCAGTATTTTCCAGGTAAGGGATATGTATCTGAATAATATGTTTTTGACCGATACGATCAAGTCTGCCTATGCGTTGCTGCAATAAATCGGGGTTGGTTGGTAAATCCCACAGAATCAAGTGATGAACAAATTGAAAGTTTCTACCTTCGCTACCGATCTCAGAACAGATCAAAAGTCGCGCCGAACTTTCCTGGTCGGCAAAATAAGCTGCTGCCCGGTCGCGCTCAATAATGGTCATGCCTTCATGAAAAACTGCCGAGGCAATACCTGCGCGATTTTTTAAGGTTTGTTCCAGATCAATAGCGGTTTGTGCGTGTTTACAGATTAATAGGGCTTTTTGACCTTTTAATGATGCGCTTGACCCAGTTTTTACCGAAGCGGTTAATTTATCAATCAGCCAGATAAAGCGAGGATCCTGTTGTAAGTCAGCATCGTTTTGATGTCCCGTTAAAGCATAGCCATAACGTTCGCGTTCTGGAAAACCTTGCACTGTTTGCCGGGAATTTCTGAATAAGATTCGTCCCGTGCCATGATGATCGAGCAATATCTTGATCAGCGCATCACGTGTGTCCGTCGATTTTAAAGGGTCGTTAATATTTTTCAGTAACCCGCCAACATTGTCATCTTTAAGCAGTTTGGTTAAATTTTGCTGGTCTTGTTCATCCAATGTTTGCTCCGCCAGTAGCAATTTGGCGGCGTTTGCGACGGGTTCAAACAACCGCTCTTCTTCGACGAAAGCAGCAAAACTGTAAAACCGATCAGGGTCCAGTAATCTTAGTCGGGCAAAATGGCTTTCTTTGCCTAACTGTTCTGGTGTGGCAGTCAATAAAATAAGGCTGGGAGAAAGCAGGCTTAATTGCTCAACAAACCGGTATTCAGGGCTGGCGGCTTGCTCACTCCATTGAAGATGGTGCGCTTCATCCACAATGACCATGTCCCAGCCTGCCTGCAAGGCTTGTTGCTGTCGGCGCGGGTAATTAGAAAAAAATCCCTGACTACAAAGAATCAACTGTTCAGTTAGAAACGGATTATTAACGTCTTTTGCGCTTTCGTCTTTATCCAGACCGTCATCATTAAGCTCTTCAAGACAGCGTGCCTCATCAAAAACACTGAAACGTAGATTAAAGCGCCTTAGCATTTCCACCAGCCATTGATGCAGGAGACTTTCCGGTACAATAATCAATACTCGATGAGTCAGGCCATTGATAAGTCGGTGGTGCAAAATTAAACCTGCTTCGATGGTTTTACCTAAGCCTACTTCATCTGCGAGCATGATTCTAGGCGCAGACCGGTTTGCTGACTCGTGAGCAATATACAATTGATGGGGTATTAATGAAGTTCGTCCTCCAAGCAGGCCTTTAACTGGCGACTGTTGATGCTGTTGTAGTCTGAGCCACGTTTCATAACGTAGCAGAAACCATGAACTGGGATCGATTTGACCAGTAAACAGTCGATCCTGGGGCTTGTTAAACTGAATATGATGATTTAGTTCGATTTCTTCCAATTGAACTTCTTGTCCGGATGTATTTTTTCCTACATAAGTAATCAAGCCATCTTTTTCGATCAATCGAATGACGGTCAGTTTTTCTTCATCTATCGATTCAATGATGTCGCCTACTGCAAAGCTGACGCGAGTTAAGGGTGCGTTATTGCTTGCATAAATTCGTCGTTCATCACTGGCTAAAAAAAGCACAGTGACTCTTTTGAAACTTACTTCAAGAATAAGACCTAAACCAAGTTCTGACTCGGTATTACTAATCCAGCGTTGGCCGGGGATGAAATCTGCCATTGATTGAGCTGCCATTACACATCAAAAAAAACATCTATTATAAGCGTTACAGAAGAATTGTTTCGGGTTTTATCAGTGAGTTGTCAGGTTTGCAAGTCAGACAACTTGATGTCTTATTAGGTCACTCGCAGTCGTATTTATTTTCAGCAGCGCCAGGGTTCGTTAAGCTCCCATTAAGGTTAAAGAGTCTATTGTTTATCAAAAATTATTAATTAATAACCGTTGTTTACCCACTCATTCTTAACCTTAATAGAACCCTATGAAAATGTTTTTTGTTTTAATTC
>Ga0105090_10001285_pt1 | contig 13442 bp, 12 predicted proteins | sample PPLLak3March2015_FD_79110 | JGI IMG/M metagenome (GOLD analysis project Ga0105090, IMG submission 79110) | Freshwater sediment microbial communities from Prairie Pothole Lake near Jamestown, North Dakota, USA - PPLs Lake P7 Core (1) Depth... | ecosystem: Environmental > Aquatic > Freshwater >... | reverse complement strand
GATGACGCGCACCTTGCTTTCGGGCAGGCCGAGCACGAAGGCGCACATCAGCAGCCGCTCGACGTGCGGGTTCTGGTTGGCCACGTACAACGTGTAGCACTCGTCGTGCTTGGTGTAGTGCGCGTTGGCCGCGCGCGGCTCCATCGCGTTGGGGATCAGCCGGTTGTTGGCAAATGACAGCTTGGTGACATGCGCAGCCTTGGCAAAGGCCGCATCGACCGCATCCTTGCTGCCGTGGCCCCAGTCGTAGCAGACGTTGTTGGGCACGTCGTCGTGCACCGCCGAGCCGGCGCTTTCGGCGGTGGTGATGTCGATCACCGGCGTCAGCTCTTCGTAGTCGACCTCGATCAGTTCGGCCGCATCGCGCGCCTGCAGGTAGGTGTCGGCCACCACCAACGCCACCTGGTCGCCGACGTGGCGTACCTTGCCTTGGGCCAGCACCGGGTGAGGCGGCTCCTTCATCGGCGTGCCGTCCTTGCTGGTGATGAGCCAGCCGCAGGGCAGCCCGCCGACCTTGGCCTCGGCCAAATCGGCGCCGGTGAAGATGGCGACCACGCCCGGCGCGGCCTTGGCCTTGTCGAGGTTGATGGACTTGATGCGCGCATGCGCGTACGGCGAGCGCAGGAAGAAGCCGTAGGTCTGGCCCTGCAGCACCACGTCGTCGGTGTACTGCCCCGCGCCGGTGAGGAAGCGGGCGTCCTCGCGGCGGCGCAGCGGCTGGCCGATAGGGCTGTTCGGGGGTTGGGACATGTCGGTCATGGCTGTCTCCTGGGTGACTCAGGCCGCCGCGGGCTGTTGGCCCGACTGGCAGAACTGGATCGCCTTGACGATGTTGTGATAGCCGGTGCAGCGGCAGATGTTGCCTTCCAGGCCTTCGCGGATCTCGGTCTCGCTGGCCTTGGGGTTGTCGGCCAGCAGTTGCACCGCCGACATCACCATGCCCGGCGTGCAGAAGCCGCATTGCAGGCCGTGGCATTCGCGGAAGGCGGCCTGCATCGGGTGCATCTCGCCGCCGGTGGCCAGGCCTTCGATGGTGGTGATGTCCGCGCCTTGGGCCTGTACCGCCAGCATCGCGCAGGCCTTGACCGCGCGGCCGTTCATGTGGATGGTGCAGGCGCCGCATTGCGCGGTGTCACAGCCCACGTGCGTGCCGGTCAGTTGCAGGTGCTCGCGGATCAGCTGCACGAGCAGCATGCGCGGGTCGACGCTGGCTTGCACAGCCTTGCCGTTGACCGTCAGGGAAATGGGAATGCTCACGTTGAAGTCTCCTCCGTGGGGGTCGTGGCCGCGCGCGCCGTTGGCGTGGCTCGTCGACGCATTGTCCGAGGGCGGCGGGCCCGCGCACAACGCGGGTCTAACCCTAGGTCCGCTGCGGTCCGGCCTCATCCTGCCGGCGGGTGGACGGAACGAAGCGCGGTCAGGCCGCGCAGCTGCGGAAGCCGCAGAACAGCTCATCGCGCCACGGCGCCACGAAGCGGCGCGCGCGCGGGTGCTTGCAGCGCGCCCGGGTCATCCACGATGCGCCGCGCAGCACGCCGCATTGGGCAGGCTCCGGCAGCGGCGCGAAGCCGGGCAGCGCGCCGCCCCCGCCGGGCCACGGCCGGGCGCTGCCGCCGGTCCACTCGAACACATCACCGAAGACGAAGCCACGCGAGGCGCCGGTCAACGCCGCCAGCTCCCATTCGGGCTCGGTCGGAAGGCGGCGGCCAGCCCAGCGGCACCAGGCCTGCGCCTCATGGCGGCTGGCATGCACGGCGGCCTGCGCGGCCCCGACGCGCTGCAACTGGCCCTGGCGATGCGCCAGCACGCCCTGGCGCATCTGCTCCACGTAGCGCGGCGCGCGCCGTCCTTCGGCCTGGACCCAGGCCCAGCCATCGGTGGACCACCACTGCGCGTCGTCATAGCCGCCGTCGGCAACGAACTCGGCGTAGCGCGCCCAGCTGACCGCCTGGGCGTCGATCTCGAACTCGAGCAACTGCACCTCATGGGCCCAGCGCTCGTTGGGCGGTACCAGGCCGCCGGGCTCGCTGCCGACCATGAAGCGCTGCGCGCCAAACCACAGCGGCTCGCGCCCGGCGCGCGCTGGGCGTGGCAGCCACGGCGTTTCGGCCGCGGGCGCGGGCAGTTGCAATGCCTGCGCCGCCACCGCGAGCGCCTCGCACAGGCGGTCCTCGTGCAACAGCGCCAGGCGGTAGACATGCAGGCCCGCGTCGCTGTCCTCGGCGCCGGCCAGCAGGTCGAGCGTGGCCTCCAGAGTTTCGGCCAGGTACAGGCGCAACGCCGCCGCATCGGGCAGTTGCAGCCGCCAGCGCTGCATGCGGTCATGGCAGCTCGGGTCGAACCAGTCGTCGGCCCGCGGCTCGATCGAGGCGAGCCGCAGCCGCGTGGCGTCGGTGGCCTCGCCGCGCTGCCGCTGCACGTTGCGCGACACCCAGTACTCCTGGAACCAGGCCGCGTGGCCGACCAGCCACAGCGGCGGGTCGACGCAGGCACTGGGCTCAAGCGAACTCAGGTGCGGCTCGAAGACCGAAAGCCAGAGCAGCGTGTGGTTGCGCGCGTCGATCAGCGCCAGTGACAGCAGGTCGGCGCCGGCGCAGCGCATGCGCGCCGGGTCGTGGATCGCGTTCGCGGTCTGCAGCATCGAAAGGCGCAAGCGCTCAGCGGCAGCGCGCTTGCGTCTCAGCGCTCGATGAGAGCATAGGCGCTGTGGTTGTGGATCGACTCGAAGTTCTCGACTTCGGCGCGGTAGCGGCCAATGCGCTCATCGCGGTTCAGCGCCAGCGCGACGTCGCGCACCAGGTCCTCGACGAACTTGGGGTTCTCGTAGGCGCGCTCCGTGACCCACTTCTCGTCGACCCGCTTGAGCATCGGCCACAGTTCGCTGGACGCCTGGTCCTCGGCAAAGCGCACCAGTTCGTGCCATTCGATGGGCTGCAGCAGTTCGACGCGGATCGTCACGCGCGAGCGCTGGTTGTGCGCGCCGTAGTCGGAGATCTCCTTCGAGCAGGGGCACAGCGTCTTCACCGGCACGCCGACCTCGGCAAACACCGAAGTCACGCCGCCCCGCGTTTCGGCGATCCAGCGCGCCTGGTAGTCGAGCAGGCTCGGCAGCCCCGACACCGGCGCGCGCTTGCGCAGGAAGAAGCTGAAGCGCGCTTCGATACGGCCTTCGCTGGCGCCCAGCTTGTCGAGCATCTGCGCATGGCGCAGGCGCAGGCTGTGCGCGTCGAGCGGCTCGTCCAGCGCATCCAGCCAGGCAATGAAGCGCGACATGTGCGTGCCCTTCTTATCGGCTGGCAGCGCCACGTCGAGATCCCACTGCGCAGCCGTGCTCTGCACTGCGCCGGCCACATTCAACTGCAGCGGGTAGCTCAGGTCCTTGATGCCGACACGCTGGATCGGCAGGTGCCTCTCGTCACGCTCACTTTGCGTGTCGGGAATGTGCAGGGCGTCGGTCAGGTTGGTCATGGTCGATGGGTGCCAGGGCCTCGGGCCGGCCCGACAGCATGACAGCGAACGCGTTTGTACGCTGCCAAGGGGTGATGGGCCTGTCGCGCAAGCGTCAGTGGTTGGCCGCCGGCCGCACCACCGTGAGCCGGCTGCCGAAGCGCTTGACCACCGCCTGTTCGATGCCCGCAGCATCCAGGCCGCACAACGACAGCAGCTTGCCCGGGTCGCCATGTTCGATGACCTGGTCGGGCAGACCCAGCTGCAGCAGCGGCAGCGCCAGCCCGTGCGCAGCCAGGCATTCACCCACCGCGCTGCCGGCACCGCCCATCACGCAGCCTTCCTCGACGGTGACGAGGGCTTCGTGCGAGCGCGCCACCTCCAGCACCATGGCGACATCGAGCGGCTTGACGAAGCGCATGTTGACCACCGTGGCGTCCAGCGCCTCGGCCGCCTGCAGCGCCGGGTACAGCAACGGACCGAAGGCCAGGATGGCGATGCGCGGGCCGCCCACGGCGTGGGTCTTGCCGGTGCTGCGCCGCAGCTCGGCCTTGCCCCAGGGCAGCTCGGACAGATCGGTGCCGAGCGCCGTGCCGACGCCGCTGCCGCGCGGGTAGCGCACGGCCACCGGATGCTCCTGGCGGAACGCGCTGCTCAGCGCCTGGCGGCATTCGTTCTCGTCGGCCGGCGTCAGCAGGCTCATGTTGGGGATGCAGCGGATGAAGGCGATGTCGTAGGCGCCGATGTGCGTGGCGCCGTCGGCGCCGACGATGCCGGCGCGGTCGAGTGCAAACACCACCGGCAGGTTCTGGATGGCCACGTCGTGGATCATCTGGTCATAGCCGCGCTGCAGGAAGGTGCTGTAGATGGCCACCACCGGCTTCAGGCCCTCGCAGGCCAGGCCGGCGGCGAAGGTCACCGCATGCTGCTCGGCAATGCCGACGTCGTAGAAGCGCTTCGGATGGCGCTTCTGGAACTCGACCATGCCCGAGCCCTCGCGCATCGCCGGGGTGATGCCGATCAGCCGCTCGTCGGCATCGGCCATGTCGCACAACCATTGGCCGAAGACCTGGGTGAAGGTGGGCTTGCCCGGCGCAGCCTTGGCAAAGCCGTGCAGCGGGTCGAACTTGCCGGAGGCGGCGTGGTACTTCACCGGGTCGGCCTCGGCCAGCTTGTAGCCCTGGCCCTTGCGCGTGACGATGTGCAGGAACTGCGGGCCGCGCTTGTTGCGCAGGTTCTCCAGGGTCGGGATCAGCGAATCGAGGTCGTGCCCGTCGATCGGGCCGACGTAGTTGAAGCCGAATTCCTCGAAGATCGTGCCGGGCACGACCATGCCCTTGGTGTGCTCCTCAAAGCGGCGCGCAAATTCGTACAGCGGCGTGTTCTTCAGCACGCTCTTCGCGCCTTCGCGCGCAGAGGTGTAGAAGTTGCCGCTCATCAGCCGCGCCAGGTGCTTGTTGAGCGCGCCCACCGGCGGGCTGATCGACATGTCGTTGTCGTTCAGCACGACCAGCATGTCGGCCAGCACACCGGCATGCGCGACCCCGGCGTTGTTCAATGCCTCGAAGGCCATGCCGGCGCTCATGGCGCCGTCGCCGATCACGGCCACGGTGCGGCGATCTTCGCCCTTCAGCTTGGCCGCCAGGGCCATGCCCAATGCGGCAGAGATCGAGGTCGACGAATGGCCGGTGCCGAAGGTGTCGTACTCGCTTTCGTCGCGGCGCGGAAAGCCGCTGACGCCGCCCAGCTGGCGCAGGCTGTGCATGCGCTCGCGCCGGCCGGTCAGCACCTTGTGCGGATAGGTCTGGTGGCCCACATCCCAGACGACCCGGTCGTAGGGCGTGTCGTAAACATGGTGCAACGCCACCGTCAACTCCACCGTGCCCAGGTTGCTGCCCAGGTGGCCGCCGGTCTCGCTGACACTCTTCAGCACGAAGTCGCGCAACTCGCCCGCCAGCGTCTTGAGTTCGGCGCGCGACATGCGCCGCAGCGCGGCCGGGCTGTCGACGGTTTCGAGCAGGGAAGCGTTGGTTTTCATGAGCGATTCGCTTTCTTCTCAGTTTTCGCGTTCGACCACCATGTCGGCCAGCTGCGCCAGCGTGGCCGTGCCACCCAGGCCGCTGCGGCGCAGCGCATCCTGCGCGCGGTCGCGCAGCTCGGCAGCCTGGCGGCGGGCCGCGTCCAGCCCGAGCACCGACACATAGGTGGGCTTGTTGGCATCCATGTCCTTGCCGGCGGTCTTGCCCAGGGTGTGGGATTCCTGCGTCACGTCGAGGATGTCATCCACCACCTGGAAGGCCAGGCCCAGCGCCGCGCCATAGTCGGACAGCGCCTGCCAGGCCAGTGGCTCGCAGCGGCCACACGCCGCGCCCATCAGCACGCTGGCCTGCAGCAGCGCGCCCGTCTTGCGCCGGTGCATGTCGCGCAGCGACTGCTCATCCAGCGGCATGCCGATGCTGGCCAGGTCGATGGCCTGGCCGCCGGCCATGCCGGCATGGCCAGCCGAGCGCGCCAGCAGCGCACACAGCCGGGCCTGCAAGGCCGGTTCGACGCCCGCATCGGGCGTCAGCACCTCGAAGGCCAGCGCCTGCATCGCATCGCCGGCGAGCATGGCCTGGGCCTCGCCGTAGCGCACATGCACCGTCGGCTTGCCGCGGCGCAGCACGTCGTTGTCCATGCAAGGCATGTCGTCGTGGATCAGCGAATAGGCATGGATCAGCTCCACCGACACCGCGGCGCGCAGAGCAGCCTCGCGCGAGCCGCCAACCGCCTGGCAGGCAGCCAGCACCAGCAGCGGGCGCAGGCGCTTCCCGCCGTCGAGCACGCCATAGCGCATGGCCTCGCCCAGGCCCGCGGGTGCGTCGGCCGGCACCCACACCTCGAGCGCGGATTCGACGGCACGCAACTCCGCCTGCATCCAGGCCTCGAAGCCAGCCGCCGCACCTGGCGACGCGGCCTGCGGCTGGCTCGGCATCAGGTTCTGCCGCGTCATCGGACTCGCCTCGGCGCCACGCGCTGCGCAAAGAACAGTTCGCAACCGCCGCGCTTGCTCATGCCGACGTCCAGGGCTTCAGCTGCCCGTCCTCGAGCAGCTTGACCTGATCCTCGACCACCTGCAGCCGCGCGCGGCATTGCTGCAGCAGCTCGGCCCCGCGCTTGTAGCTGCCGAGCAACTGGTCGAGCGGCATCTTGCCGGCTTCCATGGCCTGCACCAGCGCTTCGAGTTCGGCGAGCGCCTGCTCGTAGGTGGCGGGTTCGGGGGCTGCGGCTGCGGAACTACGGGGCATGGTGGGCGTCAAAGGGCGGTTGGTGATTTTAGACGCCCGCGCCTTCGCGGGCGGTCCCGTCTGTGTGTCGCTTGCCCGTATATGTCCGGATAGTCCCGGCACACGGACCTTTCACCCGGGCGGAGCCAGCGGCGCTGGGTAGAATCCCGCCCTCGCTCGACCTGCCGCTGGGCAGGCGGGCGCATCAAACCCATCCGCGGGGCCACCGGGTGGGGGGTTGACATTCCCAATCATGGAGATCCTCTGGATCATGTCGGACCTGAGCATCAGTCTCGCAGCTCTCGAGCGCAGTCGCACTCAACTTTCCGCAGCAAGCTATTTCGACGAGGGCGTGTTCAGCGATGAACGCGCGTTGATCTTCGACCCCGGCCCGCGCTATGCGGGCCATGAACTGTGGGTCAACGAAGCCGGCGACTTTCACACGTTGCCGCACGAAGGCGAGGGCCGCGCGCTGGTGCGTGGCAAGGACGGCCTGCGCCTGGTGTCCAACGTGTGCCGCCACCGCCAGGCACTGATGCTGCGCGGGCAGGGCCAGACGCGCGAACACATCGTCTGCCCGATCCACCGGTGGACCTACGGTCTCGATGGCCAGCTGGTCGGCGCGCCGCATTTCGCGTCCGACCCGTGCCTGAACCTGAACACCTACCCGGTGCACCGCTGGCAGGGCCTGCTCTTCGACGACCGCGGCCGCGACGTGCGCGCGGCGCTGGGCCAGTGCAGCGCCACCGCGGCACTCGACTTCAGCGGCCATGTGCTGGACAGGGTGGAGATGCACGAGTGCGACTACAACTGGAAGACCTTCATCGAGGTCTATCTGGAGGACTACCACGTCGGGCCTTTCCACCCCGGGCTGGGCGGCTTCGTCAGCTGCAATGACCTTCAATGGGAGTTCGGCGAGCATCACTCGGTGCAGACCGTCGGCTTGCAGCACACGCTGACGCGGCCGGGCTCGGCCACCTACCGTCGCTGGCACGAGGCGCTGCTGGCCTACAGCGGTGGAGCCACACCGGCGCACGGCGCGATCTGGCTGACTCTGTACCCGAACATCATGGTCGAGTGGTACCCGAACGTATTGGTGGTGTCCACGCTGCACCCGCGCGGGCCGCGCAAGACGCTCAACATGGTGGAGTTCTACTACCCTGAGGAGATCGTCGCCTTCGAGCGCGAGTTCGTCGCCAGCCAGCAGGCTGCCTACATGGAGACCTGCGTCGAGGACGACGAGATCGCATTGCGCATGGACGCCGGGCGCCAAGCCCTGCTGGCGCGCGGCGACGACGAGTACGGCCCGTACCAGAGCCCGATGGAAGACGGCATGCAGCACTTCCACGAGTGGTACCGGCGCGAGATGGCGCGGCGCTGAACACGCCGCCCGCGCGCCTGTGGGCGCCGCTGCTGATGCTCGGCTCGTCGTTGCTGTTCGCGACGATGGGCGTGTGCGTCAAGCTCGCCTCGGAGCTGTACCCGGCCGGAGAGATCGTCTTCTACCGCGGCCTGGTGGGCATGCTCTTCGCCTGGCTGGTGTCGCGGGCGCAGCATGTCAGCCTGCGCACCACCGTGCCGGCGATGCACTTCTGGCGCAGCCTGTGTGGCGTGCTGGGGCTGGGACTGTGGTTCTACGCCATCAGCGGCCTGCCACTGGCCACCGCGATGACGCTGAACTACATGTCGTCGGTGTGGATGGCGCTGTTCCTGCTGGGCGGGTCGCTGCTGCTCGGCTCGGCGCAGGTCGATGGCCGGCTGTTCGCGGCGGTGCTGGTCGGCTTTGCGGGCGTGGGCCTGGTGCTGCGGCCCACGCTCGCGCAGCATCAGCTGTGGCACGGCCTGGCCGGGCTGCTGTCGGGCATGGCGGCCGCCATGGCTTACCTGCAGGTCACCGCGCTGGGACGCCGCGGTGAACCCGACACGCGCATCGTCTTCTACTTCGCACTGGGCGGCGTGCTCACCGGGGCGGCGTCGATGCTGTGGACCGGATTCAGCCGCCATAGCCTGGCCGGCGCCGGGCTGTTGCTGGCAGTGGGCCTGCTGGCCACCGTCGCGCAGTTGATGATCACGCGCGCCTTTGCCATCGGCTCGACGCTGTCGAACGCCGGGCTGCAATACTCAGGCATCCTGTTCGCCGTGCTCTATGGGGTGCTGTTGTTCGGCGAGCGCTTGTCGTGGATGGCGATTGCCGGCATGCTGCTGATCGTCGGCGCCGGCCTGGCCTCCACGCTGCTGGGGCGCGTGCCCGGCACAGCCAAGACCCCTTCGGAAAGTTGATCCTCATGCCGGTCCATCGCCATCTGGTCTCCGCCGCTGAACTGCAGGCCCTGCTGGCCTGCGACACGCCCTGCGTGCTGCTGGACTGCAGTTTCGACCTGGTCGATCCCTCGGCCGGCGAGCGCGCCTACGCCGACGGGCACATCCCGGGCGCAAGGTATGTGCACCTTGACCGCGACCTGTCGGGCGCCAAGACTGGCCGCAACGGCCGGCACCCACTGCCCGAGCGCCAGGCGCTGGCCGAACGTGCCGCTGCCTGGGGCGTGGCGCCCGGCGTGCAGGTGGTGTGCTACGACGCCCAGGGCATGCCCTATGCCGCGCGCGCCTGGTGGCTGCTGCGCTGGTTGGGCCAAGATGCGGTGGCCGTGCTCGACGGCGGCCCGGCCGCCTGGGTGGCCGCCGGCGGCGCGCTCAGCCGCGACGTGTCGCCGCTTCGGCCAGCTGCGCCTTTCCCGTCGCTGGCGCCGGCCATGCCCACCGTGTCGGCCACTGAGTTGCTGGCTCAGCTGGGCCGCCGGCCGGTGCTGGATGCGCGCGCAGGCGAACGTTTCCGCGGCGAGGTCGAACCGCTCGACCCGGTGGCCGGGCACATCCCCGGCGCGCTGAACCGCTTCTTCAAGGACAACCTGCAGGCGGATGGCCGCTTCAAGCCGGCCGCCGCACTGCGCGCCGAGTTCGAGGCGCTGCATGTAGCCCCGGGCGAGATGGTGCACCAATGCGGCTCGGGCGTGACCGCCTGCCACAACCTACTGGCGATGGAACATGCCGGGCTGGCGGGCTCGGCGCTGTACCCGGGTTCGTGGAGCGAATGGTGCGCCGATCCGGCGCGGCCGGTGGCCCGGGGTTGAACCCTTGCGCCAGGCGCGCGATTGACACAGGTCAAGCGACCTTCCGGGTCAATAATGAACCATGGGATGCAGTGGCGGTCCCATGAGTGCCGAAACCCAACAAGGAGTAGAGCATGTACAAGCGAATCCTCATCTCGACCGACGGTTCAGAAATCAGCCAGAAGGCTGCCCAGGCGGCTGTCGAACTGGCCAAGGCCTCGGGCGGCCAGCTGTTTGCGATCAGCGTCAAGGAGCCCTTCCCCTACAGCGCCATCTCCGAGATGCAGCCGGTTCCGCCGCAGGAGTTCTTCGACGCGCAGGAGCGCATCGCCAGCGAGCGCGTCAAGGCGGTGGGCAGCGCGGCCAGCGCGGCCGGCGTCACCTGCCACGCGCACACGGTCGAGGCATTGCACCCGTGGGAAGCCATCCTGGACCATGCCAAGACGCAGAACTGCGATCTGGTCGTCATGGCCTCTCACGGCCGCCGAGGCCTGTCGGCGCTGCTGTTGGGCAGCGAGACGCAGAAGGTGCTGACGCATTCCAGCATTCCGGTGCTGGTCATTAAGTAGGCCCCAGCGAGCACTGCGTCGCGGCAGGGCATCGAGCGAACGCCGCGGATCCGGCTTGGCCGCGCCTTCGGCGCTCCCCCCAGGGGGGAGCGCCGAAGGCGCTACGGGGGGGTCAGATCAATGCGAGTGCAGTCCCCGCATGGCCAGCATCACCACACTCAGGCCACCGGCCAGCCAGGCCAGTTGCGAAGCCGTCTCGCGCCAGGGCAGCCGGCGCTGCAGTTGCGGCAGCAAGTCGGCCACGGCCACATAGATGAAGCTGCTCGACGCCGCCACCAGCAGGTACGGGAACAGGTCCTCCCACGGGCCGACGACGAAGTAGCCAAGCACGCCGCCCACCACGGCGGCCATGCCTGACAGCGCGTTGAACAGCAGCGCCTTGCGGCGCGAGAAGCCGGCATTGATCAGCACGATGTAGTCGCCCACCTCCTGCGGAATCTCGTGCGCCACGATGGCCAGCGCCGTCACCAGGCCCAGGCCCGGGTCGGTGAGGAAGGCGGCGGCGATGATGATGCCGTCGCAGAAGTTGTGGATGCCGTCGCCGACCAGCACGCTCCAGCCGCCGCGGCCGGCCTGCTCGGCGTCGAAGTGGTGGTGATGGTGGTGGCCGTCGCCTTCGTGGTGGTGGGTGTGGCGGTAGAGCTCGGCCTTCTCCAGCAGGAAGAAGAACAGCAGCCCGCCCAGCAAGGTCAGGAACAGTTCGTGCGCGTCGACGTGGCTCTCGAAGGCCTCGGGCAGCACGTGCAGCAAGGCCGTGCCCAGCAGCACGCCGGCCGACAGGCTGACCAGGTTGTGCACCAGTCGGCTAAGCACACCCACCGTGAGGCTGGCAGCGATCAGCACAGAAAGAAGGCCACCCGCAAGGGTGGCCAGCACGATGTAGGTCAGCGTCATGGTGGCTCGCGAACGCCCCACGCCGCGCCGGGCTGGCAGGCGCGGCACGGTGGGTGATTCACCACCTTAGCAGGCCTGTCAAGCCACGCCGTGGGTCTTGAACCAGTCCAGCGCCAGCGCCCAGGCCTCTTCGGCCGCGGCCTTGCGGTAGGTCGGCCGGTAGTCGGCATGGAAGGCATGAGGCGCGTCCGGGAAGACCACGAACTTCGAGCGCCGCGCCGCCGGGCTGCCGGTGGCCAGTGCCTGCTGCATCGCTGCGACCGAGCTCATCGGGATGCCGGTGTCGGCGCCGCCGTACAGGCCCAGCACCGGCGCCTTGAGCGAGCCGACCAGGTCGATCGCGCGCTTGGGGTTGACCGGGCTGATATCACCCAGCAGCCGGCCGTACCAGGCCACGCCGGCCTTCAGCGCCGGGTTGTGGGCCGCGTACAGCCAGGTGATGCGCCCGCCCCAGCAGAAGCCGGTGATGCCCAGGCGGCTGGCCGCGGCGCCCTGCTGCGCGGCCCAGGCCACGGTGGCGTCCAGGTCGCCGATGACCTGGGCGTCGGAAGTCTTCGAGATCACCTCGGCGATGAGCTTGGCAATCTCGCCGTAGGACTGCGCATCGCCCTGGCGCACGAACAGCTCCGGCGCAACGGCAAAGTAGCCCTGCTTGGCCAAGCGCCGCGCCACGTCGGCAATGTGCTCGTGCACGCCGAAGATCTCGCTGATCACCAGCACCACCGGTGCGTTCTTCTTGTTCAGCGGCGCAGCGCGGTAGGCCGGCATCTTGAAGTCGCCCACCGGGATGGTGACCTCGCCGGCCAGCAGGCCGCTGGTGTCGGTCTTGATCGTGGTCTGCGCCACCACCGGCAGCACGGCCGCGGCAAAACCGCTGCCGACTGAGGTGCGCACGAAATCGCGGCGGCTGAAATCGCGCCTGGGGACGAGACAGTCGAGTTCTTCCTGCAGCATGCCGGCTCCGATGGGTGGAAAGGGCCGCATTGTAGGAAGAGGCCGCACCCCTGCACCGGCCCGGCCATCGTCGCGAAGCCTAGGCACAATTGCATCATGCGCAGCCCACCTCCCGTGCTCTCTGGTCCGCTCGCTGCCGTCGACATGGGCTCGAACAGCTTCAGGCTCGAGATCGGCCAGTTGCAGCACGGCCGCTACCGCCGCATCGACTACCTGAAGGAAACCGTGCGCCTGGGCGGCGGCCTCGACGCCGACGGCATGCTCACCGAAGCGGCGGTGCAGCGCGGGCTGGACTGCCTGCGGCGCTTTGCCGCGCGGCTGGCCGGCTTCACGCCGCGCCAGGTGCGGGCGGTGGCCACGCAGACGCTGCGCGAGGCGCGCAACCGCAACGCCTTCCTGGTACGCGCGCAAGAGGCGCTGGGCTATCCGATCGAGGTGATCTCCGGGCGCGAGGAAGCGCGGCTGATCTACGCAGGGGTGTCGCACCTGCAGCCCACCGAGGCCTCTCGCCTGGTCATCGACATCGGCGGGCGCTCCACCGAGATGATCCTCGGTCAGGGACGCATGCCGCTGCTGGCCGAATCCTTCCAGGTCGGCAGCGTCAGCCTGTCGATGCGCTTCTTCGGCGACGGCCAGCTCACCGAGCAGGCCTTCCGCGCCGCACAGGTTGCCGCCGGCGCCGAGCTGGAAGAAGCACTGCAACCGTTCTCACCGCAGCGCTGGCAGGAGGCGCTGGGTTCGTCGGGCACGGTGGGCGCGGTGTCGCAGTTGCTGGCGGCCAACAACGTGACCGATGGACGCATCACGCCGCAGGGCCTGCGCTGGTGCATCGCCGGCTGCATCCAGGCCGGCCATACCGACATGCTGCGCTGGCCGGCGCTGCGCGCCGACCGCCGCGCCGTGCTGCCCGGCGGGCTGGCGATCCTGTACACGCTGGCCACGCACTTCGGCATCGAAAGCCTGGTGGCGGCGCGCGGCGCCTTGCGCCAGGGCGTGATCATCGATCTGCGCGAGCGCCTCGAGGCGCTGCGCCATGCGCACCCGGAAGACGTTCGCGACGAGTCGGTGCGCGAGCTTCAGACCCGATTCGGGGTGGCCACCGACCAGGCCCTGCGCGTGCGCACGCTGGCGCAGATGCTGTACGCATCGGTGACCGACGGCGACGACGACATCGGCGAAAGCCAACGCGAGCTGGGCTGGGCCTG
>Ga0105090_10001284_pt1 | contig 13453 bp, 10 predicted proteins | sample PPLLak3March2015_FD_79110 | JGI IMG/M metagenome (GOLD analysis project Ga0105090, IMG submission 79110) | Freshwater sediment microbial communities from Prairie Pothole Lake near Jamestown, North Dakota, USA - PPLs Lake P7 Core (1) Depth... | ecosystem: Environmental > Aquatic > Freshwater >... | reverse complement strand
TCGTCGCGTACGCCGCCCAGGGCCATGCGCACGAACTTGCGGCCGGTGGCACGGGCCACGCTCTGGCCGAGCGACGTCTTGCCCACGCCCGGGGGCCCGACCAAGCACAGGATCGGCGCCTTGACCTTGTCGACGCGCTGCTGCACCGCGAGGTACTCGAGGATGCGGTCCTTGACCTTCTCCAGCCCGTAGTGGTCCTCGTTCAGCACCTCCTCGGCATGGCCGAGGTCGTGCTTGATCTTGGTCTTCTTCGCCCACGGCAGGTTGACCAACGTATCGATGAAGTTGCGCACCACCGTGGCCTCGGCGGACATCGGTGACATCAGCTTGAGCTTCTTCAGCTCGCTTTCAGCCTTCTTGCGAGCTTCCTTGCTCATGCGCGCAGCGGCGATCTTCTTTTCCAGCTCTTCGAGATCGGCGCCTTCTTCGCCGTCTCCCAGTTCCTTCTGGATGGCCTTGACCTGCTCGTTCAGGTAGTACTCACGCTGGCTCTTCTCCATCTGCCGCTTGACGCGGCCGCGGATGCGCTTTTCCACCTGCAGAATGTCGACCTCGTGCTCCAGCAACTCGAGCAGCCGCTCCAGCCGCTTGGACACCTGGAACAGATCGAGCACCGATTGCTTGGCTTCCAGCTTCAGCGGCAGGTGCGCGGCGATGGTGTCACCCAGGCGGCCCGGATCGTCGATGCCGGCGATGGAGGTGAGGATCTCCGGCGGGATCTTCTTGTTCAGCTTGACGTACTGGTCGAACTGCTGCGTCACTGCGCGGCGCAGCGCCTCAATCTCGGGCGAGGCTTCGGTGGACAGCGGGATCGGCTCCACCTCGGCAACGAAATGCTCGCCGTTGTCGGAGATCAGCTTGGTGTTGGCGCGCTGGATGCCTTCGACCAGCACCTTCACCGTGCCATCGGGCAGCTTCAGCATCTGCAGGATGCTCGACACGCAGCCGACGTCGAACATGTCGTCGGACTTCGGCTCATCCTTGCCGGCGGCCTTTTGCGCCACCAGCATGATCTGGCGGCCGGCTTCCATGGCCGCCTCGAGCGCCTTGATCGACTTGGGCCGGCCCACAAACAGCGGGATGACCATGTGCGGAAAAACCACCACATCGCGCAACGGCAGCAGCGGCAGCGTGATTGGGTCGCTCGGGAGTATTGGATGTCCGGACATTGGAACCTCTCTTTCTCAGGCTGACTTGGGGCCCGAGGAGAAAAATGCAAGATGCGCCCCACGCGGTGGGACGGGGACACGGGTGAAAGGTTCGTTCAGGCGCTGGCCTTGGTCTTGGCCGGCTCGCGATAGACCAGCAGGGGCTTGCTGCCCTCCTCGACGATATGCTCGTCGACCACGACCTTCGCTACCCCTTCCAGATTGGGCAGGTCGAACATGGTGTCGATCAAGGCGAACTCCAGGATCGAGCGCAGGCCACGGGCGCCGGTCTTGCGCGCCAGCGCCTTGCGGGCGATGGCCGAAAGCGCCGACGGACGGATCTCCAGCTCGACGCCGTCCATCATGAACAGCTTCTGGTACTGCTTGAGCAGCGCGTTGCGCGGCTCGGTCAGGATCTGCACCATCGCTTCTTCGGTCAGCTCGCCCAGCGTGGCCACCACGGGCAGGCGACCGACCAGTTCCGGAATCAGGCCGAACTTGATCAGGTCTTCGGGTTCGACCTCGCGGAACAGGTCGGAGACCTTCTTCTCGCTCTTGCTGTGCACCGTCGCCGCGAAGCCGATGCCCGACTTCTCGGTGCGGTTCTGGATCACCTTTTCCAGGCCGTCGAAGGCACCGCCACAGATGAACAGGATGTTCGTCGTGTCGATCTGCAGGAAATCCTGGTTCGGGTGCTTGCGCCCGCCCTGGGGCGGCACGCTAGCCATCGTGCCTTCGATCAGCTTGAGCAGCGCCTGCTGCACGCCTTCGCCCGACACGTCGCGGGTGATCGACGGATTGTCCGACTTGCGCGAGATCTTGTCGATCTCGTCGATGTAGACGATGCCGCGCTGCGCCCGATCGACGTCGTAGTTGCAGTTCTGCAGAAGCTTCTGGATGATGTTCTCTACATCCTCGCCCACATAGCCGGCTTCGGTCAGCGTGGTGGCATCGGCGATGACGAAGGGCACGTTCAGCAACTTGGCCAGGGTCTGCGCCAGCAGCGTCTTGCCCGAGCCGGTGGGGCCGATGAGCAGGATATTGCTCTTGGTCAGTTCGACCTCGTCCTTCGAACCGCCGGCATGCTTCAGGCGTTTGTAATGGTTGTAGACCGCCACCGACAGGGTGCGTTTGGCGACTTCCTGACCTATGACGTAGGCGTCCAGACTGGTCTTGATCTCGCTGGGAATCGGCAGGTCGGACTTGGCCGACTTGGCCAGCGCGCCATCGGCCGGCACCTCGTCGCGGATGATGTCGTTGCACAGTTCAATGCACTCGTCGCAGATGAACACCGACGGCCCGGCAATGAGCTTCTTCACCTCGTGCTGGCTCTTGCCGCAGAAGGAGCAGTACAAAACTTTCTCGCCGGAGGCGCCCTTCTTTTCAGCCATGAGTGTGCTTACGCTGGAAGTGCCGCTGAGTCAATGAAACCATCATAGTGCAAGCGCGGGTGGCATATGTCCCCCGAAATGATGCCCATTCCGCGCGCTGCTGCTGCTCCGGTGTGGCCGGCTTCAGCCGCGGCGCTCGATAACCTTGTCGACCAGCCCGTAGGCCTGGGCCTCGGCGGCCGACATGAAATAGTCGCGCTCGCTGTCGTTCTTGATCTTGTCCAGGCTCTGCCCGGTGCGCTCGGCCAGGATCGAATTCAGGCTTTCGCGCAGCTTAAGGATTTCGCGCGCCTGGATCTCGATGTCGGTGGCCTGGCCCTGTGCGCCGCCCGAAGGTTGGTGGATCATGATGCGCGAATTGGGCAACGCATTGCGCTTGCCCTTGGCACCGGCAGCCAGCAGGAAGGCGCCCATGCTCGCCGCCATCCCCATGCACAACGTCGATACGTCCGGCTTGATGAACTGCATGGTGTCAAATATCGACAGCCCGGCGCTGACACTGCCGCCCGGTGAATTGATGTACAGCGAGATGTCCTTGTCGGGGTTCTCGCTTTCCAGGAAAAGCAGCTGGGCCACCACCAGGTTGGCGGTCTGGTCGTTGACCGGGCCAACCAGGAAGATGACGCGTTCACGCAGCAGCCGGCTATAGATGTCGTAGGCCCGCTCGCCTCGCCCGGATTGTTCAATGACGATAGGCACCATGCCCAGGCCGACGGTATCAAGAGCGCTCATGCGAATCCTCGGGGAAAGTTCAGTGGCTATGAGCCATTATGGAGCCCGAGCGGCAGGGCCGCGCCCGGCCCGAGGGCCGGCGCCGCTCAGGCGTTCATCAACTCGTCGAAGGCCATCGCCTTGGGCGTGACCTTGGCGCGGGACAGCACGAATTCGGTGACATTTTTCTCGATCACCAACGCCTCGACTTCGGCCATGCGGCTGCGGTCGCTGAGGTACCAGCGCATCACCTCGGCCGGCTTCTCGTAGCTCTGGCTCATCTCCTCGATGTGCGCTTGCAGCTGTTCCGGCTTGGCCTGCAGGTTGTTGGCACGCACCAGCTCGGCAACCACCAGGCCCAGTCGCACGCGGCGCTCGGCCTGGCCCTGGAACAGGTCCTGCGGCAGCGGCGCGGTGTCGGCGTCCTTGATGCCGCGCTTCTTGAGGTCCTCGCGGGCCGAGGCCATCAGTCGCTCGAGCTCGCTGCCCACCAACGCCTTCGGCAGCTCCAGCTGCGACGCAGCGACCAGCGCGTCCATCACCGCCGCCTTGTTGCGCGCCAGCACGCGCATGCGTACCTCGCGCTCCAGGTTCTTCTTGACACTGTCGCGCAGGCCCTGCACGGTGGCCTCCTCGATGCCCAGCGCCTTGGCAAAGGCCTCGTCCACCTCGGGCAGCTTCTGCGCCTCGATCTTGGTGACGCTGACGCGGAAGTCGGCTTCCTTGCCGGCCACATCCTGGCCGTGGTAGTCAGCCGGGAATTGCAGCGGGAAGGTTTTCGATTCGCCCACCTTCATGCCACGCACGGCCTTGTCGAACTGCTCCAGCATCTGGCCCTCGCCGATGATGAACTGGAAGCCTTCGGCCTTGCCGCCGGCGAAGGCCTCGCCATCGATCTTGCCTTCGAAGTCGATGGTGACGCGGTCGGTCTCGACCGCGCCTTCGCCGGCCGGGCGCTGCGCAAAGGTGCGGCGCTGCTTGCGCAGGATCTCCACCGTGCGGTCGATGGCCTCCTCGGTGACCTCGGCACTGGCCGATTCGATCTCGGCGCTGGACAAGTCGCCAATCTGCACCTCGGGGTAGACCTCGAAGGTGGCGTCGAAGGTGATCTGCCCTTCCGCCGCGACGTCCTTCTGGGTAATTCGCGGCGTGCCGGCGACACGCAGCTTGGCCTCGCTGGCGGCGTCGCTGAAGGCGCGGCCGACCTGGTCGTTCATGACCTCGTACTGCACCGAGTAGCCATAGCGCTGCGCCACCACCGACATCGGCACCTTGCCCGGGCGGAAGCCCGCGGCCTTGACAGTGCGCGACAGCTTCTTCAGGCGCGACTCGACCTCGTCGCTGATCTGGTTGGCAGCCAGCGTCAACGTGATGCGACGCTCCAACTTGTCAAGGGATTCCACATTCACGGCCATGATGGGCTCTTTCCACTGATGATGTCTGGTGCGCGGGGCCGGACTCGAACCGGCACGCCCGTGAAGGCGTCAGGACCTAAACCTGGTGCGTCTACCAATTTCGCCACCCGCGCGGCACTGGAGTTGCAAAACGGCGAGGGGGCCCCCGACGGCCCCCTTCAGCAACCCGGCAAAGATTGGATTCTAGCCGGCCGAGGCAGCGACAGCCGGCGTGTCACGGAACCAGGCTGCGTACATCGCCCACTTGACCCCCGCGTCTCAGACCAGCAGAAAGCAGCCTTCATGCCCTGCCCGGCCATGGACAATGCAAGTGTGGCCAAGCAGCACTATGAAAACTTTCCTGTCGCATCACTGCTGAGCCCGGCCCCGCTGCGCCCGGCCGTGATGGCGCTGTACCGCTTCGCCCGCAGCGCGGACGACCTGGCCGACGAAGGCATCGCCACCGCCGCGCAGCGCAGCGCGGACCTGTGGACCTACCGCGCCGACCTGCAGGCGGTGCTGGAGGGCCGGGCGGACACCGGCCGTTGGCCAGCGGTGTTCCCGTCTCTCGCGCATGCGATCTGCCGGCACGCGTTGCCGCCGCAGTGGCTGCATGCGCTGCTTGATGCGTTCGAGCAGGACGTGCTCAACCCGCGCTATGCCGACCGGGCGCAGCTGCTGGACTACTGTGCCCGCTCCGCCAACCCGGTCGGCCGCCTGCTGCTGCATCTGTACCGCGTCGGCGACGGCTTGTCACTGCGCCAGTCGGATGCGATCTGCTCGGCACTGCAGTTGATCAACTTCTGGCAGGACCTGAGCGTGGACCTGCCACGGGGCCGGGTCTACGTGCCGCTGGCCGATCTGCAACGCCACGGCATGGACCTGGAGCGACTGCTGCGCCAGGCCGACGACGCCGCGATGCGCGCGCTGGTGCGCGACCTGACGCAATGGGCGGGCGCGCTGCTGGCCGAAGGCGCGCCGCTGGCCTTGCGCCTGCCCGGACGCATCGGCTGGGAATTGCGGCTGGTGGTCCAGGGCGGACTGCGGATTCTTGAGAAAATCGCAGCCATGGACTTCGCCAGCGTTCGCACGCGGCCGGTGCTGGGCCGCAGGGATGCGCTGCCGCTGCTGTGGCGCGCTGTGCGCATGCCATGATGAACGCGCCCGCTGGCAAAGCCGCCATCAGCCCGCAGCAGTACGTGCAGGACAAGGCCGCCGCGAGCGGCTCGTCGTTCTATTACGCCTTCCTGTTCCTGCCGCCGCCACGGCGCGCCGCGATCACCGCCTTCTATGCCTTCTGCCGCGAGGTCGACGACGTGGTCGACGAGACCAGCGACGCCGGCGTGGCCGCGGCCAAGCTGGCCTGGTGGCGCCAGGAGGTACAGGCGGCCTATGCCGGGCGGCCCAGCCACCCGGTGATGAAGGCGCTGATGCCGCTGGCCGCCGACTTCGACATCCTGCCCGCGCACCTGCTGGCGGTGATCGACGGTTGCCAGATCGACCTGCAGCAGACCCGCTTCCTCGACTTTGCCGGCCTGCAGCGCTACTGCCACCTGGTGGCTGGTGTGGTCGGCGAGGTCGCGGCCAACATCTTCGGCCGCACGGAGGCCGCCACCGTGCAGTACGCACACCGCCTCGGGCTGGCCATGCAGCTCACCAACATCATCCGCGACGTCGGCGACGATGCGCGCCGCGGCCGCATCTACGTGCCGATGTCGGAACTGCAGCAGTTCGATGTGCGCGCGCAGGAGATCCTGAAACGCGACGCGCCCTGGGGCTACAGCGAACGTTTCGAGGCGCTGATGCGCTTCCAGGTCGAGCGCGCGCACAAACTCTACGACGAAGCCTTCGCGCTGCTGCCCGAGTCCGACCGCCGCGCGCAGAAGCCCGGGCTGATGATGGCCAACATCTACCGCACGCTGCTGAGGGAGATCGAAGCCGACGGCTTTCGCGTGCTGCACCAGCGCACCTCGCTGACGCCGCTGCGCAAGCTGTGGATCGCATGGCGCACCCACCGGCGCGGCCATTGAGTGCGTTGCACGTGGCCGTGGTCGGCGCCGGCTGGGCCGGCATCGCCGCGGCGGTGCATGCGCGCCGGGCGGGGCATCGGGTCCAGGTCTTCGAGATGGCGCCGCAGCCCGGCGGCCGGGCCCGCACGGTGCGCGTGGGCGACCTGGCGCTGGACAACGGCCAGCACATCCTCATCGGCGCGTACACGGCCACGCTCGAACTGATGCGCCTGGTCGATGCTGATCAGGCGCTACTGCTGCGACGCCTGCCGCTGGCACTGCAATACCCCGACGGCCTGGGCCTGAGGCTGCGTCCGGGTGCACCCATGCCGGCCTTCGTGCGTGCCGTGCTGGGTCTGCAGGGCTGGACCTGGAGCGAACGCCTGTCGCTGCTGGCCGCCGCCGCAGGCTGGGCAGCGATGCGCTTCCGCTGTGACCACCGTCTTAGCGTGGCTCGGTTGTGCCGGCGGCTGCCCGCCAGGGTGCAGCAGCAGTTGATCGAACCGCTGTGCGTGGCCGCACTCAACACGCCGGCCGCGCAGGCCAGCGGCGCGGTGTTCCTGCGTGTGTTGCGCGATGCGCTGTTCGGTGGCGCAGGCTCGTCGGATCTGCTGCTGCCCGGTGCCCCGCTGGGCGAGCTGCTGCCGCAACCGGCGTGCGCATGGCTTGAGCGCCAGGGCGTGCGCCTGCACACCACCACGCGCGTGGCCGAGCTGCGGTCGGACGGCGCAGCCTGGCGGCTCGACGGCCAGGGCTTCGACGCGGCAGTGCTGGCCTGCAGCGCGGCCGAGGCGGCGCGCCTGACCGCGACGTTCGCCCCCCACTGGTCGCGCGAGGCTGCCGCCCTGCGCTACGAGCCCATCGTCACCGTCTATCTAAGGTGCGCCGGCGCACGGCTGGCGTCGCCAATGATGGCGCTGCGCGCCGACCATACGGCACCGGCACAGTTCGTCTTCGATCTGGGCGAGCTGGGCGGTGCGGCCGGCGTGTTCGCCTTCGTCGTCAGCGGCGCAGGAGACTGGGTCGCCCGCGGCCTGGACACCATCGCCGGGGCGACACTGGCACAGGCGCGGGCGGCCTTCCCGGTCGGCACCTGGACAGCCACACTCAGTGTGCTGCACGTGGCTGCCGAAAAGCGCGCCACCTTCCGCTGCACGCCGGGCCTTCAGCGCCCGGCGCAGGCCATCGCGCCACGGCTGTGGGCGGCTGGCGACTACGTCGCCGGCCCGTACCCGGCCACACTGGAAGGTGCGGTGCGCTCGGGCCGCGACGCGGCCCTGGCCTTGGTCTGATCAGCGCCGTGCAAAGGGCGCGGCCAGCGGTTCGCCGACGAACAGCGACTGCTGCGGCCAGAGCACGCTCTTCCAGTACGCCTCGATCGCGGTGCTGCCCTGCAGGTAGTGCAGCAGCAGCCATTGCGGATGCGGAAACTTCTGCAGGTGATTGCAGGGCTCGCTGACGCTGCCGTGGCTGGCCGTGGCACCGGAAGCGATCCAGTCCAGCGCCGTCGCCTGCCCACTGACGCGTCCGAGCTGGCCGCCGTAGGAGGTGAGATGGTCGCCGAGGCCGCCGTCGACCCATTCGAGCGCCTGGGCTTGGGGCAGGCGCATGCTGCCGACCTGCACCAGCAGCACACGGCGCGTTGCCAGCCAAGCCGAAGCCGGCAGCGCATGCACCTCCACGCCGGCCCGGCGCATCAGGCCGGCCGGCGGGTACAAGCGAGCGCGCACGTTGCGGGCGGCATCGTCGGTAATAAGAAAGTGGGCATGGACTGGCAACGCGCCACGCAGGCCCAGCGATCCGTCGGCAGCCACGCCACGGTCGATCAGGCGCTTCGCGGCATCCACATCGTGTGCCGCCAGCAGCATCGACGGGCGCAGGCCATGATCGCCGAACGGCCTGGCGGACGCCGAGTTTGCGTACCCCGATCCCCGTGACGGCGCACAGGTCTGGCGGCACAGGGCAGCGTCGAATCCGAATGCCAACGCACCGGTAATCGAATTGCACTCCACCGCATGGGGTTGAACCCAGGCGAGCGCCAACGCCTGCGTTGCCGTGCCGAAATGTGCCTCGATGCTGGCGCGCAGCACCTCGAACTCCTCCGGCCTGAGTGTTTCGCGCAGCGGCACCTCGACGCGCAGCACCTGGTGGGGCTGCAATTGGCGCCTGTGGATGTAGTGGCTGCCGACAGCCACCGAGTAGGGATCAGCGGTGTTGATGACCAGACCGATATCGGCTGCGCGCAGCCGACCGCGAGCACGAGGTACGCCGACCCATCTCGGCGCCGAAGCCGCCGCGCTAGCCGGCATGGCCGCCGCCGGCGCCGGCGCCAGCAGGTCTTGTGCATGCACCGGGCCGGTCAGGGCGCAGCCCAAGCCCAGCAATACAGCGGCCCACAGACCATGCCGGCATGCAATCTGATGTTCCGCAATGCAGAACCTCCTAAACAACGCCACAATCGTTTCCATGAAAGACAAGGAGAGCCAGAAGCCCGCCATCCAGGTGCTGGAACGTAGTTTCGCGCTGTTCGAGGTGCTGGCCGCACACCAGGATCCTGTGTCGCTGAAGCAGATCAGCGGCGAGACCGGTCTGCACCCATCCACAGCGCACCGCATCCTCAACGATCTGGCTCTCGGCGGCTTTGTCGACCGGCCGCATGCCGGCAGCTACCGCCTGGGCATGCGCCTGCTGGAACTGGGCAACCTGGTGAAAGCGCGGCTCGACGTGCGCGAGGCTGCACTCGCCCCGATGCGCGACCTGCACAAGCTGACCCACCAGCCGGTGAACTTGTCGATGCGCCAGGGCGACGAAATCGTCTACATCGAGCGCACCTACAGCGAGCACTCCGGCATGCAGGTGGTGCGGGCGATCGGTGGGCGCGCGCCGCTTCACCTGACCTCGGTGGGCAAGCTGTTCTTGGCCATGGACGACCCGCAGAAGGTGCGTGCCTATGCCACCCGTACTGGCCTGGCCGGGCACACGCGCAACAGCATCACGGCGCTGCCGGCGCTGGAACGCGAACTGGCCACCGTGCGCAAGACTGGCACGGCGCGCGATGACGAAGAGCTGGAACTGGGTGTGCGCTGCATGGCGGCAGGCATTTACGATGACCAGAACAAGCTGATTGCGGGGCTATCCATCTCGGCTCCGGCCGACCGCCTGGAAGAAGGCTGGATGGAGCGTGTCACGGCGACGGCCGCCCAGATTTCAGCGGCCCTGGGCCACCGCGACCACTGAAGTCCGGCGCGGCTCGGGACGCCCCAAGCCGCGAACTCAGAAGCGGGTGACGGTGGCCTGTGCCGATGCCGACGGCATCGCGTGGTCGAGCCACTTGCGGATGCGCTCTGCGTCACCAATGCGCGAATACTTGCCCGTCGAATCCAGCAGCACCATGATCAACTTGCGGCCGGCGAGCTGTGCCTGCATCACAAGGCAGCGTCCGGCCTCGGAGATGTAGCCCGTCTTCTGCAGGCCGATATCCCACTCGGGGTTGCGCACCAAGCCGTTGGTGCTGCGAAACTGCAATTGACGGTTGCCAATGTCCACCTGTGCCTCGCGCGAAGTGGAAAGTTCGCGAATGATCGGGTGGGCATACGCCGCATCGACCAGGCGGACCAGGTCATTGGCGCTGGCGCGGTTCTGGCTGGACAGACCCGTGGGCTCGACATAGCGCGTGCCGGTCATGCCCAGCAGTTGCGCCTTCGCGTTCATCGCCGCGACGAAGGAGTCCAGGCCACCCGGATAGTGACGCCCGAGGGCATGCGCGGCGCGGTTCTCCGACGACATCAGCGCCAGCAGCAGCATCTCGCCGCGGGTCAACTGCGTGCCCACCGTCAGGCGCGAGCGGCTGCCTTTTTCGGTGTCCACGTCATCCTGGGAAATGCTCAGTACCTCGTCCAGCGGCAGGCCGGCTTCGGTCACGACCAAAGCCGTCATCAACTTGGTGATGGAGGCAATCGGCAGAACCGCCTGCGGATTCTTGCTGAACAGCACCTGCTGGGTGTCCTGGTCGATCACCAGGGCGACGCTCGACTTCAGGTCAAGCGGATCGTCGGTGGCATGCAGACCATAGAGCTGGCCCTGGGTCGGGCGGGCTGGCGCGGCCTTGACCACGGTGGTGCGCTTGCCGCTGACGGCGCGAATCTGCCGGCTGGCCTTGACCTTCGGCGCAGCGCTGGGCGACTTGGTCGAGGCCTTGACGGTGCTGCGCGTGCTTTTCTGGGCCGCGTTGGCCATCGGCACATGGGTGGCCGCGACGGTGAAACCGATGACCACCAGGAAGCGCCGAAGCCAAGATGAACGGAACCAACGCACCACGACAACTCCTTCACGATCCGATACGAGTGTAGGGGATCAGAAAAAAACCTGCAATATCAAAAACTTGCTGGAATTTCCTAAAGTTACGCCTGCGATGATTCGGCAGCTGTTGCTTTTGCGCAAATCGTGCCATCCCAGCCCAGTGCGATACCCACGCCCGGGCTCGTCGACAGCCGACATCCGCCTTGCGACGGGCGTCGAGCTGCTTCTAACCCTGCGCTGCCACTCTTTCGGCTTTACTCTGCAATTTATTAAGTGCCGATAGATACGCCTTGGCCGACGCGACGATGATGTCCGGGTCGGCACCGACGCCATTGACCACCCGGCCGCCGAGTTGCAGACGCACGGTGACTTCGCCCTGCGATTCTGTGCTGCCCGATGTGATGGCATTCACCGAATAGAGCAGCAGTTCGGCACCACTTTGCACCTTGGATTCGATGGCCTTCAAGCTGGCATCAACCGGGCCGTTGCCGTCGCTTTCGGCGTGGTGCTCCACCGCGCCGGCGGCGAAGGCGACACGCGCATGCGGCCGCTCGCCGGTTTCCGAATGCTGCTCCAGCGACAACAGCCGGTAGTGCTCCTGCTCGCTGGTCACGCTCTCGTCACCCATCAGCGCGATGATGTCCTCGTCGAAGATGTCGCTCTTGCGGTCAGCCAGGTCCTTGAATCGGGCAAAGGCAGCATTGATATCGGCTTCGGACTCCGACTCGATGCCCAATTCCTGAAGCCTTTGCTTGAAGGCGTTGCGGCCGGACAGCTTGCCAAGCACGATCTTGTTGGCCGACCAGCCCACGTCCTCGGCACGCATGATCTCGTAGGTGTCACGCGCCTTCAACACCCCATCCTGGTGGATGCCGGAGGCATGCGCAAAGGCGTTCGCGCCGACCACCGCCTTGTTGGGCTGCACCACGAAGCCGGTGGTCTGCGCCACCAGGCGCGAGGCCGGCACGATCTGCGAGGCATCGACGCGAAGGTCGAGGCCGAAGTAGTCGCGGCGGGTCTTCACCGCCATCACCACCTCTTCGAGCGAGCAGTTGCCGGCACGCTCGCCCAGGCCATTGATGGTGCATTCCACCTGGCGCGCGCCGCCGATCATCACGCCGGCCAGCGAGTTGGCCACCGCCATGCCCAGGTCGTTGTGGCAGTGCACCGACCAGATTGCCTTGTCGGAGTTCGGAATTCGCTCGCGCAGGTTGCGGATGAACTGGCCGTACAACTCAGGCACCGCATAGCCGACGGTGTCGGGGATGTTCAGCGTCGTGGCGCCTTCCTTGATCACCGCTTCGAGCACGCGGCACAGGAAGTCCGGGTCGGACCGGTAGCCGTCCTCGGGTGAGAACTCCACGTCGTCGCACAGGTTGCGCGCGAAGCGCACCGACAGCTTCGCCTGCTCAAACACCTCGTCGGCCGTCATGCGCAGCTTCTTCTGCATGTGCAACTCGCTGGTGGCGATGAAGGTATGAATGCGCGCCCGCGCGGCGGGCTTCAGCGCCTCGGCCGCGCGCGCGATGTCGCGGTCGTTGGCGCGCGCCAGCGAGCACACCGTCGAGTCCTTGATGTGCGAGGCAATGGTGCGCACGCATTCGAAGTCGCCATTGCTGGAGGCGGCAAAGCCGGCCTCGATGACGTCGACGCGCAGCCGCTCCAGCTGGCGCGCGATGCGCAGCTTCTCGTCCTTGGTCATCGACGCGCCGGGCGATTGCTCGCCGTCGCGCAGCGTGGTGTCGAAGATGATCAGGTTGTCGCTCATGCCTTGCTTTCCCTTCATTACGCCATCACCGTGGTGGCCACCTTGGCCTGCAGTGCCCCTGCCCGTGCCATGCCGGACAACAGTGCCCTGAAGCTTGCGGCCACGATGTCCGCATCGATGCCCACGCCGTGCAGCCGCCGCTCGCCGACGCGCATCTCGATGTAGGACGCAGCCTTCGCCTTGGCTCCGCTGCCGATCGCATGCTCATGGTAGTCCAGCACCTGCACCGGCACCTGGAAAGCCGTCTGCAAGGCCACCACGCACGCATCGACCGGGCCGCTGCCGTGGCCCTGCAGCTCCAGCGTGCGGCCGTCCAGGCGCAGCGTGGCCCGCAGCTGCACCTGGCCGTCGCCGGCCTCGTCGAGCCGGTAGGCCTCGAGCTGCCGGCCATCGAAGCGGTACTCGGCCTCGAACACGCGCCACAGGTCGGCCGCGCTCATCTCGCGGCCCTGCACGTCCATCACCGCTTGCACCACCTGGCTGAACTCGATCTGCAGCCGCCGTGGCAGCTCGACGCCGTACTCGGTCTCCAGCAGGTAGGCGATGCCACCCTTGCCCGACTGGCTGTTGACGCGGATCACCGCCTCGTAGCTGCGGCCCAGGTCCTTCGGGTCGATCGGCAGGTAGGGCATGTCCCAAATCTCGCCCTCACGGCGCGCGGCGAAGGCCTTCTTGATCGCGTCCTGGTGCGAGCCGGAGAACGAGGTGTAGACCAGCTCACCGACGTAGGGAT
>Ga0105090_10001283_pt1 | contig 13454 bp, 12 predicted proteins | sample PPLLak3March2015_FD_79110 | JGI IMG/M metagenome (GOLD analysis project Ga0105090, IMG submission 79110) | Freshwater sediment microbial communities from Prairie Pothole Lake near Jamestown, North Dakota, USA - PPLs Lake P7 Core (1) Depth... | ecosystem: Environmental > Aquatic > Freshwater >... | reverse complement strand
CTGATCGCCTTCACCTGGAACTACTACATCGAGCACCCGGAGTTCCTGACGCTGCTGAACAGCGAGAACCTGCACCGCGCGCGTCACCTGAAGCGCTCCACCAAGGTCCCGGCGATGCACTCGCCGCTGGTCAGCACGCTGGCCGACGTGCTGGAGCGCGGCCACAAGAGCGGCATCTTTCGCGCCGGCGTCGACCCGGTGCAGCTGTACATCTCGATCGCCGGGCTGTCGTACTTCTACATCGGCAACAACCACACGCTGTCGACCATCTTCAACCGCCCGCTCCTCGGCGCGAAGGCCAAGGTCGAGCGCTTGTCGCACATGACCGACCTGGTGCTGGGCTACCTGGTGAGGGATTGATCTACTCCATGCCCAGCAGCTTGTAGATGCGCCGCGTGTAGACGCCGAAGGCCTCCTGCGTCTTCATGTCCAGCGTGCGCGGGTGCGGCAGTGCGATCGGGAAGTTATCGGCCATGCGCGCCGGCCCGGCCGTCATCACGACCACGCGTGTACCCAGGAACACCGCCTCGGAGATGCCGTGCGTGACGAAGACGATGGTCTTGCCCGATTCCTTCCAGATACGCAACAGCTCCAGGTTCATCTTCTCGCGTGTCAACGCATCGAGCGCGCCAAAGGGCTCGTCCATCAACACCAGCTTCGGGTCGTGCACGAGAGCGCGTGCGATTGCCGCGCGCTGCTGCATGCCGCCGGACAGCTCGTAGGGGTACTTGTCCTCGTAACCCTTCAGCCCGACCATCGCCATCAGACCGCGCGCACGCTCGCGCGCCGGCGCCATCGGCAGACCCAGGATCTCGGCCGGCAGCAGCACGTTGTCGAGGATGCGCCGCCATTTCAGCAGCAGCGGCGCCTGGAACACCATGCCGATGTCACGCGCCGGGTCGAAGGGGTGCGTGGCCGAGCCGATGCGCACCGTGCCACCGTCGTGCGGGTGCAGCCCGGCCAGGATCTTCAGCAGCGTGCTCTTGCCGCAGCCCGAGGGCCCGACCAGCGCCACCAGCTCGCCCGGCATCACGTCGAAGCTGGCATCGCTGATCGCCAGATGCTGCTTGCGCCCGGCCTTGTAGGCCTTGCTGACGCCGGCAAGATGGATGAAGGGCTCTGTCATGAGACTCGCGCGTCCTTCGCCACGAGCAACCGCTCGAGCAGCAGCACCATGCCGTAGAGCAGCATGCCCAGCAACGTGATCAGGATCACCGCCATGAACATCGCCGGCGTGTCCAGCGTCACCTGCACCTGCAGCATCAGGTAGCCCAGCCCGCGGTCGGAGCCGAGGAATTCGCCGACGATGGCGCCGGCCACCGCCAGTATGGCCGCCACCTTCATGCCGGCGAACACATAGGGCAAGGCGCCGGGCAACTGGATCTTGGTGAACAGCTGCCAGCGCGAGCCGCGCAGCGAGCGCACCAGGTCCAGCAGGTCGGGCTCGACCTCGCGCAGCCCGCGCGCGGTGGTCAGAAGGATCGGGAACACGGCGATGGAAAACGCCATCATCGCGTTGGGGAACACACCGTACTTGAACCAGACGATGATCAGCGGACCCAGCGCCACCTTGGGGATCATGTTCAACGTCACCAGCAGCGGCAGCACCAGCGACTCCAGCGTCTTCGACCAGGTGAATAGCAGCGCCAGCAGCACACCCACGGCCAGCGCCAGCGCATAGCCGCCGAAGATCTCAGTCGCCGTGACCAGCGTGTTGGACCACCAGTCGTAGTTGGGCTCGAACAGCGCGCGCAGCGTGTCGCCCGGCGACGGCATGACGAACTTGGGCACCTCGCCCAGGCGCACGAACAGGTACCAGGCCAGCAGCAGCAGCAGATGCGCCAGCACGCCCAGCGCGTACTGCTTCAGTTTGCTTTCGGAAGCTTCCATCGCGCCTTCAGTCCAGCCAACGCGCGAGGTTCTGCGCGACGAAAGCATCGTCGGAGAGGTCGGCATGTTCGCGGCAGACGCGGTCGATCTCGGCGGCCTGCCCAGGCGACAGCGTCTCGTGGGGGTCCAGGCACCAGATGCCCTGCAGCAGGCCTTGGCGGCGCAGCACCTCGTGGCAGCCGGGGATGCAGCCGGCAAAGCGGTTGGCCACGTCGAAGAAGGCGCTGTTGCAGTCGGTGACGCGCGAGTCCAGCGCCAGCAGATCGGCATCCACCTGGCCCGCATCAAGCGCCTGGTGGATGCGCTGCAGTTGCTCCACCGCCCGCTTCGTCCACACGCTCCAGTGGCCGAGCAGGCCGCCGCGGATGCGCAGCGTGACCGATGTGTCGCCGCGCCGCACGACGAAGGGCGCCAGCAGGTCGAGCACGATGTGGTCGTCGTTGCCGGTGTAGAGCGTGACGCGCTCCTCGGCACCGGCCGCGGCCACGCCGCGGATCACGTCCAGCGTGCGGTAGCGGTCGAAGGGCGCCATCTTGATGGCGACGACGTTGTCGATGGCGGCAAAGCGGCGCCAGAACTCCACCGGCAGCGCGATGCCACCTACCGCGGTCTGCAGGTAGAACCCCACCAGCGGGATGCGCTCGGCCACCGCCGCGCAATGCACCACCAGCTCATCGACCGACGCGCCTTTCATCGCCGCCAGCGACAGCATGCCGGCATGGTAGCCCAGGCCGCGCGCGATGTCGGCCTCCCGCAGGGCCTGCGCCGTGGGACCGCACAGCCCGGCGATCATCACCGTGGGCGCATCGCTCCAGTCGGCGGCGGTGCGTGCGGCCAGCTCGAGCACCGGCTCGTACAAGCCGACCTCGCGGATCGCGAACTGCGTGGAGTGCACGCCCACCGCCAGGCCGCCAGCACCGGCATCGAGGTAGTAGCGCGTCAGCGCGCGCTGGCGCACCGGGTCCAGGCGACGCGATGCGTCCAGCGCCAACGGGTGGGCGGGGATGACGGCGCCGCGTCGCAACGACGCGAGCACCTGCTGTGGCAACTCAGACCGGTGCTTGGGCATAGGGGAAACTCAGTAGCCGCACCCGCGCCAGGCACTGGGTGAAACGGGTTCGCTGCTCTATACTTTGTTCGGAAATCACTAGTTGGTGAATTTACTTCACACCCACCCCGAAAGGCAACAGGAGACTGCAATGAACAAGCGTCTGGTTTTGGCTGCGGCCGCTGCGCTGCTCTCGCTGTCGGCGCAGGCCCAGCAGAAGGTCGACTTCGTGCTCAACTGGGTGCCGGGCGGCGACCATGCCCCTTACTACTACGCCAAGAAGCTGGGCTGGTACAGCCAAGCCGGCATCGACCTGAACATCGAACCCGGCAAGGGCTCGGCGCTGTCCACGCAGCGTGTGGGTGCCGGGGCCACGCCGATCGGCCTGGCCGACATGGGCGGCGTGCTCGTCGCCAAGGGCAAGGGCGCCGACACGGTGGCCGTGTTCAACGTCTATGCCAACTCGCCCCAGGGCATGTACTGGCTGAAGAGCTCGGGCATCACCGGCGTGAAGGACTTCCCGGGCAAGAAGATCGGCAACCCGGCCGCCGACGGCGCGCGCGTGATGTGGCCGGCGCTGGCCAAGGCCAACGGCATCGACCCGAAGTCGGTGACCTGGGTCAACATCGATGCCAATGCCAAGCTGGCGTCGTTGAAGGCCAAGTCGATCGACGTGACCACATCCTTCTACAACATCCATCACATCTTCCAGCGCGAACTGGGTGACGACATGGGCTTCCTGGCCTGGCGCGACGCCGGCCTGAACCCCTACGGCAATTCGATCATCGTCAACGCCAAGTACCTGGCCGAGAACAAGGCGCTGGTGGACAAGTTCGTCAAGGTCACGCAGCGCGCCTTCGCCGCCTGCGTGAAGGACCCGAACCCCTGCGTGCAGGCGCTGATCGACGCCAACGGCGCGCTGAAGTTCGACAACGAACTGGTCAACTGGCAACTGGTCGAGAAGCTGATGAGCGACAAGTACTCGCGCGAAGTGGCGCTGGGCATCCACGACGATGCGCGCATGGCCGCCGACTACGCGCTGGTGGTCGAGTACATCGGCGTGGACAAGCCCTTCGACGTGAAGAGCACCTACACCAACGAGTTCCTCGACCGTTCGGTGAAGATGACGAAGTAGCTCAGCCGAGTTCGGGCCCGGCGGCGAGCACGATCGTCGTCGGGTCGCCCGGCGCGGCATCGGTGCCGTGCACCATGCGCGTGAACGGGCGCTGGAAGACGAAGCCCTGCTGCTGCAGCCAGGTCAGCGCGGCGGCCTGACTATCGAGCGGGTCCACGTAGACCGTTTCGCCGGCCAGGGGCTGCAGCGCGTCGTGCAGCAGCCTCTGCGCTACGTCCGGCGCGTCGGCCAACAGCGGGCCGATCTGCAGCGCTTCGCGGCCATCGCGCCCGAGCACGTAGCCACACAACCGGCCGCCCTGCTCCAGCACCCGGGCCGCCTGCGGCAGACGCTGCGCCAGACGGCGCAACAGCGGCAGCCGGCTGGCACCGAAAGCCGCCCGGTCCAGCGCATCGACCGTCGGCCAGTCGGCTTCGACCAGCGGACGTGTCGCCGGCCCTGCCGCCGGGCCCTGCAGCGGCACGCCGGCTTCGCGCCGGTAGCGGGCGAAGCCCCAGGTGTCGGCAAAACCTTCCCGCACATACACGGCATGGCCGGTCGGTGTCGCGTCGAGCACCGCGGCGCGTCCCTGCGCCTCCAGGTGCGCCAGCGCATGCCGCAGCAGCCTCTGCGCATAACCGCGGCGGCGAAACTCCGGCAGCACCAGAACCATGCTCGTCCAGGCGAAGTGCTCGCCATAGGGCAGCACGACGATCGACGCGGCCAGTTGCGCGCGGCCGGCAGCGTCGGCCGCATCGATGCCCCAGCCCTGGCCGAGCTGCAGCATCATCGACCAGTCGTTGGCATTCTGATTCCATCCGACCGAGGTCGACAGTTGCTGCGCGGCCGCCAGATCGTCCGCGCACAGCCGACGGATGGCTTCAGTACTTGCCATCCCGCGTCGAGAAGTGCGTCGGCTTGCCCAGGCTCGGGCCGCCGCGCTGCACCCAGTCGGCCACCCAGTCGATCATTGTCGCCAACGGCACGCGCGGCTCGCCGAACAGTGCCTGAGCCTGCGTGGTGTCTTCCAGCCAGGCGGTGGGGGCTTCCTGCCCGGTGAACACCGGTGACTTGCCGAAGCGCTTGCCGAACTCGCCGGCCAGCCAGCGGATGCTGGTGTGGCGCGGGCCGGTGACGTTGACCGGCGTGGCCGGCGTCGTGCAATGCGCCAGCAGGCGCAGCGCCTGCTCGTTGGCATCGCCCTGCCAGATGACGTCGGCATGGCCCATCGTCACATCGAGCGGCCGGCCGGCGAACACGGCGCTGGCCACGTCGTAGAGCACGCCATAGCGCATGTCGATGGCATAGGACAGCCGCACCATGCGCCCGGGCGTGCCGTATGCGCGCGAGCCGTACTCGAACATGCGCTCGCGGCCCACGCAGGAGTTGGCATAGTCGCCCGGCGGGGGCGTGCTTGGCGTGGCCTCATCGGCACCGGGGCCGTCCACCGGCACGAAGGGATACACGCAGGCGGTCGAGAAGGACACGATGCGCGTGTCGCGGAAGACGTCGGCCACCGTCATCGGCACGCCGACGTTCATCATCCAAGTCAGTGACGCGTTGTCGGCCGCCCCGAACTTGTGGCCGGCCATGAACACGCAGTTGCGCACGCCATCGGCCATGTTGGGCAGCTTGCGCACCGCCTCGCGGTCGAGCAGGTCGCAGGCGATGCATTCGACGCCATGCGCCTCGAGCATGGCCCGGGCCTGCGGATTGCTGAAGCGCGCCACGCCGATCACACGCTTGCCCGGCGCCGCACGCTTGGCCATGCGCGCCAGGGTCGGCCCCATCTTGCCGCCCACGCCGATGATGATGAGGTCGCCGTCCACACGTTCCAGGTCGGCCACCAGGCCCGGCGTGGGCTCGCTCATGAAGGCCTCGAGCGCTTCGACATCCTTGAAGCGTGACGGCAGCGTGCTCATGAGGTGATGCCTTCGAATCGGTCGCGGCCCAGTGCCAGCGCGCGCATCTTGGCATCGGCGATCGAGCGCTTGAGCATCCAGAAGCCGCAGTCCGGGTGGATGTAGCGCACGCGCCCTGCCCCCAGCACCGTCTCGGCACGCTCGATGGCGCGCGCCACCTGGTCGGCGCTTTCCACGTCGGTGGCCTTGATGTCGACCACGCCCAGGCCGAAGCCGATCTCCGGCTTCAGGTCCTTGAAGGCCGCCAGTTCCTCGGGCGGGCGGTGCGCGCATTCCATGACGATGTGGTCGGCATGCAGCGCGTTCAGGTAGTTCATCAGCTGGTCCCAGGTGCCCCTCTGCACCGTCTGCCCGCCGTAGTTGCCGAAGCACAGGTGCACCGCCGACGTGCCCGGCACCGCGTCCAGCACGCGGTTGATGGCCGACGCGGCCCATAACCATTCTTCGGGGTGGCCCGGCAGGTTGGCCTCGTCGATCTGCACGATGTCGGCGTTCAGGTGCTTCACCTGTTCGGCCAGCGCGTCGGCAATGGCATGCGCCACCTGCGACACGTCGCCGTAGTGCTTGTCGATCAGTGTCTTGGCCAGCATGTGCGGGCCGGTGAGCGTGAACTTGAAGGTCTTCGTCGCCAGCGCCTTGGCCCGCGCGCAGGCCAGCGGCAGGTCCAGGCTGCCGTTGCCGATGGGCCCCACGACCGTGCCCGGCGGTCGGGTGCGGAACTTCATGCCGCTCTTGGAGCGGTAGGCGATCAAGTCCTCGAAGGAAAAGCGCTGTGTGATGCCGTCCATCGGCCGCACGAAGTACTCGATCATGCCGTTGGTCTCGGGGTGGTTGATGTCGAAGCGGTACAGCTCGCCGTCGCAGACCACGTCCACCCCGCACTGCTCCTGCGTGTCGATGACCACGCGTGTCGCATCGATCAGCGCCTGTTCGGAGGGGCTGGCCACCAGCCAGTCGGGGACCGGGTACGAGCCGACGACGGTGGTCTGGATCCTGGGCATGCGACGCTCCAACGTGTGTTAACCATATGGTGATGAACCATGCTAGCCGGGGCCCCGGGGGGGCGTCAACCCGAGGCAGCCACTACCAGTGCAGGCTTGACGCAGCCGGCACCTCACCGTACATTAATTCACCAACTGGATACAAACCACACGCGCGGCGATGAGGCTCAGCGACACCGACCTGGCACGCTACCGGCATGTCGGCCACCTCACGGTGCCGAAGCTTCTCTCGGCCGAAGAAACCGATGCGGTGGTGGCCGACCTCCAGGCCTGGGGCGAGGAGTTCCTGGCCGAGTTGCCGCCGGCGCAGCGCGCCTGGTACGTCGATGGCGGCGTCAAGGCGCGCTCGGTACTGCGCAAGCTGGACAACCCGCACCACCACCGCGCGTCGGTGCAGCGGCTGGCCAGGCACCCGGCGCTGGTGGAGATGGTCGAATCGATCATCGGAGCGGGCGTGTCGGTGTACTTCAGCCAGATCTTCTTCAAGCCACCCGAAGGCGGCGGGCCGAAGCCGGCGCACCAGGACAACTTCTACTTCGGTCCCAACGATCCGGACGGACTGGTCACCGCCTGGGTGGCACTGGACGATGCCACGCTGGAAAACGGCTGCCTGTACTTCGGCGAAGGCAGCAACCTTGGCCCGGTGTATGCGCACGAAGCGCCGGCCGACGAGCCTTTCAACCTGCAGCTGCCCGAGGCCATCCTGCAGCGCCAGCCGATGGTGCCGGCCCCCGTGCCGCGCGGCGGCGTGTCCTTTCACCACGGCAACACCTTCCACCAGTCGGCCGCCAATCTGTCGACGCGCTGGCGCCGTGCCTGCGCGCTGCACTACGTCAATGCGGGCACGCGCTTCGTGCAGCCCGCGCTGCCCTACGACCACTCGCTGATGCTGCGCATCAGCTGAACCGCCAAGAAAGCCGCACACATGAGCACGAGACGCCTGGGCATCGTGATGAACGGCGTGACCGGCCGCATGGGCATGAACCAGCACCTGATCCGCTCGATCGTCGCCATCCGCGATGCCGGCGGGGTGGCGCTGGCCAACGGCGACCGGGTGATGCCCGACCCGGTTCTGATCGGCCGCAACGCCGAGAAGATCGAGGCGCTGGCCAAGGCCCACGGCGTGGCGCGCTTCGGCACCAACCTGGATGCCGCGCTGGACAACCGCGAGGACACGGTGTTCTTCGACGCCGGCACCACGCAGATGCGGCCCACGCTGCTGGCCCAGGCGCTACGTGCCGGCAAGCATGTCTACTGCGAAAAGCCCATCGCCACCAACCTGAATGAGGCGATCGAGGTCTGCAGGCTTGCCCAGGCCTCGGGCCTGAAGCACGGCGCGGTGCAGGACAAGCTGTTCCTGCCCGGGCTGCGCAAGCTGGACATGCTGCGCCGGGCCGGATTCTTCGGCCGCATGCTCAACGTGCGCATCGATTTCGGCTACTGGGTCTTCGAAGGCGACCTGCAGCCGATCCAGCGCCCGAGCTGGAACTACCGCAAGGCAGACGGCGGCGGCATGATCCTGGACATGATGTGCCACTGGCGCTATGTGCTGGACAACCTGTTCGGCGAGGTGCAGTCCATCACCTGTCTGGGCGCGACCCACATCCCGAAGCGCTGGGACGAAGCCGGCCAGCCCTATGCCGCCACCGCCGACGACGCGGCCTATGCCACCGCACAGCTGAAAGGCCACGGCGGTGAGCCGGTGGTGGCGCAGCTGACGATGAGCTGGGCCACACGCGTGCGCCGCGACGACCTGGTGACCTTCCACGTCGACGGCACGCACGGCTCGGCCGTGGCCGGGCTGCAGAGCTGCCGCGCGCAGGGCCGCGTGGCCACGCCGCGGCCGGTATGGAACCCCGATGTCAAGCAGACGATGAACTTCTTCGACCAGTGGCAAGAAATTCCCGACGCCATGGTCTACGACAACGGCTTCAAGATCCAGTGGGAAGCCTTCATCCGCCACGTGGCCGAGGACGCACCCTACCAGTGGACGCTGAGCGAAGGTGCCAAGGGAGTGCAGCTGGTCGAGGCCGCGCTGCAGAGCTGGAAGGAAAGGCGCTGGATCGACGTGCCGGCATTGACCCTGTGACCATGAAGATCACCTTGCCCGCCGCCGACGGCTCGCTGCAGCCCTACAGCCTGCGCGGGCCGGCCCGCTTCCGCCCCGCCGCGCCGGGCACCCGGCTCAACCGCATTGCCTATTCGGCCGTGCACGTGGTGGCCGACGCACGTGCCGCCATCGACCCGTGGCTGCAATGCGCGATCGACTGGGACGCCACCATCGCCTACCGCCAGCGGCTGTGGCGGATGGGCCTGGGCGTGGCCGAGGCGATGGACACGGCGCAGCGCGGCATGGGGCTCGATTGGCCCACGTCGCTGGAGCTGATTCGCCGCAGCATCGACGCCGCCAAGGACGTGCCCGGCGCCTTCCTGGCCAGCGGCTGCGGCACCGACCACCTGGCACCGCAGGACGCCAAGTCGGTCGACGACGTGATCCGCGCCTACGAAACGCAGATGGCGGCGATCGAAAAGCTCGGCGGCAAGCTGATCGTCATGGCCAGCCGCGCACTGGCGCGCGTGGCCAGGAGCCCGGCCGACTACGAGTGCGTCTACGACCGCGTGCTCAGCCAGGCCAAGCAGCCGGTGGTGTTGCACTGGCTGGGCGACATGTTCGATCCTGCCCTGGCCGGATACTGGGGAAGCGCCGACGTCGGTGCCGCGATGAACACTGCGCTAGGCATCATCGAGGCGCATGCGTCCAAGGTCGACGGCATCAAGATCTCGCTACTCGACAAGGACAAGGAAATCGAGATGCGCCGCAGGTTGCCTGCCGGCGTGCGCATGTACACCGGCGACGACTTCAACTATGCGGAGCTGATCGCCGGCGACGGTGTGGGCGCCGCGCCCACGCACCAGCACAGCGACGCACTGCTGGGCATCTTCGACGCCATCGCGCCTGCCGCCAGTGCCGCGCTGGCCGCGCTGAGTGCCGGCGACAAAGCGCGCTTCCACGCCATCCTGGAACCGACCGTGCCGCTGTCGCGCCACATCTTCCGTGCGCCGACGCGCTTCTACAAGACCGGCGTGGTGTTCATGGCCTGGATCAACGGCCACCAGGACCACTTCGTCATGGTCGGCGGGCAGCAGAGCACACGTTCGCTGCCGCACTTCGCCGAGCTGTTCCGCCTGGCGGACGCGGCCGGGCTGATCGAGAAGCCCGATCTGGCGGTGCAACGCATGCGCACGCTGCTCGCGCTGCACGGCGTGGAGTCATGACAGCCCCTGGACGCCTGCGGCGCCGTCCCCCAAGGGGAGTCGTCCTATTGGGGCGGCCCGGCGAGGACGGCTGATGCGCGATTTCGCGCCTGACCACCGCTGGCTGTCGATCAACACCGCCACGGTGCGCAAGCAGCGTGGCGAAGACTGGCCGCTGCTCGACATCCTGGACGCCTGTGCCGCGCGCGGCATCCGCGCGGTGTCGCCCTGGCGCGACCAGGTGGCCGCGGCGGGCCTGCAGGCCACGGCGCAGCGGCTGAAGAACCATGGCCTGGAACTGTCGGGCTACTGCCGCGGTGGCATGTTCACCTACACCGACGCCGCGTCGCGGCAGGCCGTGCGCGACGACAACCAGCGCGCGCTGGACGAAGCCTGCACGCTGAACGCGCCCTGCTTGGTGCTGGTGGTCGGCGGCCTGCCCGGCGCGCTGGCCGGCCAGGCGGCGCACCGTGACATCGCCGGCGCACGTGCGCAGGTCAGCGAAGGCATCGCCGCGCTGCTGGACGATGCGCGCGAACGCCGCATGCCGCTGGCCATCGAACCACTGCATCCGATGTACGCAGCCGACCGTGCCTGCATCAACACACTGGAGCAGGCGCTGGACGTCTGCGATGCGCTCGACCCCTCGCGAAGCGGAGTGCTCGGCGTGGCCGTGGACCTGTACCACGTGTGGTGGGACCCGAAGCTTCATGCGCAGATCGAACGCGCCGGCAAGGAACGGCTGCTCGCCTTGCACGTCTGCGACTGGCTCACGCCCACCACCCACCTGCTGGAAGACCGCGGCATGATGGGCGACGGCGTCATCGACATCCGCAGCATCCGCGCGGCGGTGGAGGCGCAGGGTTTTGCCGGCTATAGCGAGGTGGAGATCTTCTCCAGCGCGAACTGGTGGCGGCGTGACGGGGGCGAGACGCTCGACGTCTGCATCGAGCGGCACCGCCGCTGCGTCTGAATTTCAGGCCGGTTGCAGCGCCGTGCGGCGGGCGCGCCGCACGTTGAAGGCGGTGAAGATCAGCACGGCCTGCAGCAGCACCAGCACCAGCCACACGTTGCGGTAGGCACCGTGGTCCATCATCGTGCCGATGAACAGCGGCACCACCGCCTGGCCGATGTCCAGCCCACCGTAGACCACGCAATAGACGCGGCCCGAAGCATGGTCCGGCGCGGAGGCCTTGACCAGCATGTCGCGCGACGGGCCGGCGACGCCGGTGAAGAAGCCCATCGCGCCGAACAGCACCGGCACCGCCCAGGCCGGCACGTGACCGAACGCCACGGCCAACGCCACCAGCGCCGCCAGGCCGAAGCCCGCACCGACGATGCGCTCGCTGCGCTGCGGGTCCGACACCAGGAAGCCGCCGATCACCATGCCGCCGGCCGCGCAGACCATGTACACCGTCAGGCAGGTGCCCACCCAACCGGCCGGCATGCGGTGCAGTTGCCGCGCCGCCTCAGGGGCGAAGCTCTGCACGATGGACAGCGCGCCGGCATAGAAGAAGAAGAAGCCGAAGCAGACCCACACCGCCGGCAGCTTCAGGAAGTCGAACTTGCCCTCGCCGACCACAGGCTGCGCCAGGCCCGCCGATACGAGCGGCGGCGGCATCACGCGCAGCGCGTCACGCTTCCAGGCCAGCAGCGCCATCACCGCGAACACCAGAGCCGCCGCGCAAAGCAGCGCCACGCGCCACGACCAGGCCAGCGTGATCGGCACCAGCAGCGCTGGCGCCAGCGCCCAACCCAGGCTGCCGGTGATGCCGTGCACGCTGTAGGCATGGCCCAGCCGCGCCTTGCCTACCTTGCGGTTCAGCAGCGTGTAGTCCACCGGATGGAACACGCCGTTGCCGATGCCGGCAACCACCGACCACAGCGCCAGCACCGCGTAGCTGCTGCTGGAAGCAAATCCCAGCGCGGCCAAGCCCAACAGACCCAGTCCGGCAAACAGGATCGGTCGCGGACCATAGCGGTCAACCCAGAAGCCCGACAGCGCCTGCACCGCGCAGGACACGACGAAGAAGATCGTCAGCAGGAAGCCCAGCTGCACATAGCTCACCTGGAACGCATCCTTCAGCCAGGGGAACAGCGGCGCCAGCAACAGCTGGCTGAAGTGGCTGATGCCGTGTGCCAGGCCTACCAGGCCAATGACGGTGGCGTCGTTGCGCAGCGGCGTGCCCGGCATCGCCAAGGTGGTCATGCTGCCCATCGTAGTGGATGACCGCCCTGTCCTTGATAGCATCGGCAGCCACCCCATCTGATTTCGCGCAGGCGAGCGCCGTCAGTTCACGGCCTTGAAGGACGCCACCATGAGCACCGTCTTGTACGACTTCACCCGCCAGGACGCCAGCGGTGCGTCCTGCACGGCCCACGCCTGGGCCAAGGTGCCTGCGCCGCTGAACCCTGCCCAGCGCACCGAAGCGATCACGCGCGCCAGCGCGCTGCTGCAACGCCACGACGCAGTGCTGGTGGCCCACTACTACGTCGACGGCGACCTGCAGGACCTGGCGCTGGCCACCGGCGGCATCGTTGCCGATTCGCTGGAGATGGCGCGCTTCGGCCGCGACCATGCGGCGCGCACGCTGGTCGTCGCCGGCGTGCGCTTCATGGGCGAAAGCGCCAAGATCCTGTCGCCGCACAAGCGCGTGCTGATGCCCGACCTGGACGCCACCTGCTCGCTGGACCTGGGTTGCCCGGCGGATGAATTCGGCGCCTTCTGTGACGCACACCCGGACCGCCAGGTAGTCGTGTACGCCAACACCAGCGCCGCGGTGAAGGCACGTGCCGACTGGATGGTGACCAGTTCCTGCGCACTGGCCATCGTGCAGCACCTGAAAGACCAGGGCCAGAAGATCCTGTGGGCGCCCGACCGCCACCTGGGCCGCTACATCCAGGAACAAACCGGCGCCGACATGCTGCTTTGGAACGGCGAGTGCATCGTGCATGACGAATTCAAGGCAGTGGAACTGCAGCTGCTGCGCGAGAAGCACCCGCAGGCGATGGTGCTGGTGCACCCCGAGTCGCCCGAAGGCGTGGTGCGCCAGGCGCATGTGGTGGGCTCGACCTCGCAACTGCTGAAGGCCGTGATCGACGGCACGGCAAGCGAATACATCGTGGCCACCGACAACGGGCTGATGCACCGCATGCGTCAGCTGGCACCGGGCAAGACGCTGATCGAAGCGCCCACCGCCGGCAACAGCGCCACCTGCAAGAGT
>Ga0105090_10001281_pt1 | contig 13464 bp, 11 predicted proteins | sample PPLLak3March2015_FD_79110 | JGI IMG/M metagenome (GOLD analysis project Ga0105090, IMG submission 79110) | Freshwater sediment microbial communities from Prairie Pothole Lake near Jamestown, North Dakota, USA - PPLs Lake P7 Core (1) Depth... | ecosystem: Environmental > Aquatic > Freshwater >... | reverse complement strand
CGCTCGGCGCAAAGGTCGTGCTGCGCAGCCGCGACACGTCGCGCACGCTGCCGCTCGAGGACTTCTACCTCGCCTACCGCAAGACCGCGCTCGCGCGCGGCGAGTTCGTCTCGCGCATCGTCGTGCCGCCTCGCGGCGAGGGCCTGCTGCTGCGCGCGTGGAAGGCCAGCAGGCGCCACGACCAGGACATCTCCGCGGTGTTCGCGTGCTTCGCGCTGCGATTGGCAGGCGGCGATGTCGCCACCGCGCGCATCGGCTGCGGCGGCGTGGCGCCCATCCCGGCTCGCGCGCGGCGCGCCGAGGCGGCGCTCGCCGGCCAACCGTGGACCGCGGCGACCGCCGAGCGCGCCGCGCAAGTGCTGGAAGGCGAGTTCACGCCGATCGACGACATGCGCGCGTCGTCGGCGTACCGCCGCAAGGTGCTCGGCAATCTGCTGCGGCGACTGTGGCTCGAGGGGGGCGGCTCGCACGCACCGACCCGCGTGTCCGACGACGTCGCCGCGAGCGAAGCGCGATGAACGATCCGCGCGAGGTCCTGCCGCTCGACACTGTGGACGTACCGCACGAGTCGGCCGCGCTGCACGTCAGCGGCCGTGCCGCGTATACCGACGACATTGCCGAGCCGCTCGCCACGCTGCACGTGGCGCTCGGGCTCTCGCCGATCGCGCATGGCCGCCTGCGCGGCATCGACCTCGACGCGGTGCGTGCGGCACCCGGCGTGGTCGACGTGATCGTCGCCGCGGACGTTCCCGGCGTCAACGACGTCGGCCCGATCCAGCACGACGACCCGATCCTCGCCGACGGCGTCGTGCACTTCGCCGGGCAGCCCGTGTTCGCAGTCGCTGCGACGAGCGTCACGGCCGCACGCCGGGCCGCGCGCCTGGCGCGCTACGACATCGAGCCCTTGCCGGCCCTCCTCACCATCGAGGAAGCGCTCGCCGCCGAGTCGTACGTACTGCCGCCGGTGCACGTGGCTCGCGGCGACGCGGCGCGCGCCATCGCCGCCGCCCCGCACCGGCTGTCCGGCGAGGTCCACAGCGGCGGGCAGGACCACTTCTACCTCGAAGGCCAGGTGGCGCTGGCGATTCCGGCCGACGACGGCGGCGTGCACGTGCACTGCTCCACGCAGCATCCCGGCGAAGTGCAGCACATGGTCGCGCATGCACTCGGCCTGCCCGCGCACGCCGTGGTCGTCGAGTGCCGGCGCATGGGCGGCGGCTTCGGCGGCAAGGAGACGCAGATGTCGCTGTTCGCGTGCGTCGCGGCGATCGTCGCGCGGCGCACCGGACGCGCGGCGAAGCTGCGCCTCGACCGCGACGACGACATGATCGCGACCGGCAAGCGCCACGCCTTCGTGCACCGCTTCGCGGTCGGCTTCGACGACGACGGCCGCATCCTCGGGCTGGACCTGACGCTCGCCTCGCGCTGCGGCTTTTCCGCCGACCTGTCGGGCCCGATCAACGATCGCGCCGTGTTCCACGCCGACAACACGTACTGGCTCCCGGACGTCGCGATTCACTCGTACCGCTGCCGCACGAACACCGTGTCGGACACCGCGTTTCGCGGCTTCGGCGGACCGCAGGGCATGTTCGCCATCGAGGCGGTGATGGACGAGGTCGCGCGGGCATTGGGCTGCGACCCGCTCGACGTGCGCACGGTCAACCTCTACGGCACCACCGAGCGCAACGTCACGCCGTTCGGCATGACGGTCGAGGACAACATCGCGCCGCCACTGATGGCGGAGCTCGCCCGCACGTCGCGCTACCGCGAGCGGCGCGCGGCGATCGCGGCGTGGAACCGGGAAAGCCCGGTGATCAAGCGCGGTATCGCGCTCACACCGGTGAAGTTCGGCATCTCGTTCACCGCGACGCACTACAACCAGGCCGGCGCGCTCGTCCACGTCTACAACGACGGCACGGTGACGCTCAACCACGGCGGCACCGAGATGGGCCAGGGACTGTTCACCAAGGTGCGCCAGGTCGTCGCGCGCGAGATGGGGCTGCCCGTCGCGGCGATCCGCGTCACCGCCTCGGACACGAGCAAGGTGCCCAATGCGTCCCCCACCGCCGCCTCGTCGGGCAGCGACCTCAACAGCATGGCGGCACAGGACGCGGCGAGCAAGCTCCGGACCCGGCTCGCCGAGTTCGCCGCGCGCAAGTTCGACTGCGACCCGCAGGAGGTCGCCTTCCGCGACGGCGTCGTGCACGCCGGCACGCACTCGCTGCCTTTCGCCAATCTCGCGCGCAGTGCCTACTTTGCGCGCGTGCCGCTGTCGGCGACCGGCTTCTACGCCACGCCGAAGATCCACTACGACCGCAAGACGCTGTCGGGCCGGCCGTTCTTCTACTACGCCTACGGCGCAGCGGTCTCCGAGGTGGCGATCGACATGCTGACCGGCGAGCACCGGCTGCTCGCCGTCGACATCCTCCACGACGTCGGCAACTCGCTCAATCCGGCGATCGACCGCGGTCAGATCGAAGGTGGCTTCCTGCAGGGTTGGGGATGGCTCGCGATGGAGGAGCTGTGCTGGAACGGCAAGGGCGAGCTGACCACGCACGCGCCGTCGACCTACAAGATCCCCACCTCGCGCGACTGGCCGGATCGAGTGCGCATCGACTTCTGGCCCGAGCCCAACCGCGAGGAGACGATCTACCGCAGCAAGGCGGTCGGCGAGCCGCCGTTCATGCTGGCGCTCTCGGCGTTCCACGCGCTGCGCGATGCGGTCGCGAGCGTGGCCGACTACCGGCTCGCTCCGCGGCTCGATGCACCGGCAACCGACGAGCGCATCCTCGCCGCCATCGACGAGCTCGAGTCGCGAGCGGGGCCATGATCGCAAACCTGCGCTGGAGCGACGCGCTGCGCGGCACGGTGCAGCGTGGTGAGCGCGCCGTGATGGTCGTCGTCGCCGCAGCCAACGGCTCGACACCGCGCGATGCGGGGACGGCGATGCTGGTGACACGGGAGGGGCTCGCCGGGACGATCGGCGGCGGGCACCTCGAATTCGAGGCGACGCGGCTCGCGCGCGAGGCGCTGACCGGCGGCGCCTGCGGCGCATGGGCGGTGCGTTTCCCGCTCGCCGCGCGGCTGGGCCAGTGCTGCGGCGGGGTTGCCACCGTCGTGTTTGCGGCCGTCGATGCGTCGGCGCAGGCGTGGCTCGACGTCGTCGCCAGCTGCCAGCGCGCCGCCGTGCCCTGCGCGATCGTCGCGCGCCTCGGCGCGGAAGCGGCCGGCCGGCTCGTGGTCACCCTCGACGACGCGCGCGGCACGCTGGGCGACGCCGCGCTCGACTCCGTGGCGGTGGTGGAGGCACGCTCGCGGCTGGCGCAGGACGACGCCGGCACCGCACTCGTCGACGCGTGCGGAGCGAGCCTGTTTCTCCACGTCGTGCGCTCCTCGGCGTTTCACGTGCACGTGTTCGGCAACGGCCACGTCGGCCGCGCGCTGGTGCAGGTGCTGGGCGCACTGCCGGCTGAGGTGGCGTGGATCGACACGCGCGAGCACGACTTCCCCGCCGCCGTTCCGGGCAACGTCGAAATCGTGGTCACCGACGATCCCGCAGCCGAGGTCGCCGCGGCGCTGCGCGGCGCGTACCTCGTCGTGCTCACGCACAGCCACGCGCTCGACTTCGACATCGTCGAGGCGGCGCTTGCGCGCGACGACCTCGCCTACGTCGGGCTGATCGGGTCGAAGGCGAAGCGCGCGCAGTTCGAGCGCCGCATGGTGCAGCGCGGCCTGCCGGCCGAGTCGCTAGCCCGCGTCACCTGCCCGATCGGTGTTGCGCTGGCGAGCAAGGAGCCCGGCGTGATCGCCGTGGGCATCGCGGCCGAATTGCTGAAGCTGCGCGAGCAGGCGCTGCTCGCTCGCGGCCCTGCCACTTCCGTCACCGCGCCGATCGGTGCCAGAATGCGCGCGTTGCGTTCCACGGACCCGCGCGGCGAATGAGCCCGACGGGCCGCCCCGTTGGCGACTCAGCCCCGAAGCGCGTCAGCGCGGAGGGTAATCCAATGAGCACTCCCACCCCTCGCCTCGTGCTGCGCGGCATCACGAAGGCGTACCCATCGGTCGTCGCCAACGACGACATCGCGCTCGACGTGCTGCCCGGCGAGATCCACGCCGTGCTGGGGGAGAACGGCGCCGGCAAGTCCACGCTGATGAAGATCATCTACGGCGTGGTGAAGCCCGACGGGGGCACGATCGCGTGGGAAGGCTCGCCGGTGGTCATCGCCAACCCGGCGCGCGCGCGGCGGCTGGGCATCGGCATGGTGTTCCAGCACTTCTCGCTGTTCGAGACGCTGACCGTCGCCGAGAACATGGCGCTCGCGCTCGAGGCCGACCGCGCGGGGGCCCACCTGCCCCAGCGCATCCGCGAGGTCTCCGCGCACTACGGGCTGCCGCTCGACCCGGTCCGCCACGTGCACACGATGAGCGTGGGCGAGCGCCAGCGCGTGGAGATCGTGCGCTGCCTGTTGCAGAGCCCGCGGCTGCTCATCATGGACGAGCCGACGTCGGTGCTGACGCCGCAAGCGGTGGAGAAGCTCTTCGAGACGCTGCGCACGCTCGCCGGCGAAGGCTGCAGCATCCTCTACATCAGCCACAAGCTCGACGAGATCCGCGCGCTGTGCCAGAAGGCCACGGTGCTGCGCGCCGGTCGCGTCACCGGCACATGCGACCCGCGCGAGGAGACCTCGGAGTCGCTCGCTCGCATGATGATCGGCGGCAACCTGCCGCATCCGCGCCACGCCGCCGCGAAGGCCGGCGCCGAGCGCCTCGCCGTCGACCACCTCACGCTGCCCGCCGACGACCCGTTTGGCACGTCGCTGCACGCGATCTCGCTCGCCGTGCGCGCGGGCGAGATCGTCGGCATCGCCGGCGTATCGGGCAACGGCCAGAAAGAACTCATGGCCGCACTCTCCGGCGAGCGGCCGGTGGACGACGCCAACGCGATTCGCCTCGACGGCGCGCCGGTGGGCACGCTCGACGCCGCCAAGAGGCGCGCAATGGGCCTCGCGTTCGTGCCCGAGGAGCGCCTCGGGCGCGGCGCCGTTCCCGAGCTGTCGCTCGCGGAGAACGCGCTGCTCACCGCGCACCGGCAGGCGATGGTGTCGCACGGCTTCGTGCGCACCGACGCGGTGCGCGCGTACGCCGAGGACACAATCAAGGCGTTTGGCGTGAAGGCGGGCGGGCCGCACGCCGCGGCGCGCAGTCTGTCCGGCGGCAACCTGCAGAAGTACATCGTCGGCCGCGAGATCCGCCAGAAGCCGCGCGTGATGATCGCTGCCCAGCCGACGTGGGGGGTGGACGTCGGCGCGGCGGCGCAGATCCGCCAGGCGCTGATCGACCTGCGCGAGGCGGGCGTCGCCGTGCTCGTCGTGTCGGAGGAGCTCGACGAGCTCTTCGAGATCTGCGACCGGCTCGCGGTGATCGCGCAGGGCCGGCTCTCCGAGGCGAAGAACATCGCCGACACCAATGCGAGCGAGATCGGCCAGCTGATGGCGGGCTCGTTCGTCGCCGCCGGGCCGCACGGTCAGCGCCGCTTCTCGCCAGCGGGCGCGCTCGGCCTCGACGTCGTCCCCGGAGCGGACGAGCGCGAGCCATGAGCGCCGCCGGGCCGCCCCAAGGCGCGAATGGCTCCCCCACTGGGGGCAGCGCAGCGGCCAATGCCGCAAGCGTGGGGGCCTCAATCAGGCTGCGCCTCGAAGCGCGCCCCGAGCCCTCCCGCCTCGCCGGCTGGCTCTCGCCGCTGGTGGCGGCGCTCGCGACCCTCGTCGTCGGTTTCGTGCTGTTCTCGTGGCTCGGCAAGAACCCGTTCACGGCATTTCACGCGTTCTTCGTGAAGCCGATCGCCGACTTCTACGGTGTTTCCGAGCTGCTGCTGAAGGCGAGCCCGCTGATCCTGATTGCCACCGGACTCGCCGTCGGCTACCGCGCCAACGTCTGGAACATCGGTGCCGAAGGCCAGCTGCTGGTCGGCGCGCTCGCAGGGGGCGGCCTCGCGCTCGCGTTCCCCGAAACCACCTCGCCGCTGCTGCTGCCGGCGATGATCGTCGCCGGCGCGCTCGGCGGCATGGCGTGGGCCGCGATCCCGGCGTTCCTGCGCACGCGCTTCAACGCGAACGAGATCCTGGTGTCGCTGATGCTGGTCTACGTCGCCACGCACTTGCTGTCGTGGCTGGTGCACGGGCCGTGGCGCGATCCCGAGGGCTTCAACTTCCCGCAGTCGAAGCTGTTCCACGAAGGCGCGCTGCTGCCGGTGCTGGTCGAGGGCGCGCGCGTCAACGCGGGGCTGTTCGTCGCGCTCGCGGTCGTCGCCGCCGGCTACCTGTTCATGCAGAGGAGCCTCGCCGGATTCCAGATGCGCGTCGCGGGGCTGGCGCCGGCAGCGGCCAACTATGCCGGCATCTCGTCGAAGCGCACGGTGTGGATGGGATTGCTGATCGGCGGGGCGTGCGCGGGTGTGGCCGGCGTGCAGGAGGCCGCGGGGCCGGTGGGCCAGCTGCTGCCCACGCTGTCGCCGGGCTACGGCTTCGCGGCGATCATCGTCGCGTTCGTCGGCCGCCTGCACCCGGTGGGCGTGGTGTTCGCGGCACTCCTCATGTCGCTGCTCTATCTCGGCGGGGAGTCGGCGCAGCTCAATCTCGCGCTGCCCTCCGCGGTGACGGGACTGTTCCAGGGGACGCTGCTGTTCTTCCTGCTCGCCGCCGACGTGCTGATCCACTACCGGCTGCGCGTCGTGCGTTCCGCGCGCACGCCTGTCCCCGTCCCGAAGGGCGCATGACGTGGACCAGTTCGCGCAGCTGATCGTCCTCACACTCGCCGCCGGCACGCCGCTGGTCTACGCGGCACTGGGCGAGCTGGTCACCGAGAAATCGGGCGTGCTGAACCTCGGCGTCGAGGGGATGATGCTGGTCGGCGCCGTGGCGTCGTTTGCCGTCGCGGCCACGACGAAGTCGCCATGGCTGGGCGTGGGCGCAGGCATCCTCGCCGGCGCCGCCGTGTCGATGATCTTTGCGGCGTTGACGCTGTCGCTGCTGTCGAACCAAGTCGCGACGGGGCTCGCGCTTTCGCTGTTCGGCGTTGGACTGTCCGCCTTCGTCGGCCTCGAGTACGTCTCGGTGGTGATCGAAGGCATCCAGCCGCTCGCCGTCCCCGGGCTCTCCGACCTGCCCGTAGTGGGCAAGCTGCTGTTCGCTCACAACCCGCTCGTGTATCTCTCGCTGGCGCTGTTCGCGGCCGTGCAGTGGTTCCTGTACCGCACGCGCGCCGGGCTCGTCGTGCGCGCTGTGGGCGAGTCGCCGCAGTCGGCGCACGCGATCGGCTACCCGGTGATCGCGATCCGCTACATGGCGGTGCTCTTCGGCGGCGCGTGCTCGGGGCTGGCCGGCGCCTACCTTGCGGTGGCCTACACGCCTCTGTGGGTCGAAGGCATGACCTCCGGCCGCGGCTGGATCGCGCTGGCGCTGGTGGTGTTCGCGACGTGGAAGCCGTGGCGCGTACTCGCCGGCGCGTACCTGTTCGGCGGCGTCACGCTCGCGCAGTTCCAGGCACAGGCGCTGGGGCTGGACATGCCCTCGCAGTTCCTGTCGATGTTGCCCTACATCGCCACGATCGTCGTGCTCGCAATCATCTCGCGCGACGCGACGACGATCCGGCTCAATGCCCCGGCGTCGCTCGGCAGGCCTTTCCACGCGGGGGCGTGAAGTCGCCGCGGTGGTTTCAAGCGGAGGCCGTCACGAAGTCGATCGACGCATTCCACGAATTCGAGCGCGCGGGCTGGGGCACCGGGCGCGTGTGCGAGGGTACGACCACCACTTCGGCGCGGTGACCTCGCAGTCGGTGCAGGCGCTGCTCGTGCGGCGGGCGTGGCGGCCGGCTCGCGCGTGCTCGACGTCTGCTGCGGCGCGGGCTACGCCGCGGCTGGCGCGGCGCAGCGTGGCGCGGAAGTCGTCGGGGTGGACTTCTCGCCAGCGCAGGTGGAGTTGGCTAGCACGCGCAATCCAGCGTGCCGCTTCGAGGTGGGCGACGGCTGCGATCTGCCCTTCCCGGACGCGAGCTTTGATTGCGTGCTGAACGCGATCGGCATTCCGCATCTTCCCGATCCGGACCTCGGCCTGCGCGAGGCGCTGCGCGTACTGAAGCGTGGTGGCCGCTTCGCGTTCACGGTGTACGACGTGCCCGAGCGCGCCGTCGGCTTCGGCGCGATCGTCCCCACGGTGCAGGCGCACGGCAACGCTGACTTCGAGATGCCGAAGGGACCGGACTTTTTCGGTTTTAGAGATCCAGGGGAGTCCCGGCGGCGAATGGAGGCGGCCGGATTCGCGGTGATTGAGTTCACGATCGTTCCGCAGACGTGGCGCGTGCGCACGCTCGACGAAGCGATCACGGCGGTGATGGAAGGAACCGTGCGCGCGCGGGTGGCGCTGCAGGCACAGACACCGGAGGCCATGGTTCGCATCCGCGCGGCGCTGGCGCAAACGTGGGCGCCGCACCAGCGCGAGTTCGGCTACGAGCTGGCGATGCCGGTGGTGCTGGCCTCGGGCGCGAAGCCGTAGAGCCGGTCAGGGCCGGTCAAGCGGGCTCACGACGCCGCGCCCGCCGCGGTTCAGTACGTGGGTATAGATCATCGTGGTCGCGACATCGCGGTGGCCGAGCAGTTCCTGCACCGTGCGGATGTCGTAGCCGCTCTCGAGCAGGTGCGTCGCGAACGCATGCCGGAACGTGTGGGTGGTCGCCGGCTTGGCGATCCCGGTGTTTCGAACCGCGCGCTTCACGGCCCGTTGCAGTCCTTCCTCGTGGACGTGATGCCTGCGGACGACACCGCTGCGGGGGTCTCTCGACAGTCCGTTGGCTGGAAACACCCAGAACCAGCTCCACGAAGTGCCGGCCTGGGGGTACTTGCCGGCCAGCGCTTGCGGGAGTTCCACGCCCGCGACGCCGGCTGAGCGATCCGCCTGCCACCGCACGCGACTCCGGGCGAGCTGCTCGCGCAAAGGCGTGACCAGCGCTCGCGGCACCATCGTGACACGGTCCTTGCCACCCTTGCCCTGTCGCACGACGATTTCGCCGCGCGCGAGGTCGAGGTCCTTGATCCTGAGGCGGACGCACTCCATGAGCCTCATTCCGGTGCCGTAGAGCAACTGCGCCATCAGCCCGGCGGTCCCTTCGATCTGCACGAGCACCTCGCGAACCTCCGCCTGCGTGAGCACCACAGGCAACCGACGCGGGCGCTTCGGGCGGGCGATCTCACCCAGCCATGGCAACTCGACCTCCAGCACTTCGCCATACAGGAAGAGCAGCGCCGAGAGCGCCTGGCCGTGGGTGGAGGCCGCGACGTCACGATCGTTCGCGAGGTGGTTGAGAAACGCCTCGATCTCCGGCGCTCCCATCTCCCGCGGATGCTTGCGATCGTGGAATTGCACGAACCGCCGGATCCAGCCGACGTACGCCTGTTCGGTACGGAAACTGAAGTGCCGGTACCGGATGCGCTCGCGAACGCGCTCGATCAGCCCGGGACGAGAGGGCACGCCAGTCGATGCGGCGCCGGGGCCGGCTCCGACGTCCGCGGCGTGGCGGGGGCGATCGCTTCGTGCATCGTGCATCTCGGGTGGTCGCCATTACGCCGCAGCGGGAAGTACTACGCATTCAGTCACTTGCCGTTGACGCCCGACGATTATGCGGCGTAGCCTATCCCCATATCCATCATCCGAACGACCTACTTTTCGTTAGCCGCTAAAGCCGGCTTGCGACGATTCAACTGGATGAAGTTCCCAATGAGGAAGGTGGCTGGGTACGCGCTAATCGTTTTGTCGGTCGTTGCGTGGGCGGCCATCGCAGCGCTGCCGTTCTTCGACATCTCTGTCGGGAGTGCGGCAGGGATAGCTACTACTTTGGTTATTGGCGGTGAGGTTTCATTCTTCGCGGGCGTGGCCTTACTTGGCAAGGAAGCATGGAATAAGGTGAAGTCCCTATTTAAGAGGTCATAGCCGTCGGTGCGTATGCATGAGATCGTCTCAGCGCGTACGCGGCTAACAATTCGCTGCAGGGTCGACGGCCCTGACGGGCCGCGCCCTGAGCTCAAACGTTAGGCCAACACTATGGCGGCGCGAACGCTCAAGTTCGACGTCTTCGGCCAGATCATGGTGGCCGAGGCGTTAGCGGACGGCTGGCGTTTGTTCGTGCTCGGTGCCGATGGCAAGCGCTCGCCCGCCTCTGTCCCAATTCCAGATTTCATTAGCGAACGCGAGGTCTTGCAGTATCTCGACGACATGTTTCACGAGTTAGCTACGCTAGACAGGCCGTGCGTCAGACAAATTGCGGGCTGACTGCAACGATGCGTATACCGCCTAACCCTGCGGTCAACACGGACGCGCCTTGGCGGACCTTCGCCCTCCTCTCGCGCGCTGGTTACCTGGCACGTTAGGGCGCACCAGACTCCGCGGCGTATCATTGGAAACCAACCGGAGCGTTGCCATGACTCAGCTGCTCGAACAGGCATTGAGCGAAGTTGCCAAGCTGCCCCCATCGGAGCAGGACGCCCTAGCGGCAATCCTGTTGGAGGAGCTTGCGTCCGAGAAGAAATGGGCCGACCTGTTTGCGAAGTCCCAAGGCCCGTTGGCGCGCTTGGCTGAAGAGGCATTGGCCGAGCATCGCGCCGGGAAGTCCAAGCCGCTCTAGGCTCTCGTGCTTTCACGCACGACCGAGCGCTTCCGGTCGCAACTGGCCAATTTGCCAAAGTCCATTCAGGACAAGGCGGCCTCGGCGTACGCGTTGTGGTCGGCAAATCCCGAACATCCCGCACTGCGTTTCAAGAAAGTCCATAGCACCCAGCCGATCTATTCCGTTCGCATTGATCGCGCATGGCGCGCTGTTGGCATTCTCGACGGCGATACGGTGGTTTGGTTCTGGATCGGCTCTCACGCTGACTATGAAGCACTACTTCGCAACCTGTGAACAGCGCCCTAACCTGGCGTTCGAGCGGACGCGCCGATACGGGGCTTCGTACTTGGCCACGTCCGGGGCGGCGCTCCGCTCAACTTGATCGTTAGAGCGCATGCAAACCACACTCTGCGATGCATCGCAGGCAAACGCGGAGGCCGTGTCCGAACTCATACACGCCAGCTTTTCTGTGCTAGCGGCAGCGGACTGGGACGCCTCCGCAAGGGCACATTTTCTGGAAGAGTCGGCGCCACGGGCCCTAGCAACGGCCATCACATCTTCTGCCTTGGCATTGGTTGCCTCGTCCGCAGATCGCCCAGTCGGCATCCTGCTGATGCCGTCTCCACGGCTGGTTGCGCTGCTCTTCGTCCATCCGGACTGCCTGCGCCATGGCATAGGTACGACGCTGTGGGAGGCCGCCCGCTCAAGACTCGCGGCCGATCACCCGGAGGTTCAGACGGTAGAACTCAACGCCACTCCAAACTCCGTACCTTTCTATCGCTCCCTCGGCTTTGTCCCAATATCCATGGAGTTCTCGTTTCGCGGATGTCGCGCAACTCGAATGGCCTGCTGGTTGCCAGCACGCTCTCGAAACTGTAGCGTTGGCATTGCGCCCTAACCCGGCGGTCAACTCGGACGTGCCGGCGGCACGCCAGTTACCTTAGTTCGTTAGACCGCGCAACACACTGTCCCGTAGCATCAGGGAGTCCTGAAATGTCCGATCTCGCGTCGATTAAGCGACCGGTTCAAGCCCTTGAGGTACCGGCAGAAGTCTGGTACGCAGGCACCGACCGCGAGATTAGCGGCCGCGCCCTTTGCGACGTTGGTGGCAATGCCAAGGTGGGCGTCGGCTTGATGGAGCTTCGCCCAGGCTCGAATACGAAGCCCGGGCACTGGCACTCACACGAAGAAGAACACCTCTATGGCATCGCAGGCGTCGCCGTTCTGCATCTTGGTAGTGAGCAGCATCAACTACAGGCAGGTTCCTATGTCTGCTTCCCCGCTGGTCAGCCCGTGGCTCACTATCTTGAGAACGTCTACGAGCAGCCCTTTGTCTACCTCATCGTAGGCGAGAGGATCGCCGAGGACAAAGTTACCTATCCAAGCGGTGCGGTCTAACCCCTCGCTCAAGCGGAGCGCCAATGCGGACACTGAACCGAGGGACTCATGCCTAATGTGATTGGTGAGGTTACCCCGCAGTTCTTGCAAGCCTTTGCCGATGCGTGGAATCAGCACGATGTCGACGCGCTCATGACATTCATGACGGAAGACTGTGTGTTCGACGCCTCCGCGGGCCCGGATGTCTTCGGCACGCGATATGCGGGCCGCGAGGCCGTGCGAGCTGGCTTCGCGGAGGTCTGGTCAATCTTCCCCGATGCACACTGGGGAAGCGCGCGACACTTTGTCATCGGGGAGAGAGGCGTCTCGGAGTGGACGTTCACGGGAACATCGGCGTACGGCACTCGCGTCGAAGTCCATGGTTGTGATCTGTTCACCTTTCGAGACGGTAAGATCGCCGTGAAAAACTCCTACCGCAAGAACCGTCCCCCTATCGTACAACGAAGCGCTGAGCCGCTCGCGCCATTGAACCCATGACGCCCAACCCGGCGTTCGAGCGGACGCGGATCATCGTTGGTTCAACCAGTGGACGCTGCTTCCGCGCCGCTCAACTTGATCGTTAGGGCGCATGCAAACCACGCTCCGCGAAGCGTCCCAGGCCGACGCAGATGCTGTGTCCAAGCTCATACACGCCAGCTTCTCGGTGCTCGCGGCAGCGGATTGGAGCGAGTCGGCTCGCGCGACATTTCTGGCGGAGTCCGCTCCGCCCGCGCTTGCAGCAGCAATTGCGTCATCGGCCTTGTCGTTGGTTGCAATTTCCGACGCTCGCCCGGTAGGCGTTCTACTTATGCCATCACCAAGGCTGCTTGCTCTGCTCTTTGTCCATCCAAGCTGCCTGCGCCACGGCATAGCTAGAAAGCTGTGGGAAGAAGCCCGCTCGACAATCGAGGCCAATCACCCGGAGGCGCAAACTGTTGAGCTCAACGCTACTCCAAACTCCGTACCCTTCTATCGCGCGATCGGATTTGCTCCTATCTCCACGGAGTTCGAGTTTCGCGGGTGTCGTGCGACTCGGATGGCCTGCTGGTTGCCAGCGCGCTCACGCGGCTGTGACGTCGGCGATGCGCCCTAACCCTGCGCTCAACCGGACGGGCCGGTACGGGATTGCGTTCTTGTCATCGTCGGCGCGGCCCGCCGGTTAGCTGGTAGCGTTAGGGGGCTTGAGGGGCGCGTGACGCTGTGACGTTTTGACGTCATAGTGCTATGATGGTTGGGATGGAAGACTCCAAACGCGCCACCGTGTATTTCGACGCCTCGGTTCATCAGGCCCTCCGCCTCAAGGCCGCCGCTACCGATCGGTCGATTTCCGACATGGTCAACGACGCTGTGAAGGTCGCGCTGGCGGAAGACGCCGAGGATCTCGCGTCGTTTGATCAGCGCAAGTCCGAGCGCAGCGTTTCCTTCGAGTCGCTG
>Ga0105090_10001280_pt1 | contig 13466 bp, 12 predicted proteins | sample PPLLak3March2015_FD_79110 | JGI IMG/M metagenome (GOLD analysis project Ga0105090, IMG submission 79110) | Freshwater sediment microbial communities from Prairie Pothole Lake near Jamestown, North Dakota, USA - PPLs Lake P7 Core (1) Depth... | ecosystem: Environmental > Aquatic > Freshwater >... | reverse complement strand
TCCTACGGCATGCTCGGGCGCTTCGACGATGCCTTGCCGGCCTACGAGAAGGCGGTCGCGCTCCAGGGCCAGGACGCGCGCCTGCTGGCTGACTACGCCGACACGCTGGCGGTCAAGAACAATCGCAACATCGAGGGCGAGCCGCTCAAGCTGGTCGAGCGTGCGCTGAAGATCGATCCGACCAACCTCAAGGCGCTGTCGCTGGCCGGCGCGGCAGCCTTCAACCGGCAGGACTATGCCGGCGCCGTGCGCTACTGGGAGCAGGTGGCCGCGCACGCGCCGCCGGACAGCCCATACCTGCCGCAGGTGCAGTCCAGCATCGCCGAGGCGCGCCAGCGCGGGGCCCTCGGCCCGACCGCCGCCGCAGCGCCTGCCGCGGCCAAGCCGGCCACGGCCGTGGCCGCCGTGGCGGCGCCCGTCGCGAAAGACGCGCCCGCTGCAAAGGACGCGCCCGCCGCAAAGGACGCGCCCGCCGCTGCGGCGACCGGTGTGCTCCGCGGTACCGTGCGCCTGTCACCGGCCCTGGCGGCGAAGGCGTCGCCCACCGACACCGTCTTCATTCTCGCGCGGCCGGCCGAGGGCTCGCGCATGCCGCTGGCCATCCTGCGCAAGCAGGTCAGGGACCTGCCGACCGAGTTCACGCTCGACGACAGCATGGCCATGTCGCCGGCGGCGAAACTCTCGCTGTTCCCGAAGGTCGTGGTCGGCGCGCGGGTGACCAAGAGCGGGCAGGCGGCGCCGAGCGCCGGCGACCTCGTCGGCCAGTCGGCTCCCGTGCCGCCGACCGCCAGCGGCCTCATGATTGAGATCAACGAAGTCGTCAAAAACTGAACGACGGCGGCCGCCGCCGCATAGCATCCGCGGCTGGAGGTGACGGGCCGTGGATGCACAAGGACATGCCGACGCAGGGGCCGGAGGGCTTCGAGGGACCGCGCTGCTGCGCGAACCGCTGCTCAACAAGGGCACCGCGTTCAGCGCCGCCGAGCGCGACGCGCTGGATCTGCGCGGCCTGCTGCCGCCGCGCGTGATCTCGCAGGCCGACCAGGTCAAGCGGGTGCTCGAGAACTTCCGCCGCAAACCCAGCGACCTCGAGAAGTACATCAACCTCGCCGCGCTGCACGATCGCAACGAGACGCTGTTCTACCGCGTCGTGGTCGACAACCCCGACGAGATGATGCCCGTCATCTACACGCCCACGGTGGGCCTGGCGTGCCAGCAGTTCGGGCACATCTTCCAGCGCCCGAGGGGCCTGTTCGTCAGCATCGAGGACATCGGGCGCGTCGAGAACGTGCTGCGCAACTGGCCGCAGCGCGATGTCGCAATGATCGTCGTCACCGACGGCGAGCGCATCCTCGGCCTCGGCGACCAGGGCGCCAACGGCATGGGCATCCCGGTGGGCAAGCTTTCGCTGTACACGGCCTGCGCCGGCGTGCATCCGCGGCAGTGCCTGCCGGTGATGCTGGACGTCGGCACCAACAACGCCGAGCTGCTCGACGATCCGCTCTACATCGGCCTGCCGCGGCCGCGCGTGCGCGGCGCCGCCTACGACGCGCTTCTCGACGAATTCATCGCCGCCACGCAGAAGGTGTTCCCGGGCGTGGTCGTGCAGTTCGAGGACTTCGCCAACCAGAACGCCTTCCGCCTGCTGCACAAGTGGCGCGACCGCATCTGCACTTTCAACGACGACATTCAGGGCACGGCGGCGGTGGCGCTGGCCGGCATTGTCAGCGCGCTGCGCGTCAGCGGCGGCCGCCTGGGCGAGCAGACGCTGCTGTTCCTGGGTGCCGGCGAAGCCGCCACCGGCATCGCCGACCTCGCCGTGGCGGCGATGGTGGCCGAGGGGCTGGATCCCGCGGCGGCGCGGGCCCGCTGCTGGCTGTTCGATTCGCGCGGCCTGGTGCACGGCGGCCGAGGCGACCTCGTCGAGCACAAGCTTCCCTATGCACATCCGCATCCGCCGATCGGCAGTTTTCCCGACGCGGTGCGCGCGCTGCGGCCGACGGCGCTGATCGGCGTGGCGGCGAGCGCTGGCGCCTTCACCGAGGAGGTGGTGCGCGAGATGTCGGCCATCAACGAGCGGCCGATCGTCTTCGCGCTGTCGAATCCGACGTCCAAGTCGGAGTGCACCGCCGAGCAGGCCTATCGCTGGAGCGGCGGCCGTGCGCTGTTCGCGTCTGGCAGCCCCTTCGGCCCGGTCAGCCTGGAGGGCCGCCGCTTCGTGCCGCGGCAGGGCAACAATTCCTACATCTTCCCGGGCGTCGGACTGGGCGCGATCGCCACCCGTGCCAGTCGCGTCACCGACGAGATGTTCATGGCCGCCGTGCACGCGCTCGTCGCGCAGGTGACGACGGAAGACCTCGCCCAGGGCAGCCTGTACCCGCCGCTGTCGCGCGTGCGCGAGGTCTCGGCGCACATCGCCGCGGCGGTGGCGCGCGTCGTCTTCGACCGCGGCCTGGCCGGCGTGCCGCGTCCGGCGGACCTGCTGGCCCATGTGCGCTCGCAGATGTACGAGCCGGACTACGTCGACTACACCCCAGCCCAGCCCTGAGCGGGTGGCGCCGCGGACGATACGCCCGGGACTTGACATTCGACAAAGTGCGGCACGGGCAACGGGTCCGACAATCCCGCTCGGCCTGAAGAGAACACAACGAAGACCAGTCGCGCACACGACGCCCTCGAGTCCACGGAGAGTCCCTGCATGCAGACACCCACTGACGTGATGGCAGGCGTCCGATCCGGCGCCCGGCCCGGCAAGAGTCGATGGCCGGCGCGCATGGACCTCATGCAGAGCGTCAGCGGCCTGATCCTCGGGCTCTTCATGTGGGGCCACATGTTCTTCGTGTCGTCGATCCTCATCAGCAACGACGCGATGTGGGTCATCACGAAGGCCTTCGAGGGCTACTTCTTCTTCGGCCGCAGCCTGCCGTGGCTGGTCTCGATCGTCGTCGGCACCGTCGCCGCGCTGATCGTGCTGCACGCCTTCCTGGCGATGCGCAAGTTCCCTGCCAACTGGGCCCAGTACCACGCCTTCGGCGAGCAGCGCCGCATGCTGCGGCACGAGGACACCACGTTGTGGTGGGTGCAGGTGATGACCGGCTTCGCGCTCTTCTTCCTCGCCTTCCCGCACCTGTACCAGATGTTCATGCACCCCGGGGCGATCGGCCCGTTCGAGTCGGGCAACCGTTTCTTCAGCGGGCGCTGGTGGCCGCTGTACCTGGTGCTGCTGTTCGCGGTCGAGCTGCACGGCGGCATCGGCCTGTACCGGCTGGCGGTCAAGTGGGGTTGGCTGCTGGGTGACGACCCGGACGTCGGGCGCGCGCGCCTGAAGCGGTTCAAGTGGGTGCTGACGGTCTTCTTCGTCGTGCTCGGGCTGGCCACCTTCGCGGCCTACATGAAGATCGGCCGCGAGCAGCAGCACCGTCCAGGGCAGGTCTACACGCCCGCCTGGGTCCAGCAAGCTCCGGCGCAGGGGTCCACGCGATGAAGATCGTCCACACCGACGTCCTCGTGATCGGCGGCGGGCTTGCCGGCCTGCGCCTGGCGGTCGCCGCCAAGCGGCGCGGACACGAGGCGATCATCCTGTCGCTGGTGCCGGTCAAGCGCTCGCACAGCAAGGCCGCGCAGGGCGGCATGCAGGCCAGCCTGGGCAATGTCATCAAGGGGCAGGGCGACAACGAGGACGTGCATTTCGAGGACACCGTGCGCGGCAGCGACTGGGGCGCCGACCAGCAGGTGGTGCGCATGTTCGTCAACACGGCGCCCAAGGCCGTGCGCGAACTCGCCGCCTGGGGCGTGCCCTGGAGCCGCGTGCGCAAGGGCGACCGCGACGTCATCATCAACGGCCAGAAGGTCACGATCACCGAGCGCGACGAGGCGCACGGCCTGATCGCGCAGCGCGATTTCGGCGGCACCAAGAAGTGGCGCACCTGCCACGTCTCCGACGGCACCGGCCACGCGATGCTGCAGGCGGTGGCCGACCAGGCGATCGCCGATTCGATCCCGGTGCACGAGCGCACCGAGGCGCTGGCGCTGATCCACGACGGCGGCCGCTGCTATGGCGCGGTGGTGCGCGACCTCATCGACGGCACGCTGACCGCTTACCTGGCCAAGGCCACCGCGATCGCCACCGGCGGCGCCGGGCGCCTGTACCGCGTGACGACCAATGCCGTCATCTGCGAAGGCATCGGCCACGCGATCGCGCTCGAGACCGGCGTCGCGACACTGGGCAACATGGAGGCCGTGCAGTTCCACCCGACCGGCATCTTCCCGGCCGGCATCCTCGTCACCGAGGGCTGCCGCGGCGACGGCGGGCTGCTGAAGGACGCCGACGGCCACCGCTTCATGCCCGACTACGAGCCCGAGAAGAAGGAGCTCGCGTCGCGCGACGTGGTCTCGCGCCGCATGGAGCAGCACATTGCCAGCGGCAAGGGCGCGAAGAGCCGGTTCGGCGAGCACCTGTGGCTGGACATCACGCTGCTGGGCGAGAAGCACGTCAAGACGCAGCTGCGCGAGGTCTACGAGATCTGCCAGAGCTTCCTGGGGACCGATCCGACCAGGGACTTCATCGCCGTGCGTCCGGCGCAGCACTACACGATGGGCGGCGTGCGCACCGATCCGTCCGGGCAGAGCCCCACCTTGAAGGGCCTGTTCGCCGCCGGCGAGGCCGCCTGCTGGGACATGCACGGCTTCAACCGGCTGGGCGGCAATTCGGTGGCAGAGACGGTGGTCGCCGGGCGCATCGTCGGCGAGGCGATCGCCGACTTCTGCGACCGCTCCGACAACGATGTCAACCTGCCGATGGGCCTGGTGCGCGAGTTCGTCGAGCGCGAGCAGGCCAGGCTGGACACGCTGGTGCGTGGCGGCGGCGGCGAGGACGCATCGGCGCTGCGCATCCGCATGCAGGAGATCATGACCTCCAAGGTCGGCATCTTCCGCAACGGCCGTGACCTGCAGGGCGCGGTCGACGAGCTGCAGCAGTTGTTGCAGCGCAGCCGCCGCATCGGCCTGCGCAGCCACGACCCGGGGCCGAACCCGGAGCTCGTGACCGCCTACCGCGTGCAGAAGATGCTCAGGCTGGCGCTGTGCGTGGCCTACGGCGCGCTGCAGCGCACCGAGAGCCGTGGCGCCCACTACCGCGAGGACTACCCGCGGCGCGACGACTCGACCTGGCTGCGGCGCACGCTGGCGAGCTGGGGTGGCGACAGCGACACCCTGCCGACGCTGGCCTACGAGCCGCTCGACGTGATGGCGATGGAGCTGCCGCCGGGCTGGCGCGGCTACGGCGCCAAGGACTACATCGATCACCCCGACACCGAGCGCCGTGCCGCCGAGGTCGCCGCGTTGCGCGAGCGCATGACGGGCGCCGACCGCTTCACGATCCAGCAGGCGCTGATGGCCTACGAGCACCTGCTTCCCGACGCGCTGCGTGGGCGCAACGAGCGCATCGACGAGAGGTTCGTAAAATGAATGAATCCCCCGTCAAGGTCGTGCCGCGCAACGGCGGCTCCGCCGGCGGCGCGGGCCGCCAGCTGCAGATCAAGGTGCTGCGCCACAACCCGCAGCGCGCCGACAGCACACCGCACTGGCAGACCTACGATCTCGAGGAAGCGCACGGCATGACGCTGTTCATCGCGCTGACCGAGATCCGCGAGAAGCTCGACCCCTCGCTGCAGTTCGACTTCGTCTGCCGTGCCGGCATCTGCGGCAGCTGCGCGATGGTGATCGACGGCAAGCCGGCACTCGCCTGCCGCACACTGACCAAGAATCACGGCCACACGATCACGCTGGCGCCGCTGCCTTTCTTCGAGTTGATCGGCGACCTGTCGGTGAACACCGGCAAGTGGATGCGCCGGATGAGCGAGCGGCTGCACGGCTGGCTCGAGATGAAGGACAAGGCGCCCGACATCGGCCGCATCGAGGAGACGATGGACCCGGCGCTGGCCGAGCGCATCTACGAACTCGACCGCTGCATCGAGTGCGGCTGCTGCGTCGCCGCCTGCGGCACCGCGCGCATGCGCGAGGACTTCGTCGGCGCGGTGGGCATGAACCGCGTCGCGCGCTTCCGCCTCGACCCGCGCGACGCGCGCAGCGACGTCGACTGGTACGACGTGATCGGCGACGACGACGGCGTCTTCGGCTGCATGTCGCTGCTGGCCTGCCACGACGTCTGCCCGAAGGATCTGCCGCTGCAGACGCAAATCGCCTACCTGCGGCGCGCGATGGTCAGGCAGGGCCTCAAATGAGCGCCTACCTGACCTTCGGCCTGTGGTTCGCCGCGATCCTGGGCTTCGTCGCCCTGATGTTGTTCGCCAACGCCAAGCTCGGCCCGCAGCCCAAGCCGACCGGCGTCAAGCTCGAGCCCTTCGAGTGCGGCGCCGTGCCGGTCGACACCTTGAACGTGAAGGCGGTGCCGATCAAGTACTACGCGGTCGCGATCGTCTTCATCCTGTTCGACCTGGAGACGGTGTTCCTCTTCATCTGGGCGCTGGGAGCGCAGCCGCTGACCGGCTGGCTGCTGTTCACCTTCGGATTCTTCGTGCTGCTGCTGGTGCTGATGCTGCTCTACGTGTGGCAGAGCCGGCTGATCGAGAACGTCACCGAATGACCACCGCACGCCCGACCATCCCGATCCGCGCCGAGGGCGCGAAGGTGCCCACTTTCGACTACTTCACGACCAAGAAGGACGAACTGGTCGGCTGGGCGCGCAAGTTCTCGATCTTCCCCTACCCCTTCGTGACCGCCTGCTGCGGCATGGAGTTCATGTCGGTCAGCTCGACGATCTACGACACCGACCGCTTCGGCGCCGCACTGCCGCGTTTTACGCCCCGCCAGAGCGACTTGCTGATGGTGGTCGGCACGATCACGCACAAGCAGGCCCCGGTGCTGCGCCGCATCTACGAGCAGATGTGCGAGCCCAAGTGGGTGCTGGCCTTCGGCGTCTGCGCCACAAGCGGCGGTTTCTACAACAACTACGCCGTGCTGCAGGGCATCGACAAGATCGTGCCCGTGGACGTCTACGTGCCCGGCTGCCCGCCGCGCCCGGAAATGGTGATCGACGGCATCATGCAGTTGCAGGACAAGATCGCCGGCCAGCACCACGTGATCCTGAAGGGGGAGTTCTGAGCATGGATGCGCCGCTGGTCGAACGCATCGGCTCGTCGCTGGGGGTCGAGGTCGGGGTCTCGCACGGCATGCCGGTGGTGCAGATCGCGCCGGGGCAGTTGCTCGACGCCGTGCGCGTGCTGCGCGAGCAGTTTGGCTTCGACATGCTGCTCGACGTGACCGCCGTCGACTGGCTCGGCCAGGAGCCGCGCTTCGAGGTCGTCTGGCACTTCTTCAGCGCCGGCACGCAGGCACGCGTGCGCGTCAAGGTCCGTGTGCCAGAGAGTGAACCGGTGGTCGCCAGCCTCACGTCGCTCTATGGCTCGGCCGCCTTCATGGAGCGCGAGTGCCACGAGATGTACGGCGTGCGCTTTGCCGGCAATGCCGACCTGCGCCCGATCCTTCTCTACGAGGGATTCGTCGGCCACCCGCTGCGCAAGGACTACCCGAAGGAACGGGAGCAACCGCTGATTCCCTACCGGGACGCCTGAGGACCGCACCGTGGACAAACCCATCCCGAATCCGGTCCGCTCGGCGCTGCAGCCTTCGTCCGAGGACGACAGCCGCGTCATCGTCAACATCGGCCCGTCGCACCCCGCCACGCACGGCACGGTGCAGATCATCACCGAGCTCGACGGCGAGAAGGTGCTGCGCGCCGACGTGCACTGCGGCTACCTGCACCGCGGTTTCGAGAAGGAGTGCGAGGCCCACACCTGGCACAACCTGATCCCCTACGTCGACCGGCTGAACTACTGCTCGGCGCTCATCAACGACTTCGCCTACTGCGGCGCGGTCGAGCAGATGATGGGCATCGAGGTCACGCCGCGCACGCGCATGCTGCGCACGCTGCTCAGCGAGTATTCGCGCATCGCCGACCACGTCACCTGTGTCGCCGCCGGCCTGATGGAGCTGGGCGCGATGACCGCGTTCCTGTACCTGATGACGCTGCGCGACTACATCTACGAGCACCTCGCCGACGTCACCGGCGCGCGCGTCACCTACTCCTACGGCCGCATCGGCGGCCTGGCGCGCGACCTGCCCGAGGGCTGGCTCAAGCGGCTGGAGGAGATCCTCGACGAGTACGAGACCTACATCGGCCGCATCCACGGCCTTGTCGACCGCAACCGCATCTTCATCGACCGCATGCGCCACGTCGGCGTGCTGACGCCCGCGCAGGCCATCAACTACGGCGTCACCGGGCCGATGCTGCGCTCCACCGGGCTGGCGCGCGACATCCGCAAGGACACGCCATATCTAGCCTACGCTGACCTCGACTTCGAGGTGCCCACCGGCATCCTGGGCGACAACTACGACCGTTATGTCGTGCGCATGCGCGAAATGGACGAGTCGGTGCACATGATCCGGCAGTGCGTGGACCTGCTGCCCGCCGGCCCGATCAACGTCGACGACCCGCGCGTCAGCTTCCCCGACAAGGGGCTCGTCTACAACGAGATCGAGTCGCTCATCAACCACTTCAAGCTGGTGATCGACGGCCCGCGCGTGCCGGCCGGCGAAACCTACTACTCGCAGGAAGGCGCCAATGGCGAGCTCGGCTTCTACATCGTCAGCACCGGCGAAGGCATGCCCTATCGCGTGCACTGCCGGGCGCCGAGCTTCATCCACATGGGCGTCACGCACGTGATGCTCGAGGGCGGGCAGCTGGCCGACGTGGTGCCGACCTTCGGCTCGGTCAACATGATCGGCGGGGAGTGCGATCGATGAACCCGGCGCTGATCCCCGAGTTCGACCGGCTGAAGGCGCGCTTTCCGGCCGACTTCGGCAGTTCGCTGGTGCTGCCCTGCCTGCGCCGCATCCAGGAGGACCGCGGCTGGATTGCCGAGGAGGACATCGCCGGCCTGGCCGCCTACCTCGGCGTGCCGCGCATCCAGATCGAGGAGGTGCTGAGCTTCTACACCCAGTACCGGCGTTCGCCGGTCGGGCGCTGGCACCTCGAGGTCTGCCGCAACGTGTCGTGCTCGATGCGGGGCAGCGAACGCCTGCTCGGCCACCTGTGCAAGAAGCTCGGTGTGAAGGAGGGCGGGTCCACGCCCGACGGCCGCTTCACGCTGAAGACGGCCGAGTGCCTGGGCTCGTGCGGCACGGCGCCGGTGATGGTCGTCAACGACGTCTACCACGAGAACATGAGCCCGGAGAAGGTCGACGAGCTGCTGGGGAGGCTCGACTGACATGGCCAAGGACGCCAGGATCCTGATGACCTTCCCGGTCACCGCCACCTCGCACCGACTGGACGAGGCGCGGGCACGCGGCCAGTACACGGCGCTCGAGAAGGCGTTGAAGACGATGACGCCGACCGAGATCGGCAAGGAAGTGACGGCCTCCGGCCTGCAGGGGCGCGGCGGCGCGGCCTTCTCGGCCGGGCGCAAGTGGTCGGTGATCCAGCTCGACGACGGCCAGCCGCACTACCTGTGCGCGAATGCCGACGAGGGCGAGCCCGGCACCTTCAAGGACCGCTGGATCCTCGAGAACTCGCCGCACCAGCTGATCGAATCGATGGTCATCGCCGCCTATGCGCTGCAGGTGCGGCACGCCTTCGTCTACATGCGCGGCGAATTCTCCGGCCCGTACGAGCGGCTGCAGGGCGCGCTCGACGAGGCCTACGCGGCCGGGCTGGTGGGCGAGCGCATCCTCGGCACCGATTTCAGCTGCGACATCCTCATCTACCGTGGCGCCGGCAGCTACGTCTGCGGCGAAGCCTCGGCGCTGATCACCTCGATCGAGGGCAAGCGGGGCTACCCGCGCAACCGCCCGCCGAGGCTGACGGTCAAGGGGCTGTACCAACGGCCGACGGTGATCAACAACGTCGAGACCCTGTCCAACATCGCCTGGATCGTCAACCACGGCTCGGCGGCGTTCAAGGCCATCGGCACGCCCAAGGCGCCGGGCACGCGGCTGATCTCGATCTCCGGCCACATCGCGCGGCCCGGCGTCTACGAGATCGAGTACGGCTATTCCTGGAAACGGCTGATCTACGACGATTGCGGCGGCATGCTCGAAGGCGCCAGGCTCAAGTGCGTGATCCCTGGCGGCATCAGCACCAAGGTGCTGACCGGCGAGGAGGTCGAGGGGCTGAACCTCGACCCGGCCGAGGTCGAGGCGGCGGGGTCGTCGATGGGCTCCGGCGGCATGGTCGCGATCGCCGAGGGCACCTGCATGGTGCGGCTGTTGCAGGTCTTGCTGCGCTTCTACCACCACGAGTCCTGCGGCCAGTGCACGCCGTGCCGCGAGGGCATGGGCTGGATGCACCGCATCATCGACCGCATCGTCGCCGGCCAGGGCCGGCTCGAGGACCTGGACCGCATGATCCAGATCTCCAGGCTGCAGGACGGCAACACGATCTGCGGCATGGGCGACGCCGCCGGCTATGCGGTGATCGGTATCCTGGCCAAGTACCGCCACGAGTTCGAGCACTGGATCAAGAACGGGAGTTCGATGTTCGAAGGGAACCTGGAATGCCGCAGATCTTCATAGACGGCCAGCCCTTCGAGGCCCGCACCGAGCAGACGGTGATGCAGGTCGCCGACGAGAACGGCATCTACATCCCGCGCCTGTGCTGGCACCCGCAGCTGTCGATCGCAGGCAACTGCCGCATCTGCGTCGTGCAGATCGAGGGCCGCAGCTGGGTCGAGATCTCCTGCAACATGCCGGTCAGCGAGGGCCTGCGGGTGTTGACCGACACCGAGCTCGTGCGCGCCCACCGCAAGGCGACGATGCAGTTCCTGACGCTCAACCACCCGGTCGACTGCGGCATCTGCGACAAGGCGGGCGAGTGCACGCTGCAGGACTACCACGTGGCCTACAACGGCGAGGCCTCGATCTCGCACGAGCCGAAGGTCGTGGCGACCAAGTTCTACGAGCTCAGCAGTCGCATCACGCTCGACAACGAGCGCTGCATCCTGTGCACGCGCTGTGTGCGCTTCACGCGCGAGGTCAGCCAGTCGCACGCGCTCGGCGTGCTCGACCGCGGCGACCACTCGGTGATCCGTCCCGCCGGCGGTGAAGGGGCCCGGCCGCTGGAGCAGGACGCGTACTCCGACAACATCATCGACATCTGCCCCGTCGGCGCGCTGCTGTCCAGGCAATTCCTGTACAAGGAGCGCGTCTGGTACCTGAAGGCCACGCCTTCGGTGTGCCCGGGCTGCGCGCGCGGCTGCACGATCGACATCTGGCACCGCCGGCCCGAGTGGGCGCTGAAGTCGCTCGATCCCAGGCACAACGCCAGCATCTCGCGTGTCACGCCGCGTGACAACCCGGCCGTCAACGGGCCCTGGGTCTGCAACAAGGCGCGCGACCTGGCACAGCTGCTCGAGAGGCCGCGCGCCCACGCGCCGATGACCAGGGGCCGCGAGGTCGGCCTCGACGCCGCGCTGGCCGCGGCGCGGGCGCTGATCGGGAAGGCGCGCCACCCGGTGGCGCTGGTCTCGAGCTGGGCTTCGAACGAGGAACTGCAGGCCTTCAAGGCCGCGTTCGGCGCGCGTTTCACCTGTTTCGTCAAGGCCGACCACCAGCCGGCTGAGGACGAGGTGGTACAGGACGGGCTGCTGATCCGCGCCGACAAGAACCCCAACGGCGACACCGCGCGCGCGTTGTTCGGCGACGCCGCGCCCACATTCGCCCCCGACACCGACCTCGTGCTGGTGTGGGGCGAGGGCGCCGACTTCGCCCGCCTGCCGCGCGGCGTGCCGGTGATCCTGTTGGGCGCCTTCCTTGCCCCCGAGAACGGCCACGCCGAGGTCTTCTTCCCGCTCAGCGTGATGACCGAGCGTCGCGGGCACTACACCAACTTCCAGGGCATCACCAGCGCCTTCGAAGCCTGCTTCGCGCCGGCGCCGGGCGTCGTGCACGCGGTCCAGGTGTTCGAGAAGCTGGCGTTGCGCGAGGCGGTGACGTCATGATGCAGGACTTCGTCATCCAGCTCGCGTACATCGGCTACGCGCTGGCGGTGCTGATGGGCATGGGCACCATCCTGACCTGGGTCGAGCGCAAGCAGGGTGCGGTGATGTCGGACCGCATCGGTGCCAACCGCGCCTACGTGCGCATCCCGTTCACCCAGATCAAGCTGGTCTGGATCGGGCTCTTCCACGGCATGGCCGACGGCCTGAAGCTGCTGCTGAAGGAGGACTTCCGGCCCGCGAGCTACGACAAGTTCGCCTATGCGATCGCGCCCTGGGTGGTGTTCGTGCCGGTGCTGCTGGTGTTCGCGGTGATTCCCTTCGGCGGCGTGCTGGTGCCGGCCGAGCTGTTCTCGTGGTGGCCGGCACTGGCGGAGTGGTTCGGCGGCCGCACCTACCCGTTGCAGATCGCGCGCCTGGACGCCGGGCTGCTGATCATCTTCGCCTTCGGCGGCCTGACCGTGATCGGCGCCATGCTCGCCGGCTGGTCGTCGGCGAACAAGTTCTCGATGCTCGGCGCGCTGCGCGCGGGCTCGCAGATGATCAGCTACGAGCTGGTGATGGGCCTGACCGTGCTGGGCCTGATCCTGATCTACGGCACCGTCGACCTGACCACCATCGTGCAGAAGCAGTCGGGATTGCTGCTGGGCTTTCTGCCGGCCTGGGGCCTGTTCCTGCAGCCCTTCGCGGCCATCCTGTTCATCACCGCCGCGATGGCCGAGAACCGTCGCACGCCGTTCGACCTGCCCGAGGCGGAATCGGAACTGATCGCCGGCTACTTCACCGAGTACTCGGCGATGAAGATGGGCCTGTTCATGTTCGCCGAGTTCATCGAGATCGCGGTCATCGCGGCGCTGTTCTCGACGCTCTTCCTCGGCGGCTACAACCTGCCCTACATGCACGACGGCGGCTTCTCGCTGCCCGGCGGCATCGAGATCGCGCTCGGCCACGGCGCGGTGGTCGTGATCCAGCTGCTTACCTTCCTGGCCAAGGTGCTGTTCATGAGCAGCTTCCAGATTCTCGTGCGTTGGAGTCTGCCGCGCTTCCGCTACGACCAGCTGCTGCGCTTCGCGTGGAAATTCCTGTTCCCGATCTGCCTGGCCAACCTGCTGGTGACGGCGGTGGCGGTGTGGGCGCTCGGGGGCTTCCAGTGAGCACGCCCATGTCCCCACCCGCCAAGCGCTCCACCGTGCAACGTCGCCACCGGCGCGTGTACTGGAACGAACCCGCGATGGGCACGTGGGAGAAGGTCTACCTGCTCGAGGTGATCCGCGGTCTGGCCATCACCGGCGGCGTCTTCCTGCGCAACATGGCCAAGTGGATGACCGGCCGCAAGGGCGCGGTGACGACCTACTACCCGGAGGAGATGCGCCCCGACTACGCCCAGGGCAACCGCGGCAAGCACGTGCTGACGCAGCGCCCCGACGGCACGCCGCAGTGCGTGGCGTGCAACAT
>Ga0105090_10001278_pt1 | contig 13480 bp, 8 predicted proteins | sample PPLLak3March2015_FD_79110 | JGI IMG/M metagenome (GOLD analysis project Ga0105090, IMG submission 79110) | Freshwater sediment microbial communities from Prairie Pothole Lake near Jamestown, North Dakota, USA - PPLs Lake P7 Core (1) Depth... | ecosystem: Environmental > Aquatic > Freshwater >... | reverse complement strand
TGCGATAGGGTCGGCTTTGTTATTGATATACCCATAGAGAAGACCCATTGATATGTTTTCCATCTTGTAAGCAGCACCAAGATAATAAACATCAAAATCCTGATCCTTGACTTCTATCCCCCTGTCGCCCTCGGCATTTTTCTCGTAAATGGCGTATAAGGTCAAATTGTCAAAGGAATTGTGCCATCTGAGCCTGTCTCTTTCAGTTTCGGTATCGTTGAACAACGTACCCCACGATCCACCGGACATACGGCCTGCCTGGAAAATACCAAGGTCATTTTTGATGGTCATCCATGCACGGTCCCAATCGATGTTGTCGGAGTCATCTCCGGTATTTTTGTCTGGTCCGCCGAAGCTTTTGTTGTCCAGAGCATCAAACCGGGTGGTAATGGTTAAATGATCGGATACCATAAAATCGGTTCGAAGTCTGAAACGCATGTCTCCATAGGAATCAGTGGCATTGGTGTCATCGAGGCCCTGGGCTGTGTTAAAAAAGCTTCTGACACGATATTGACCACTGAATTTGGTGTCTAACGCCATGGCCGGAACCGCAAGCAAAACGACCAAGCAGATCGCCACAACCGCTAATAAATATTTTTTCATCTTTTTTTCCTCCCTAATGAATAATCATTAAATACCTAAACCTAAAACCTAAACCTAAAACCTAAACCTAAACCTAAACGGGCAGTCAACCCTAAAATGACGGTCTTCATCCCTCCTTTCAGGTTATGGTAAACAGTCTCACCGGCTTCTTGAAAAGCCTTTCTTCTGCCACTTTGACAAAAGTCATATTAGAATAAAAACAGCTTGTCAAGTTATTTTATTTTATTCTTTAGTAATTTTGTTAAAAATCTGATCTGGATACCGGCCTTCCCCAGTATGACGTATGAATTCACTCCGGTATGACATGATAAGTGCTAAACCCCCACAATTAATTGGAAGGGGGGGCCAGCGTGCTCAGATCGTACCAGATCACCGTGCTTTTGGGTGAAATCAGGATGGTATCCCGTCGGCTGACCACTGTGGCAACCAACTCTTGGTTGCCGTCGTTGTTCATATCCGCCAGATAATAATCGCTGATATATCCGGATACCTTTTGTGTTTGCCATAAAGGAACCAGCCCCAGACCATCCCATGTCAGTGCCTGGAAAGTTCCGCTACCGTATCTCCGATAGTTTTTAAAAAGTCTGCCGGTAAAAGCCTCGTTTTTAACCACCAGGACTTCAATTTTGTTGTCCTTATTGGAATCCAAGAGGAAAATTCTTTGAGGCAAAAACAAGCGGTTGTCGGATTCGGATTTGTCCGGTCCTATAAATCGAAGATTTTTTTCACTTCCACCGAATCGTTCATCGCTTGTCCACTCCCGACCTCCAGCGGAGGTATGAATCCGTAATTGCCCTTCGGGGTCTATGGAGACGACCATCTCATTTCCCTCGTTAGTGGGATCTCCCATGGCAAAACCATAAAGGATCGCTCCTTTGGGAAGCGGGAGTTTATCCTGATCTATATAACCCTGACCATCCCACACCAGTTGGAAAACGCCTTCCATAAACAATGTTTCGATACCTCTTTTTTGGCCAACCAGCATCTTTCCTTGGAGCGGATGAGTGATGACTCTAAAGTACCATTTTTCTTTCTGGGCAATCGGCGCAAAATCGGTTCCGTTCCATTCCAGTACAAAACTATCCAGAATTTTGTTATTTTCGTTCAAGCATGTGACAAAAATTTCCGCCCGTTCGTTTTTGTTGATATCGGCCACATCCACAGAGATATAATTATGATATTTTTCTCCTTTGATTTCTTTCAGCTCAGCCATTCGTCCAGCCTGGTTGCGAAAAATATGAAGTGACTGGCCGGCCATGATCACCGTCTCATTCAAACCATCTCCGGTCAGATCGCCTATGGCGAGCCCTTCGGCCTCGAAATCAAAATTTCGGCTCTTTTGAAAACCGGAAACACCTCCCCGCCCTACGATAAATGGGGTTCCTGATCCCGGAATCATTCCTTCCCGGCCCGCGTCTTCTTCCCACATACGTTCCGGATGGGCGTAAATGGATTGGGTTTGCGGGGTTGCAGGCGCTGTGGCAGGTACTTGAACCGCAACCTGTTTACCGAATGCTTTCTGGTTGATCTCGGATGAAAACTCATTAATCGCGGGTATGACTTCATCCATACCCTGACTTTGCTGATAAAATGTCAAGGGAGGTTTTATTCCAGCCATGTCCACCATTTTGGCATCCATGGAGACACTGTTACCAAAAACGGTCAGGCTGCCGAAAAGTACATAGTCGGCATCGAGTTTGGCTGCCACGGTTTTGGCAAGCTCATCATTTATTGAACCTGAAATATCTTTTGAAAATTCCTCGGTCTTTTCCTTTGCAACCACCTCAACTTCACCCGGATGGGAAAGGCGAGTGGAAAGCATATCGAAAATGCCGTTTTGTAAAAATCCCAGATCTTGGTCGGAATGCATTGTGAATGGAATCACAACGACTCGGACCGGATTTGCTGCGGTTGCACACGGTATAAAAAGTAATGCAATGGCAGCAAGAAACAAACTTAATGTTTTAAGTCTGCAATATATTATGGTCTGATTTCTCAAGAATTCCTCCTTAAAATTAAGGCAATTTAATTAGATTATGACTCCAACGATTTTTTTAATACATCGTTGACCACCTGGGGGTTTGCCTTACCCCTGGTTTTTTTCATGACCCGGCCGACAAAAAACCCAAAAACCTTTGTTTTACCATTTTTGTATTGTTCGACCTGCTGCGGGGCTTCCGAAAAGATTTCGGCCACAATGGCCTCAATGGCCTCCACATCCGAAACCTGAATCAATCCCTTTTCTTCTATAATGCTTTTGGCGGATTTTCCGGTTTTTGCCATTTCATCGAAAACTGTTTTTCCTATTTTTCCTGAAATGACTCCCTGGTCGATCAATTTTAACAACCCGGCCAATTGTTCGGTGTCCACGGGTGAATCATCAATGGTTTTATTTTCATTGTTTAAAAGCCCTAAAACAGGTCCCATGACCCAGTTACAAACCTGTTTGGGATTGTTAAATTTTTCGATGCACGCTTCGAAATAATCGGCCAATTCCTTGCTGGATATTAATACCTCCGCATCAATAGCGGGAAGCTGGTAATCGGTGACAAACCGTTCTTTCTTAGCATGAGGAAGTTCCGGGAGAGTTTTTTTGATATCTTCGATCCAATGGTCCGAAATGACCAGCGGAAGAAGGTCCGGGTCAGGAAAATATCGATAATCATGAGCTTCTTCCTTTCCCCGCATGGAATTGGTCATGTTGTTATCCGGGTCCCACAGGCGAGTTTCCTGAATCACCGGATCCCCATCGGCAAGCAGTTCCTTTTGCCTGATGATTTCATATTCCAAAGCCTTTTCCACATGTTTGAACGAGTTAAGATTTTTTATTTCCGTTCGGGTTCCAAAAATTTCGGAGTCCTTTGGACGAATGGAAATGTTGGCATCGCATCGGAAACTTCCCTCCTCCATATTGCCGTCACAAATATCCAGATACCTTAAAATAGCGTGAAGGTGTCGTAAATAGGCTCCGGCTTCTTCGGGAAAGCGAATGTCGGGTTCACTGACAATCTCCATAAGGGGAACCCCGGTCCGATTATAATCGACAAAGCTGACAGGTCTTATAGAATCATGGGTCAGTTTTCCGGCGTCTTCTTCCATATGAATCCGTGTGATACCGATCCGTTTTTTTTCTTTTCCCTCCGGTTCAATATCGATATAGCCGTTTTGGGCAATGGGCAACTCATACTGGGATATCTGGTATCCTTTGGGAAGATCCGGATAAAAATAATTCTTTCGGGCAAATCGGCTTTCTGAAGCGATCCGGCAATTGACGGCAAGTGCCATTTTTATGGTATACTCCACCACTTTTTTATTCAATACCGGAAGCACACCCGGCATACCGAGACATACAGGGCAGGTATGGGTATTGGGAGGAGCGCCGAATTTCGTGGAACAACCGCAAAAAATCTTACTTTCGGTTTTAAGCTGAGCGTGGACTTCCAATCCGATAACACTTTCAAATTCCATTGATCTACTCCAGCAAAAAAAGATTCACGAATCTTGGATCCAGATCCTTTTGGGCAACCATTGTGTATTCGTTTTCAATTTCCCAAAAAAGCTCTTCAAAAATCTGCTCCAGATCCCTTGAAATTTCATGGCGAGGCAGTCCGGTCTTCTGTAGTAACCAATTGATAAAAGCCAATTTCATTTCTGACGGGATCTTTGGACAGGTATCACTTTGGTGAACCGGTTCCCGATCAAATAAGTTACCGTAAAAAGGACCGAATTTTTCGATTGATATCGGGGCAAGTGTTTCGGGAAGGCTGAGAAAATTTCGAGCCCAAAGGGTTAACAACATATTTTTGTATGTCAAAAGACGTTCAGGGGTAAGGAAAAAAGACTTGATTTTGATTAAAGAAAGCAATCGGTCCATTTCCATTATCTTTTCTAAGGCATCGGCCGTTTTTTCAATATCTGCGGATGATTCAAATTCCCTGTAAAGGACTCCGGTTTCGTAGTTGTCAAAAAAAAGAGGCTTTTTAATCATCAGGCCACCTAAAACTCCCATTCGGAATTCATCCCAGAAAGTCAAGGAAAGTTCTTTTGAATGATACCAACTGTTCCGCTGCCATTTTTGGGCGCGCCATTTCAGCATTAAAACACGCCCATACCCTGCTCGAAAAATCCATTTTAGCGGATACCGTTCGATAACGGCCGCTATTTGGTCGGAAGACATTTTTTGCCTTAAACCGGATAGATGCTCCATGCCGATACTTAAATATCCGCAGGCCTTTTTGACCACTTCTTTTAGCTGATCCCTGTTTTGAACAGGCTTCCGATCCGCTGAAATCAACTGATTGCAAAGGGCTGCAAATTCAGATTGCACCAAAGGCAAAATATCATTGATGGAATTGGATTTCAATGACCTGGAAAATAAATTTTCCTGATTATCCGCCAACTCTGAAGGAGAAATAGGAGAACGTATTCGATATAAAATGCTATCCTCCGGTCCTTTAATACCACGGGACAATTGAATCAGTTTTTTTTCAATCTCCTCGGGTGTCATGGGCTTGTAAATGCCGACAGCTTCACTGAAAGGAAGAAACCCCTTTTCAGCAAGCCTCACCGTCCTTAAACGATAAGCCTCTTCTTCAGTTTCTGCGGGAAGTACATGGATCGTTTCTAAGAGTACTTTCTGGTATTGGATAAAGTCGTAACCGGCCAGTTTTTCCAAAAACCGGTTCAGGAGCAGATGTTTAAGCTCCTTGGTTATGGGGTCAGGAGCCGACTCTTCATCAGGATCGACAATACGAATATAAAAAGTATCATCCAGGGTGAAAAAATTGTCCCCGAATTCGGACGGGTCCTGGTCATGAATTCGTATGATGATATTTAAAAATTTGTGAAGATAAAACTCAATTATTTCAGTTTTTTCGGAAAGAAACCATTGGATAAGCCTTTTGGGATCGGCGTTGAAAAGCAAATAAAGCCACTGGGTCATATCCTTGGTGGCGATCCGGTCCTGATCCCAAATTTCCATGTCAAGGATATATTCCCACTGGCCTTGCGATGCCATGGCCAGAAGAGGAGCGCAGTCTTCATGCCCGATTTCATGTATCAGAAAATAAAAATCCTGTTCGACAAAGGAATGGACTAAAGCATCGGGGTGTTTATACTCCAGAATTTTTTCCATGGCTTGTTCGGGGGAAAGCTTCATAATTTGCTTTCTTTGCTCATAGAGCTCTTCGGCCCGCTGTAAAGCTTTATTGGTATCGGTGTCTTTAATAAAATTCATTGGTTTTTAATCCGGGTATAAATTGGTTCCACCAGCCCGCTTTTTTTATATTCCTAAAGAGCCTGAGTCTAAATACCTGCTTGACCTTTAAACTGTCTGACTATCGATTTGAATTTATATAAGGTACAACAATCCTTGTCAATCACGCAGTCGGCAAGTAGGTTATTATCTGTGAAAACATGCGACCCCGGCAATTTCCGGTGCGGCGGTCATCCGAGTCAGCAAAAGGTCAAGCCGGTCGTTATGTTTCACAAAGGTATCCGTATGCATGGATAACACAAAGGGAGTTTCCACTAATTCAAGCCCCATATTCAATGCTCGCGCATGGGCCGGCGGCGGGGAATCATTCGGGTCCGCACCACGTTCGATAAGCATGATCCAGGAAAGGGTGCGCAGTTACTCCACTGACTCATCGCGGGAATCGTTATCGATGACGATCACACGGACCCTTTTCAGATCCGTGAATTTCTTGATAAGATACAGGCAGAGCATAGTGGGTTTGAGAGTCTTGAAATTCGGAATCAAGATAGAACTTGTGCCGTATCCATTTTAATTCCTGCATAATCTGAGTGATTTTCTTGGCAACTATATTTACCAAATCGTCAAATAAAGGTCATTGAAAAAATATAATTCAATCCCTGGTAAACTGATAAAAATGGACCCAGTTTATTTTTCCTTTAAATGTTTTGACTATCCTGTAATGAACAAAGCCTTCAAATGGTCCGCTTCCTTTTCGGACCTTTTGGGCAATCAACTCCGCTTTATCCTGCAAGGCCATTTTTTCAATTACCGCATAGTTGTTCCTAAACTTTTTGTCTGAAATATACAAAACTGAGTCATCTTTTTTATCGGCATAAAAGGAAATCCTTGAATCGGTAGTTGCGAGCCGTGAATCGGCAAATTCGGGAACCTTGGCAAGCCATTGCCCGGCTTCCCTTAAAATCGCATCCTGAGAAAAAAGGCTGTTTCCGGTTTTGTAAAGTGGTATCAAAATAAATGAAACAAGAAATAAAACCGCCGTCACTTTATGGCGTGCACTTTTTCGCACCTTGATCCAGATACGGTCGAGGCCGTATCCCACCCAAGGATAAATCAGAAATACCGGCACAAAAACAAATCGGATTTCCAGAAAATCCCGTTTAATCAGCGAATAGTAAAACATGAACAAATAGATTAACACTACAACCATGACAAAACCATGTTTTTTTTCCCATCGATAGCTCAATCCCAAGATCAGCGGAATCAAAAATATAGGGAAAAGCACCCTGATCATAAACTCCAGAATGCCGAACATATAAATGACAGCCATGTAATGGCGGGTAATGTTGAGAATATTCTGATTGCCGTTGGAAAATGGTGGTATCCCTTCAAGTTTTTTCAGCTCGGTATAAAGTGTGCGGTAATTGTCGAGAAAATCGAGCCGGCCAATATTTCCCAACTCCCGACCTATTTCATTCAAACGATTCAGCGAAACCGTATCAGTCAAAAGAGCCGTCCCGGCCAAAACCCCTCCAGCCAATACCGACAGCACAAACCAGGCTCCGATTGCCCGCAGCCAGAATTTCCACTCCGAGTGACCACGGATCAAGAAACCGACAAACATGAAAAAAACAAGGAAAAAAAGAACGATTCCTTCAATTCGGAACAAAAACGCCGTCCATGCAAATGCCGCGGCAGGGAAACAATAGATGACTTTTTTTCGGGTTATGACCCGCATACAGAAATATACCGCCCAGGCAAAAAAGAAAAGAAACGCAGGATCTCTGATCACGTCCATAGCCCATTCATTGGGCAATGGTACCAATGTAAACACCAGGCAGGACCACAGGGCGGCACGTTGGTTGAATAGTTCCCTGGTGATCAGGTAAAGAGGAAATATGGCGAACACCATTGTAATAAGCGATATCAGGCGTGCAGCCCACACCCAGTCTTGCACAAGCCGTTGCATCAAAGCGATCAGCAACGGGTAGAAAGGCATGCTATAAATTTCCAGAGCTGCGCGAAAATTCTTGGCGGCAATCTGTTTAGCCGCAGCTATGTATAGCACCCCATCCACGTTGACGACCGGATCTACAATGGCAAACAGAATCTTAATGGCTACTGAAACAAATAAAATACCAGTCAGTAAGAGGTGTTCGGTAGTCACTATTCGGCACCACCATTGCGAAATACCTGTATAGGAGGCTATGCCGTCGCCTGTATTGCCTTCATCGTATGTATTGGTGGAATTGGTCATTTCAGGCATTTTTCCTCGCTCGCCGAAATTTCTGTTTGGGATGCGTTTGTTTGCCATGATCCAACTTTGAACAGTATTACCATGCCGGGTATGGCAATCAGGGTGCAGGCAATAAAAAAGCTTTCCCACCCCAGGTGCTTTGCCAGAAAACCTGTCGGGGCAGAGGCCAGAACCCTGGGAAATGCCATCAGGCTTGAGAGCAATGCATATTGAGTTGCGGTAAAGTTCTTGTTGGTGATACTTGCCATGAATGCTACAAACGCCGCGGTGCCCATACCACTGCTGACATTTTCAAATGCGATGACACCCGATAATACGGCCACGTTGTTTCCAACTCGGGCAAGAATAACGAAACATGCCGTAGATAAGGCCTGCAGTACTCCGAAAACCCAAAGGCTTTTGTAAATACCAAACCGAAGCATGATCACCCCACCAACAATAGCACCGCCAATTATTGCCCATGTTCCAAAAACTTTCACAACAGTGCCGATCTGAGTCTTTGTGAATCCGATTTCCATATAAAATGGCATGTTCATGGCACCGGCCATGGTATCTCCTATTTTATAAAACAAAATAAAAGCCAGAATCCATAACGCATGCTTTCTATTAAAGTAATCCACGAGCGGTTGGATCACTGCGTCTTTGAGTGTTTTAGGCGAGCCCTCGGCCATATGGGGTTCGGGTGTAAGTAAGGTGGTTGTCACAGCAGGCAGCATGCATGCGCACATGACCAAATAGACATGGGACCAGGGTATATAATCGGCCATAATCAGGCCGCCTCCTGATGCCAAAAGGGTTCCCATCCGATATCCGTAAATATAAAAGGAAGAACCCAAGCCCAATTCTTCATCGGAAAGGTCCTCTCGGCGGTAGGCATCTACTACGATATCCTGGGTCGCACTGAAAAAAGCTACGCAAATCGCGGTGAAAACCATCCACCCAAAATGATTTAAAGGATCACTATAGCCTAAGCCGGCTATGGCCAGAATCAACGCCAACTGAGCCATGGCCAGCCATCCTTTGCGGCGACCCAGAAAAGGCGGAATGAAACGATCCAGAAATGGAGCCCATAAAAATTTCCATGTATAGGGAATTTGAACAAGATTGACCAGACCGATGACTGTCAAATCGATGCCGTCTTCTTTCATTCGCGCCTGAAGCACGGACATGGTCAATAACAAAGGAAGTCCGCAGGCAAAGCCCATGATCAGGGAAACGAGCATTTGGCGGCTGAATATTTTTTTTAAAAGGGGCACTTTTTCAAGGAAACCATCTATGGTTTTTTTAAGCCTTATAATGTTTCAGCTGATCAGGTGTCACTATTGCCCCAAAACTTTCTTTCAGGCACAGCAGGGCCTCTTTTTGCATGTTCAAGACCTCGAACAGTTTTTCGGGAATGTTGGGCTCTTTATCGTAAGATTCCAACTGCAAATGAATCCGGGCGATAATTTTATCAACATAAAGTGAAAACTGTTTTTTGTATAAATTATAATCGTAATCTTTTTGGATAATCTCTTTGAAAAGCTTTTTTAAATCTTCATATTCGGGTAAAAAACCTATTGGAGAGCGAATAAAATCTGTTTCACCATAAGATAGGTGTCCAAGCCAGGATAGCCAGACTTTGACATCTTTTTTCTCACCCAGAAGATTCGTAGAAGAGCCCCCCCTGGCCTGATCCGTCAGAAAATAATTTAATCCAGCCATGATAGGGAATTTGTCCGCACCTATTTTCGGACTGTTGAAAAATTTGAATTGTGCATCCATATAATCGCCAAGAGCACCGGGAATAAATGGTGCGTTAGCCCAGGGCGCTCGCCTGATTCCCGAGGCTCCCACCTCGGTTGCCGTGGCGGCGGAAATGATACAGGCGCCGATAATCACACCTTCATCCGGAGTTTCGGCTACCCAGACCGGCGGCATGGTATCACTGTCACGCCCACTGTAAGTGACCACTCGGATCTGGACCCCAAGGGGGTCCTCGCTAAATTCTGAGTAATTGCTCAAAAATTTGGAAGATAGGGTGCAGCGGGCATTGGGATGGGAAATGGGGACAGGCTTACCCTTTTCATCGGTTTTGCCCTCCCACCATTCTCCCTGAAAATTAATACCTTTTTTAGGATGTTTTTCACCATTTCCGGTCCAGTGCGGCACACCATCTTTGTCAACCAGAACATTGGACCAGATGATTTCGGCACCGGGTTTGCAAAGTACTTTCATCAGTTCGGGATCTCCCTCCCAGTTAACATCCTCCACAATTCCGAAAATACCGATTTCGGGATTTACCGAACGGACGGATCCGCCATCGGCAATCCACAGCTGGGCCAGATCATCTCCAATAAAATAGTCTCCGGCCATGGCGGTGGTGGTTTTTCCGCATCCGCTAGGGGCTGCCCCTGCAAGCCATGCCACCCGATCGTTTGGTCCTTTGATTCCGGTAATAAACATATGTTCCGCCAAATTGTCGCCACGGTTTTCGTATACCGCCTTGTCAACTGAAAAACGATGGTTGCCTTTTTTCAGTAAAAGAGTGTTTCCCGCATAGGTGCAGTTCATGCTGTAAGTGGTCCAATGACTTCGGTCCATGAAAACCCTTGCATTGATAAGGTCCTGGGGTCTGTTTAGGCCTTCGCTGTGAATATTGGTAAAAAAATGCCCCAGCCTGTCGACCTCTCGATCAAAAACATCAAAAATATTTCTATATAAAATCTCCGCGCTGTGGGTTACATAAGCCGAGCTTGTGATTTCCAATGCCGGATTTGATACCGGCGATCCCACCGGACCTCTCAGATAAAAGCCGACTATCATGATTTTGCCATTCATGATATCGGTCATAAATTGGTGTATTTCATCCAATGCTTTATTTCGGTGCATTTGATTGGCCAGGGAACTGATCATCTCATTTTCGTTGGCAATATAAAAAGTGCGGTCTAGAATTCTTCCTTGTTCTTCTTTCAAATCGTAATGCACCGTATGGTTTTCCATAGCCAAATTGATTTCTTCGCGCTTGTTAAGGCTTAATTCACGTATGAAATGGCGGTCGGTTTCCGATCCGGTATTAATGAATACCGTGTTCGGGTTACAGATGGCAATGGCATTGGCAATTTTTAAAAGTGCTTCCTGATTTCTAATTTGTTTAATTCGGTCAAAATGTTCCGAATTCATCTTTCTTTCAAAAAGGTCCCGAGCCCTTTCAATACTTCTGATGCCGCCTATCTCCGCAACAATATCTACCCCGCTTTTTTTTTCAAACATTCAAAAATTCTCCTGCACCTGCCCCGGTTACTTGAAAGTATCAACGATAATATCTTGCAAATTACGTTTTGGCACATGATGCGTGCCCTTTTCATCCCTCCAGTATTTAATGCTTTTATCAGGGTCGAGCACCGGTTCAATGACCACTGTTTCTTTAGGACTTCCAATGGCCAGCACTAGTAAGATCTTATATTGGTCGGCAATATTAAGAACTTCCCTTAATCTTTCCCGATCGATGGCGCCGAGCATACAACCGGCGAGTCCTTTTTCCCGAGCCCCCAGCATTATACTTTGGCAAGCGATACCATGGTCACACCCCGAATCTTTGGCAATTGTCGTATCCAGCAAAACGACGATATAGGCTACAGGTCGCTCTCCCTCCTCGGGTCCCGGCCAGTCTTTCAGGTAGGCAGCCCAGGTCAGACAGGAAAATATTTCCTCGTTTTTTTTTGCATTGCAGGACAGAACATAAGCAAGAGGCTGTAAATTTCCGGCTGATGCGGAAAGTCTTCCCAAATTTACCAGTCCTTCCAGTGTTTGCATGTCCACCGCATTATTTTGATAAAACCTTCTACAACTCCTGTTTTTTCGAATCAGGTCTTCAAGCATTTACCTTTACCCTCTAAAATGAGTCCATAAGATGGTATATAATAACCAGGAAAAACGGTATTTTGGTTAAAATAATTATTTAAGAGTCCAAATTTATTCGAGAAAGCCCCAAAATCCCTCCTAACTTCCTTTGTTCAAGTAGGGATCAAATAGAGAATGAAACTACCAAGCTTTAGGCATTTGCTGTTGAATCCAGATCAGTATCTTGTCAAATTCGTTTTTGAGTTCCTTGAAAGCTTTGCCACGGTGGCTGACCCGGTTTTTTTCTTCTTGGGTAAGTTCGGCGAATGTTTTCTTAAAAGGCGGATATAAAAAGATCGGATCATATCCGAACCCGTTTGCGCCCCTGAGGTTTTCAGCGATGAGCCCTTCGCACCGGGCTTCATAAGTCAACGCGGCGCCACTGGGAACGGCAATGGAAACCACGCATTCAAAAGCAGCCGTTCGATTTGTTTTGCCTTTCATTTCATTTAACAGTTTTAAACAGCGCTCTTCATCCGTGGCATTTTCTCCGGCATATCTGGCGGAATGGACCCCGGGCGCGCCGTCCAGTGCTTCCACAACAAGTCCCGAGTCATCGGCCAGGGCGGGAAAACCCAGAATTTTTGCAGCAAAACCGGCTTTTTTATAAGCATTATCGTCAAAGGTCTCTCCATCCTCTTTTACTTCCGGGATGGGACCAAAATCATCCAAATTTCTGATAAAAACCGGAAACCCGGATAAAAGAGATTTAATTTCAGATGTTTTTCCTTTATTTCTAGTGGCAATGACTAAAGTGACAGGTGGTTCCATAAAAAATCTCCGAATACATATTTTTTTAAAAATTGTCTATAATAGATTATGGAAAATGCTTTGTAAAGATTATTAATTCAATCTCATTGGTGAGGTGCCGGTTTTTTATTTGGGTTTATGATATGTTCCAGGCAGTTTCCTGAATATAAATCCCCCCTGACTCCTTTTTATGAAAGGGGGGATTGTTTAATGTTCTCATGTTAGGTTCTGCAAAGCTCTGGATTGCCGAGTTGATCCATTCAAAGGTTATATAATCTGCTTATGGTAATGCTGTATTGATCTGACTAAAGGAGCGCCTTCTCTTCTTGCTGCAATGCCTTTGGCTGCTGCAATTGCGGCGGCAGTGGTTGTGATGTAAGGAATTTTGTACTTGATGGCTGCCTTGCGTATATCTGCGTGATCCTCCGTGCTTTGCTTTCCACTAGGGGTATTGATAATTAGCTGAATTTCTCCGTTTTTAAGGGCATCAACAAGATTCGGGCGTCCATATTTAAGCTTTCGCACCGATAGGGCATCGACGCCGTTTTCTTTTAAAAAGTCATGGGTTCCTTCTGTGGCATAAATTGTGAATCCCAGGTCTCGAAATCTTCTGATAGGCTCCAGTGCGGCATTTTTATCTCTGTCCGCTATGGTAAAAAGTACGGAACCTTCCAGTGGCAGAGTGGTTTGAGTGGCTTCCTGAGCTTTGAAAAAGGCCCTTCCAAAGGAATGGGAAATACCCATGACTTCTCCGGTTGAGCGCATTTCCGGTC
>Ga0105090_10001275_pt1 | contig 13482 bp, 8 predicted proteins | sample PPLLak3March2015_FD_79110 | JGI IMG/M metagenome (GOLD analysis project Ga0105090, IMG submission 79110) | Freshwater sediment microbial communities from Prairie Pothole Lake near Jamestown, North Dakota, USA - PPLs Lake P7 Core (1) Depth... | ecosystem: Environmental > Aquatic > Freshwater >... | reverse complement strand
GGAACTCAATGCGTCGCATGACTATCTCCTGCCGGCGCTGTTGGAGGAGCTGGCCGCTCTTGGTCTTCCCCCGGAACGAAAGCGTCTGTTTGAACTGGGCTGTGGAAATGGATCCGTTGCCGAGGTTTTGACCCGGCAGGGCTATCAAATTACCGGTGTCGATGCGTCCTTTCAAGGCATCGAGCAGGCCAAGCGGCGCTATCCGCAGTTGAATTTGCAACTCGGATCGGCCTACGACCCTCTTGCCGAAACTTATGGAAAGTTCCCAGTGGTGTTGAGTCTGGAGGTCGTCGAACATCTCTACGCCCCGCGGGTGTTTGCGCGCACGCTGTTCGATCTCGTTGAACCGTCCGGCACCGCGATCGTTTCAACGCCCTACCATGGCTATTGGAAGAATCTGGCTCTGGCGTTGACGGGCAAGATGGACAGCCACTTCACGGCCTTGTGGGATCATGGGCATATCAAATTCTGGTCGATGGCCACTTTAAGGCAGTTGCTGCAGGACGCCGGATTCAACGCGATTACCTTTCATCGAGTGGGACGCATTCCTTTTCTTGCCAAATCCATGATCGCCGTTGCGAGAAAGGGGTCAGTATGAATGTCTCGATTCTCATTCTGACCTTGAACGAAGAGGCCAATCTGCCTGAGTGTCTCCGGTCGGTGCGATGGTCTGATGACGTCGTGGTGCTCGATTCGTTCAGCAGCGATCGAACGGTGACAATCGCCGAAGAACTGGGCGCGCGAGTCGTGCAGCGCCGGTTCGATAACTGGGCGGCGCATCAGAATTGGGCCTTGGAGCAGATCCCGTTCAAGCATCCCTGGGTGTTCTATCTCGATGCCGACGAACGGATGACCGATGAGCTGAAGGATGAGTTGACCGCCATCGCCAATGAGGCGACCAGCCCGGAGGTGGCATATTACTGCGGGCGCCGGAACATGTTTATGGACCGCTGGATCAGGCACGCGATGCCGCCGGGGATGATCATGCGATTCTTCCGGCCTCCGCACGTGCGGTTCGAGCGGCTGGTGAACCCGGTTCCTGTCATCGACGGGTCGCATGGATATCTGAAGGGCATGCTGATCCACTACAATTTCAGCAAAGGAATCACCGAGTGGATCGAGAAGCACAACCGCTATTCGGCATTTGAAGCAATGGAGGGCATGAAGCTTCTGCGCCACGCGGCAGGCCCGCAACCGACCGTGTTCAGCTCCGATCCCGCCTTGCGCCGCCGGGCGCTGAAGAATCTGTCGTTCCGATTGCCCTGTCGGCCCTTCCTGAAGTTTCTCTACATGTATGGCTGGAAAGGCGGCTGGCTCGACGGGCGGGCCGGGTTTGCCTACTGCATGCTGCAGGCGTTCTATGAATATATGATCGTGTTGAAAATGCGGGAACTGAAGCAGCGGACTGCGAGCTCCACAGCAAATGGGCCGGGAGTCGGCGACGGAGCGCGTCAGTCCGCGCCAGCGGCCAAGACCATTTTCATCAACCGCTATTTTTTCCCCGATCATTCGGCCACGAGTCAGCTCTTGAGCGATCTCGCATTCGATCTCGCTCATCGCGGGCAGGACATCCATGTGATTACCGGGGGACAGCTGTACAACGATGCCCGGGCGGCACTCTCGGATGAGGAAACCATCCGCGGCGTGCAGGTGCATCGTGTGCGGACATCGCGATTCGGCCGCGCGCGGCTGGTGGGCCGGTTGCTCGACTATCTGACCTTCTATCTCGGAGCAACCTGGAAACTCTGGCGTCTGATGCGACCGGGGGATGTGGCGGTTGCCAAAACCGATCCGCCGATGATGTCGGTCTGTGCGGCCTGGGTGGTGAAATTCAAGCGAGGTGTGCTGGTGAATTGGGTCCAGGATCTCTTTCCTGAAGTGGCGACATCGATGGAGGTGTGCGGGGCGCGATTTGCGGCGCCGATCCTCCGGCGTATCCGAAACGGGTCGCTCCGGCAGGGGCGGCACAATGTGGTGCTGGGCGAGATCATGGCGCAACGGCTGCGTGACGAAGGCGTTGCGCCCGATCAGATCACCATCATTGAAAACTGGGCCGACGGCGAGGCCATTCGACCCGTTGCCAAAACAGACAATCCGCTCATACAAGAATGGTCGCTCGACGGAAAATTTGTGGTGGGATACTCCGGCAACATGGGCCGCGCGCATGAGTTCAAGACCATGATCGATGCGGCCGAACAACTCAAGGACGACCGGCGGATCGTCTGGGTGTTCATCGGCGACGGGATCGCGCGCCAATGGCTTGAATCCGAGGCGGCGAGTCGCGGGTTGACGAATGTGCAGTTCCGCCCCTACCAGCCTGCCGGTCATTTGCGATGGAGCCTGAGCGTTCCGGATGTGCATATGATCTCTCTGCACCCGAACCTTGAAGGCTTGATCGTTCCCAGCAAGTTCTATGGCGTGGCTGCCGCCGGGAGACCGGTGATTCATGTGGGCGATCCCGACGGTGAAATTGCGCGCATTCTTCATCGGGAGCAGTGCGGATGGGCGTTCGGTATCGGTGAGGTTGCGCCGCTGACTCAATGCATTCTCAGACTCGCGCGAGAACCTGAGGAAGTAGAGACAGCCGGAAGACAGGCCCGCGAAGCGTTCGACCGGCGCTATGCGCGATCGCACGCGCTCCGCACCTGGCGCATGCTTCTGGAGTCGGTATCGGCTGGTGTTCTCCGGGGTGATTTGCTGGTTGAACGGGCATCTCCGGTCACTGTCGGACAGAAATGATGTCCATACTCCGCCGCATCGGCAGATTCGTCGTGCTCTGCGCGATCGGTGCGACCGTGGCCGGTGTCGGCCTGGCCGGATCACCCGGGCCGGTGGCGCGACAGGTGACGGCCCCGGCTCAGAAACCATTCGTCGTATTCGATGCCACGCTCTACAAGGACAAGCCGTTCCTCTGGACTTACCACATTTTCCCGCTGTCGATTCTGTATGAGTGGCGATTCTGGCCTGCCGCGTCGTCTTCTCAACCCCTTCCTGCCGAGGAAGTAGTCAGAAAGCTTGCCGGCGAACATCGAGGAGTGACGGAGCCGCTCGTGATCGATATCGAGCGCTGGCCGCTCAAGGGCGATCCAGCTGATGTGCAGTCGACCGTGAGCCGGTTCACGTCGGTATTGTCGTGGGTGAGAAACGAGATTCCAGGGGTCCGGATCGGTCTGTATGGCACCGTCCCTCTACCGGACTATTTTCGCGCGATCCGTGATCCCCGCAGTGCTGACTATCGCTCGTGGCAGCGGGACAATGATCGGCTTGAGGCGATCATCTCACAAGTGGACGCGCTCTTCCCCTCGATCTACACGTTTTATCCAGATCGGCAGGGATGGGTGACCTACGCCATCGCGCAGATTCGCGAGGCCAGACGAAAAGCGAACGGCAAACCGGTGTATGCGTTTCTTTGGCCTCAGTATCATGAGTCCAATCTGCTCTTAAGCCATCGACCACTCGATCCGGACTATTGGGAATTACAATTGAAGACGGTTTATGACCATGCCGACGGTGTGGTCATCTGGGGAGGGTGGGGTGATAAGGGGCCCGAGCCCTGGGATGAAATGGCTCCCTGGTGGCAGGCGACCAAGCGATTTCTTGCATCGATTCCACCGACCGTCCCGATACCACCTGCTGAGGTCATTGCTCATTAATATACGAAGAATCAATGTATTAGGGGCATCTTTCCTGGGCAAATTTCCGAGGATGTTTCCGTAATATCCGCAACAGAACCAGCCGAATTCCTCTTCCTGTTTTAACAATCAGTTAACACAAACTTGATATTCGCGTGGCCACTGTCCCATCCCCTCGGCGATAGACTGAACCACCTGACATCTGTCGCGGTATGTCGGGTCTGTCTTTCTAGACGGCGGATGCGACAAGAGGACTGTTATGACTGTTCGTCCCACAACGCTGGATCCTCTTTCTTCTTCCGTGGCGCCGCCGCTCCGGATGCTGTCCGGTTATCGAAGTTGGTTGGTGTGGAGCATCCTGGCCGCTGCGGCAGGGCTGATCGCCTATCTCTATGCCGAGAGTCTTGGGGTATTGTTCCAGGCGTGGTTTGAGGACGACAACTACAGCCATGGGCCGTTCATTCCACTGATTGCATTGTATGTGGTCTGGTTGCGGTGGCAGCCCCTCCAGACGATTGAACGGCGGGGAACCTGGTGGGGGGTGCCGGTGATCGCCGCAGGACTCTTCATCTACGTCCTCGGGCAGTTCGCCGCGATGCATGCGGTCGTGCAGGTATCACTGTGGATGGTCCTTGTCGGTTTCGTGACCTGTCTTGTCGGCCTGTCGGGTGTCGCTCTGTTGGCGTTTCCTCTCTTGTATCTTCTGGCGGCTATCCCGGTTCCAGAATTCCTGCATTACGAATTGTCCAACCGTCTCCAGCTGTTGTCTTCCGCCCTCGGGGTCGGATGTCTGCAACTCATCGGTGTGGTGGCCTATCGGGAAGGCAACGTAATCGATTTGGGTCCGATCCAGCTACAAGTAGTCGAGGCTTGCAGCGGACTTCGTTATCTCTTTCCCCTCATGGCGCTGACGTTGCTCTGTGCGTATCTCTATCGCGAGCGTTTTTGGAAACGAGCGCTGCTGGTGCTCTCCAGTATTCCGATCTCGATTCTCTTGAACGGGTTCCGGATCGGCGCCATCGGCGTTCTGGTCGAATCGTACGGTCAGAGTGCCGCCGAAGGCTTCAGCCATTTTTTTGAAGGATGGGTTTTCTTTGTTGCGAGTCTCGGACTGCTTTGCGCGGAGATGTGGGTGCTCGCCCATGTAGGCTCGAGCGCTTCCCGACGCTCGTTTGTGGAGTTGATCGGAGTGCCGTCCGTGGAAACCGACCCGTCGAAGCCGACTGCCGCTGCGCGTTCCACGAATGCGTTCGCATCATACGGGCCGCTCGTCACGGGCGGTGTCCTGTTGGTTGCAGCGGCACTGGCGGCTCCGACGGTGATCCCGCATGAGTTTCCGCTCCCGGCGCGGCAGTCGCTGCTTGAATTTCCTCTGCAACTCGGTGATTGGCAGGGCGCCTCATCGGCCATGGAGCGGCAATATCTGGAGGCGCTGCAACTCGATGATTATGTGCTCGCTGATTACGTTACAGCCGAGAAGATTCCGGTGAACGTGTATGTGGCCTACTACCTCTCTCCCAAGAAGGGCCGGTCGTCGCATTCGCCCAAGCAGTGTATTCCGGGCGGAGGATGGGAGATTACATCTTTCGCACCGGTGCGGATGGACACTGTGTCTGGCATGAACGCAGCGCAAGAAGCCAATCGAGTCGTGATTCAGAAGGGCGGTCAGAAGCAGATCGTCTACTACTGGTTCAAGCAGCGCGATCGCTGGATCACCAGCGAGTATGCCGTGAAATTCTTTCTGTTCTGGGATTCCCTGACGCGGCAGCGAGCCGACGGCGCGTTGGTTCGTCTCGTCTCGTCGATGCATGCCGGTGAGACCGAGGCGGCGGTCGATCAGCGGTTGCGGACCATGGCCGGTCTGGTGACTCCCTTGTTGAGCCGGTACGTTCCCGATTGAGGTGTGAGGACCATGGGTACGGCGATGTTTTTTAGTTTCATGGGCTCCCTGATCATCTGCATGGCGCTCATCCCGGCGTTGTCGGCATCAGCCTGTCGGCTGCAGTTTATCGATCTGCCGCGTGACCGGCATGCCCACCGTGAGCCGATTGCAAAGGTCGGCGGGATTGCCTTTGCCCTCGCGACGTTCATCGCGGTGCTGGTGTGGGCACCGAAAGATCCGTTGATTCTCACGAGTCTGCTCGGCGGCGCGGTCATCGTCGCGTTCGGGGTGTGGGACGACCGGACCGGGCTCAACCACCGGATGAAGTTCACCGGCCAGGTGCTGGCGGCAGCCATTGTGATCGGGCTGGCCGGGGTCCGTCTGTCTTCTCTCCCGTTTGTTGACGATGTTCTCCTCCCCGCGTGGCTGGCTGTTCCGCTCACCTTGATCGTAATTGTCGGAGTCACCAACGCCGTCAATCTCTCGGACGGACTCGACGGCCTGGCGGGAGGATTGTCGCTCATCAGTTTCGCCGGCGTGGCCTATCTGGCTTATCAAGCGAATGAGCCGCTCCTGGTATTGCTGATGATGTCCGTTCTGGGAGGGTTGCTGGGGTTTTTGAGATTCAATACCTATCCTGCGCGAATTTTTATGGGCGATGCGGGCAGCCAGTTCCTCGGCCATTATCTCGCGGTCGCCGCTATTCTTCTGACCGATGTCACGCGGACGGCCTACAGCCCGCTGCTGGCCCTGTTCATCTGGGGGATACCCCTATTGGACACAGCCGGAGTCATGGGGCAGCGCCTGTGGGAACGACGATCGCCGTTCGTCGGGGATCGAAATCATATTCACCATAAATTGCTGGCTGTCGGGCTGACACACGGCCAGGCCGTGACGCTGATCTATGTTGTGCACGGGTTGATGGTGAGCTGTGCCTATCTCCTGCGCTGGCAGTCGGATGTCGTGTTGATGGGGGTCTATCTCCTGTTTGCAGCCGGCGTCTTCGGCCTGTTTGTCCGGTTGCCGCAGGCCGCCGGTTCGATCCCTGTCGATCCGACATCTGCGTCTCAAGACCATCAACCCCTTCCGTCGATCCAAGGTGCGATCAGCGAGTGGCCGCTCACGCTCTTGTATCTGGCTATCCCTGGGTATCTCGTCGGATCCATCGCCATTCCCCGGGAGATCCCCTCCGATGCGGGGCTGATCGCCGGCGTGCTGCTGATCGCCGTGCTGGGATCGCTGGTGTTTCAACGTGCGACGCCATGGATTGTTCGTGCGGCTTTGTATGTCGGCAGCACCTGCCTCATGTATTACGGCGAAGTCTTTCCGCGGACGGTGGCGGCCGATCTGCTGACTCCGGTGAATGTCGGAATGGCGTTCTTGGCCGTTCTGGTGCTCCTGACCATTCGGTTTGCGGGGGAGGACCGGTTTCAAACCACGCCGCTCGATTACCTTATTGTCTTCTTGGCCGGCGTGATGCCGTTTTTGCCGGAGATGACGGTCGGCGACGTGCCTGTCGGTCTTCTCGCCGCCAAGTTGATCGTGCTGTTCTTTGCGTTTGAGTTGTTGTTGCACATGCGATCGTCTGCGGTCACCCGTCTCGGCATGGTGTCGCTCGCGATGTTAGGCGGGGTCCTGCTGCGGGCCTGGTGGCTGTGACCGGATGGTGGAAGAGGAGAGAGAACGATGAAACAGCAGATCGCCCTTGGACTCGTGATGGTCTTGGCCCTAGGGCTGGCCGCTTGCGGCGGTCCCGAAGAGCGCAAGGCCAAGTATCGCCTGCGGGCCCAGGAATATTTTCAGCAGGGCAATTTCCCCAAAGCGCGGGTTGCGATCAGAAATGTGCTCCAAATCGATCCCAAGGACGTGGAAGCCTATTTTCTGTACGCGCAGGTCGAAGAAAAAGAGCGGAACTGGCGGAATGCGTTTGCGGGATACCAGCAGGTTGTCGAGTTGAGCCCCGATCATGATCGGGCGCTGATCAAGCTGGCCAAATACTACCTCGAAGCGCGGGCGCTGGAGCAGGTCTCGCAGATTACGGACCGGCTGTTGGCCAATCAACCAGGGCATGTGCCGGCCCGGGCGCTCAAGATTGCCGTCACGGCCGTGTCCGGCCGGTTGAACGACGCTGTCGAGGAGGCTGAAAAACTGGTCGCCGAAGCCCCGACGGAAACCGATGCGGTGTTGCTCATTGCCTCGCTGTATACGTCGACCCAGCGCGCTGGAGAGGCGGTCCCTTTCCTGCGCCGGGCTCTGGAGACGCATCCGGCCAACCTCGAATTGTTGGATGCGCTGGCCACGACCTCGATCCGGCAAGGGCAGATGGCCGAGGCCGAAGCGACATTGGCGCAGATCGTTGCGTTGGAGCCGACGGTCTTGGCCCATCGGTTGCGGCAAGTGGCGTTTTTCGATCAGCAGCAACAATATGAAAGGGCGGAGGCGATCCTGCAGGAAGCGGTGCGGTCGGACCCGGAGAACGATCAACGACGGTTGGCGCTGGTGGAATATGTGGGCAAGCGGCGCGGTCTTGAGCCGGCCGAAGCCGCGCTGCAACAGGCGCGCAAAGAGCTGCCGCACGCCGGAAAGTTGTGGTTTGCCCTCGGCGCCCTCTACGAATCGACCCAGCGAGCTGAGCTGGCGCGCGCGCTTTATCGAGAGATGCAGACGGAGTTTGCCGGAAAACCGGAGGCGTCGGAGGCCCAGGTCAAGCTAGCGGGACTCGATTGGGCCGCCGGGAAGACGGAGGAGGCGGAACGACAGATCCAGGCGGTATTGAAGGACAATCCACGATCCGGCGAGGCGCTGCTTCTTCGCGGAAAGATTGCGCTCCAGCGGGGAAACGGGAAGGACGCGATCCTGGATTTCCGATCCGTGCTCAAGGATCAACCGGAGTATGCGGAGGGGCATGTCCTCCTTGCCCGGTCGCATTTGCTGGCCGGTGAACCGTCGTTGGCCCGCGAGAGTCTGGACAAGGCGGTCGCTTTGAAACCGACGCTCGTGGAAGCGCACACCTTATTGGCGGGACTGGATGCTGCGGCGGGACGGCTCAAGGAGGCCAGGCAGCGGCTGGATCCGCTCATTGCCCGGGATCCCGGCAATGTGGCGCTGTTGGGCATGCTGTTTCAGCTGCAATTGCAGGAGAAAGATTGGAGCAAGAGCGAAGACACGTTGAAGCAACTGCGCCGGGCGGGAGCCGATGCCGTGACTGCGGATCTGGCCGAGGGACATGTGGCCTTGGCGCAACAACAATGGGATCAGGCGGAAGCGTTGTACAGCCGGGCGGCGGCCCAACGGCCGTTGGCGCCGGAGCCGTTGCTCGCCCTGGTGCAGCTGGATATGCGGCGGGGGCGGCTCCCCCAGGCGCAAAGCCGTTTGGAGGCGGTGCTGGCCGCGTCTCCGGAGCATCCCTACGCGGCGGGGTTCCTCGGAGAACTCTTGTTGACGAAGGGGGATCCCGCGGCGGCTGTCGCCCATTTCGAAACCGCCACCCGGGTCAATCCGAAATGGACGACTCCCTGGGTGCATCTGGCGCGCTCTCGGTATACCCAGAAGCAGACGGCCGAAGGCGACGCCGCGCTGCTCAAGGGTCTTCAGGCCAGTCCGGAGAATGAACAGCTGCGGCTGTTGCTGGCCCTGAGTTTGACCGCGCAACGCCGGTATGACGAGGCCATCGGTCACTATGAGATCGTGCTCAAGTATGCTCCCGCGTCCATTCTGGCGGCGAACAATCTGGCGTCGGCGCTGGTGGATCACAAAGGCGATCCACAGAGCCTGGAGCGGGCCCTGGCGTTGAGCCGCGGGTTTGAATCGCAGCAGCCGAATCCGTATCTCCTCGATACCCTGGGCTGGACACATCACAAGCTGGGACACGGAGCCGATGCGGTACGGGTGTTGAAGCAGGCAACAGCCCTGGCGCCGGACCATCCCGTTTTGAACTACCACCTCGGTGCCGCCTATGCGAAAGCCGGTCAGCGACCCGATGCCATCACGCATCTCAAAAAGGCCGTCGTATCCGGAACACCGTTCGACGATTTGGAGCAGGCCAAGACGCTGTTAGGGGAGATTGCAGGATGAACATATTGTCGCGAGTCGGCGTTCTGTGCGGATTGGGGCGTCTCTTGTGCGTCGCCGGTTGTCTGGCGCTGTTCAGTCAGAGCCCGTGCATCGCGGCAGAAACTGCAGGCGCCGAGCCCACCTATTTGCTGGGACCTGAAGACGTGCTCAAAGTCGCCGTGTGGAAGGATGAACAGTTGACGCAGGAAACGGTGGTGAGACCAGACGGCATGATTACGTTTCCCCTCATCGGAGAAGTTGCTGCGTCCGGCCGGACGGCAGAGGATGTCCGAAATGAGATCGCAAAGCGCCTGACCAAGTATCTTCCGAATCCCAATGTGACGGTGACCGTGCTCAAAGTTCTGAGCTACCGTATCTACGTACTCGGCCGGGTCAACAAGCCGGGCGAGTTTCAAGTCGGCCATCACACTGATGTACTGCAGGCGCTCAGCATGGCCGGAGGCCTGACGCCCTATGCGGCCGAGAACGATATCAAGGTGATCCGCCGGAACGGCGCGGATGAGCAGACGTTCCCGTTCCGCTACGGCGACGCGCAGAAGGGAAAAGACCTAAGACAGAACATCCTGCTCCAGCGCGGCGATCTGGTGATGGTGCCGTGATCGAATGGAACGGTCTGGGTTGGATGTTGAGCGTAGGAGTGGGCAAACCGGGACAGGTTCGCGTGCCGGGTGGTTGGTGCTTGTCATGATGATGACGCTCTTGAACGGATTGCCGCAAGGCCGCGCAGCGGAATGGTCCGCAGATCCGTCCTTGAGCATGAAGGGCGAGTACAATAGTAATTTATTGTTGTTCGACGGCAACAATCAGGTCTGGGGAGTCTGGGTAACTCCAGGAGTCAAGTTCAAGGGATCGACGGAATCGCTGGAAGTCGAGGGCGGGGCCCGGGCGGATTTCGTTCGCTACTATGGCGAGAACGACCGCGAACTCACCAATCTCTATTTCCCGCTGAAAGTCTCCTATCGCAGTGATCGTCTGACCTTCGGATTTGATGGAGGATTTACGCGGGACAATACTTTGATGGGTGAGCTCCGTCAGACCGGGTTTGTATTAGCATTTACCCAACGCAATCTCGGGGCGGCGGCTCCCAGTGTCACGGTCGGTCTTACCGAACGTCTGTCCTGGCAAACCGCGTATCAATTCATGGATGCGCAGTATCAGAACGGTTTGCAATTCGGCCTGGTGGATTATCAGGTGCATGGGGGCACGACGGGGCTGATCTACAATAGCGGAGAACGGGATCAGATCCAAGTGACAGGCGAGTATGCTTACGTGACCATGCCGTCGATTCTGCAGCATTCAATCTACTACGGAGTGCAGGCCGGATGGACGCACGATTTCGGTGATAATGTGACCGGCTCGCTCTCGGGTGGTCCGCGGTTCATCACCTCGACGCAAAACTTTTCCGGGGGGTCAATCTCGGATTACGAAACGGTGGGTCTCTACCATGCGATGCTACGGAAGAAGTGGGAGCGAACGACGGTCCAGCTCGATGCCAGCCGGGAGGTGAATCCGAGCGGCTTCGGCCTTCTGCTCAAGACAGAACGGTACGGAGCAACCGTCAGCCATGGCCTTACAGAAACCCTCACGCTGGCATTTAACGGGGGGCTGTACCATGTATCCGGAGTGGCGACGATCGGCTTGAGCCAGGCAGTCCCGCGCACTCAGTTTGTGTCGGTCAGTCCGAGCCTGTCCTGGAAGTTTGCACAATGGTGGGCGCTTGATGTGGCCTATACCTATGCGGAGCGTGGAGTGGGCAGTCTGAATGAATGGAATTTTTCCAACGCGACGTATGTCATGTTGACTTATGGAGGGGCCAAGTGGTCGGTGTCTCGATGAACAATGAACGCAGACCGCAGGGCCGAACGGCTATGGATGCTCCCGCGAAATCGTTCTCCGACTATCTCGCCCTGTTGCGCCGCCGGCGGATACTGATTCTGGCGGTCGGAGCATTGTTACTGGCGGTGAGCGCTGCGGTGGCGTTCCTGTTGCCGGCGGTGTACCGGTCCACCGCGACGATCCTGATCGAAGAACAGGAAATTCCCCCGGATCTTGTCCGGTCGGCCATCGCGACCTATGCGGATCAGCGCATCGAGACCATTAAGCAACAAGTGCTCAGCCGCTCCACCTTGTGGCGCATCGTCGAGCAGTACGATCTCTATAAGTCCCTTCGTAAACGGAGCCCGACGGAGGAAGTGCTGAACCGTTTCACCAAGGATATTCAGATCGAGGTCATGAATGTGAAGGTGATCGACCGGCGAACGCAGAATCCCACGCAGGCTACCATCGCATTCACCCTGGCGTACGACGGCGAGAGTCCTGAATTGGCGCAGAAGGTGGCGAATGAACTGACGAGCTTGTTCCTGGGCGAAAATCTCAAGACGCGTGAACGGCACGCGCAGGAAACCACCGCGTTTCTGAAGCGCGAGGCAGAAAACCTGTCCAAGCATATTCAGGAGCTGGAAGAAAAGATTGTGAATGTGAAGCAGCGGGCGGACGGGGCGTTGCCTGAACTGGTTCAGCTGAATATGCAAATGATGAATCAGGCCCAGCGGGAGCTCATCGATGCCGATCGCGATATCAGGAGTTTCCGGGAGCGTAAAACCTATTTGGAGGGCGAGTTGGCTTCGTTGAAGCCGCATACTCCGCTCATCAACGCAAGCGGCGACCGGATGCTGGACACAGCCGAGCGATTGAAGGCCTTGCGTGCCCAATATGCCAGCGTGTCGGCGTATCTCGAACCGGATCATCCCGATATCATCAAGATGAAGCAGGAACTGTCGTCGCTTGAAAAGGAGGTCGGGCCGCTGGATGGGCGCGAGGAATTGTCGAAGCGTCTTACGGCAGAGCGGGCTTCGCTCGCGGCTCTGCGGGAGAAGCTGGGAGAATTGCATCCTGACGTGGTGAAAGCTCAAGGGGTCGTCGCTTCGCTCGACCGCGAATTCCAGGCGGCCATCGCCCAGCCGCAGAAGGCGCCGACAGTCAAGCCGGAGAATCCTGCGTACATCAATATTCAGTCGCAACTGGCTTCGACGACAGCCTCTCTGCAGTCCCTGGAAACGGCGCGGGTGGACCTGAAGCGCCGCATGGCCGAATTTGCCAAGCGATTGGAACTGACCTCGACCATCGAACCGGAGTATCAGGATCTGGTCAGGGATCGTGAGAATTCCGTGCACAAGTACCAGGAGATCACGTCCCGGCTGATGGAAGCCCAGGTGTCTGCCGAATTGGAGGTGCAGCGGAAGGGGGAGCGATTCTCGTTGATCAATCCGCCGGAATTACCGGAGAAGCCGGACCGGCCCAACCGACTGGCGATTCTCCTGCTGGGAGCCTTTCTCGCCGTAGCCGGCGGGATCGGCGGCGGAGTCGTGGCGGACAATCTGGACCGGACCATCTACACCGCCGACCAGTTGGGGCGCATCATGCGCACGGTCCCGCTGGTCACGATTCCCTATCTGCCGCTGGAAGAGGAAGTGATGAAGCTGGGCCGACGGCGCGCTGCGCTCGGCCTCGCCGGACTCGGCGTGCTGGCGATTGGCGTACTGGTGGTGCATCTGGCGTGGATGCCGCTGGATGTCCTGTGGTTCACGATTTTACGCAAGCTGGGCTGAGCAGGTCACACGAGAGGGAGACTGTCCCATGGATTTTGTACAACAGGCGATGGAGCGGTTTAAGCACCGCCCCGGAGACGAAGGAGCGGGGCCCCAGCGATCAGCTGGCGCGGCTCCATCAGCCGCCTCGCCCGTCGTCTATACCTCGACGAGGACGGTTGAGCTTACCGACGACACCATGCGCGCTCAGCGATTGATTACCGGCTTTGAAGGCGGCCCCTTCGTCGATGCCTATAAGATGTTGCGGACGCAAGTTGTGCAGCAATTCCGCCAGCAGGGGTGGACG
>Ga0105090_10001274_pt1 | contig 13495 bp, 13 predicted proteins | sample PPLLak3March2015_FD_79110 | JGI IMG/M metagenome (GOLD analysis project Ga0105090, IMG submission 79110) | Freshwater sediment microbial communities from Prairie Pothole Lake near Jamestown, North Dakota, USA - PPLs Lake P7 Core (1) Depth... | ecosystem: Environmental > Aquatic > Freshwater >... | reverse complement strand
TCCAGTCGATGAAGTTGCGGTTCAGGTCGACGTTGTTCTCGGTGGTCGGGCTGATGTTCGCGAAGACCCACGGGTTGATCGCATGGACGAGCACGATGCGCGCCGGCGGCGCTTGCGCACCGGCGGCCAGCGCGACGAGCAGCGCGATCTGCGCGGCCGATCCGACGAAGCCCTCGGGGCCATGGGTGGCGCTGACGACGAGCAGTGCGTGCCCGGCGTCTTTCGGGCCGAGCACCGCGACGTCGGTCGTCAGCATCCCGCCGTCGGGGCCCGCCGCGTCGTTGCAGAAGACGTCGACGCGCGCCCCGGCGCGCGCGGCGGCGAGCAGGAACTTCGCGCGGGCAGTCGGATAGTCGGGGCTGAAGCAGGCGCCGACGAGCCCTGCCGACGCTGGTGGCGATGACGGTGCCGGCGCGTGGTTCATGATTCGCCTCCCCGTCAGGCGCTGCTGCCCGGCGCGGCGGTGTCGTCCGCGCCGTAGGTGTAGCGGAAATCGCAGTGACTGGCGCCCTGCATGATCGTCTGCGTGCGCGTCATCTTCAGCTTCGGGTCGTAGCCTTCGCAGAAGGTGCCGTCGCGCTGGCACGACAGCAGGTGGCCGATCTCGCCCAGGCCCATTTCGCGGTACATCTCCGAGTAGCGGCACCGGACCACGTCGAACGCGTAGCGGGTGTCGGTCTTCTCGCGGACCTCGATCTTCAGCGCGTCCTCCTTCTCCCACAGCGCGCTGAGTTCGACGAAACGCTGCAGCGAGGTGCCGCCCTTCGTTTCGGCGGCGAAGCGCTGCGCCTGCTCGATCGACGAACGGCGAACCGCATCGCCGATCACCTTCATCGCGGTTTCCTTGCCATGGCTGGCCTTCAGCACCTCGTAGACGTGGCCGAGGATCTCGGCCTCGATACGGCGCTTGGTGAACATCGACAGGTTCTCGGGATGCGCGGGGGCTGCAGCAGTCATGATGGCTCTCTCTGGATGGTGGGGGATTCGGATGCCTGTTTCGCCGACCAGTGGCGGCCGGGGATTGCCGCGACCAGTTCGCGGGTGTAGGCGGCGCGCGGATTCGTGAAGACCTCGGCCGCCGGGCCGGCCTCGACGACCCTGCCGTTCTGCATCACCGCGACGACATCGCAGATCTGCGCGGCCACGCGCAGATCGTGGGTCACGAACAGCATCGACAGGCCCAGCCGGACCTTCAAGTCGGCGAGCAGTTTCAGCACCTGCGCCTGCACCGAAACGTCGAGCGCCGACACCGGCTCGTCGGCCACCAGGATCTCGGGATCGAGCGCGAGCGCGCGCGCCAGCCCGATGCGCTGGCGCTGGCCGCCGGAGAACTCGTGCGGAAACCGGTCGATCGAGGCGGGATCGAGGCCGACCAGCGCGAACAAGTCGCGCGCCTTCGCCATCGCCTCGCGGCGCGGCATGCCGTGGGCGATCGGACCCTGCGCGACCAGTTCACCGGCGCGGCGGCGCGGATTCAGCGACGCGTAGGGATCCTGGAAGACCATCTGCACGCGCCGCGTGGAGGCGCGCAGCTCGCGGCGCGACATCGTGGCAAGGTCGACGTCGCCGATGCGGATGTGGCCGCCGTCGGGATCGATCAGCCGGACGATGCAGCGCGCCAGCGTCGACTTGCCGGAGCCCGACTCGCCCACCACGCCCAGCGTGGCGCCCTTCGGAACCTCGAGCGAGACATCGTCGAGCGCGCGCGTGACCCGCGCGCCGCGCCCGAGGAAGCCGCCGGTCCGGTAGACCTTCGAAACGCCTTCGACGACCAGCGCCGGCGCGTTGCCGGCGGCGCCCGGGATTGCCGGCATCGGCGGCGGTGCCAGCGGCGGCACGGCGGCGATCAGCTGCTTCGTGTACGGATGCTCGGGGGCATTGAGCACGCGCTCGGCCGGTCCCTGCTCGACGACGACCCCGTGCTGCATCACCGCGACCCGATCGGCAATCTCGGCCACGACGCCGAAATCGTGCGTGATGAACAGCACCGCGGTGCCCTTGCGCCGCTGCAGGTCGCGGATCAGCAACAGGATCTGCGCCTGCGTGGTCACGTCGAGGGCGGTCGTCGGCTCGTCGGCGATCAGCACGCGCGGCTCGAGCGCCAGCGCCATCGCGATCATCGCGCGCTGTCGCTGGCCGCCGGACAGTTCGTGCGGATAGGCGCGCGCCGAGGCTTCGGGATCGGGTATCCGCACCTCGCCGAGCAGCGCGATCACCCGCGACCGGATCTCGCGCGCGTCGAGACTGGTGTGGATCCTGAACATCTCGCCGATCTGGTCGCCCACCGTGTGCAGCGGGTTCAGCGCGGTCATCGGCTCCTGGAAGACCATCGCGATCTGAGCGCCGCGGACCTCGCGCATCTCGTCCTCGCCGATCTTCAGCAGATCGCGGCCGTCGAAGGCGATGCTTCCGCCATCGGCGTGAACGCCCTGCGGCAGCAGCCGCATGATCGCGCTGGCGGTCATCGACTTGCCCGAGCCCGACTCGCCGACCACGCAGAGGATCTCGTTGCCGGCCAGCTCGAGCGTCATCTTCGCGATCGCATGCGAGCGGTCGGCGCCGGCCGGCAGCCGCACGCTCAGGTCCTGCAGGCGCAGCACCGGCGAGGCGGCGCCATCGGGGCGTATCGGCGAGGCGGCGCCATCGGCGCGCATCGACACGACGTCGTCGATCGCCGTGTCGGCGCGGATCACCGAAGTCGCGCTCATCGCGACTTCAGCCTCGGGTTCAGCGCGTCGTTGAGCCCCTGCCCGACCAGCGACACCGCGAGCACCGTCAGCAGGATCGCCACGCCGGGAATCGCCGACACGTACCACTGCGTGCGCAGCACGCCCCTGCCCAGGCCGATCAGGTTCCCCCACGAGGCGACGTTCGGATCCGACAGGTTCAGGAAGGCCAGCGCGCTCTCCATCAGGATGGCCAGCGCCATGACGACACTCGAATAGACGATCAGCGGCGGCATCGCGTTCGGCAGGATCTCGCGAAAGATGATCGCCGAATCGCGCAGGCCGAGCGTGCGGCAGGCCTGGACGAACTCGCGGTTGCGAAGCGTCAGGAACTCGGCGCGCGTCAGCCGCGCCGGCGCCGGCCACGACACGATGCCGATCGCCAGCGTGACGGTGGTGATGCTCGAGCCGAACACGGCGACGAGCACCAGCAGCAGCAGGAAGCTCGGCACCGTCTGGAAGGCTTCGGCGATGCGCATCAGCACATCGTCGATCCAGCCGCCGTAGAAACCGGCGATCGCGCCGACGACGATGCCGAGCACGATCGCGACGACCGTCGCGACGACGCCGATCAGCAGCGAGATCCGGGCGCCGTGGAAGATCTGCGCGGCGATGTCCCGTCCCGAGGAATCGGTGCCGAGCAGGAAACGCGGGTTCTCGAACGGCCAGGCCAGCGGCCGGCCGGCGAGGCTCAGCGGGTCGCGCGGATAGAACAGGTCTGCCGATGCCGCCAGGAACAGCACGCCGGCCAGCAGGGCCAGCCCGATCACGGCGGCCGGGCTGCGCATGTAGAGTCGAAGGAATCGCATGCCGGCCCTACCTTCCCGCGCCGATCCGGGGATCGAGATAGGCGTAGGCAAAGTCGACCAGGAAGTTGATGACGATGACGAGCACCGCCGAGACGAACACGATGCCGAGCAGCGTGTTCAGGTCGCGCTGCACGACCGAATCGTAGGCAAGGCGCCCGAGTCCGGGCAGCGAGAAGACGCTCTCGACCACGACCGATCCGCCCAGCATCGTGCCTGCCTGCAGGCCGATCAGCGTGACCATCGGCAGCAGCGCATTGCGCAGCACGTGGCGCACCACCACGCCGTGTTCGGCCAGCCCCTTGGCGCGGGCGGTTCGAACGAAGTCGAGCGTCAGCACCTCGAGCATCGACGCGCGCATGATCCGCAGGTAGATCGCGAGGAAGCCCAGCGACAGCGTCAGCGTCGGCAATACCAGGTACTGCGCGACATCGAGCACATGCGCGAAGCCGGTCAGCCCCGACCCGATCGTGCCGAACCCGCCGGCCGGCAGCCAGGCCAGCCGCACCGCGAACGCGACGATGCCCATCAGCCCGAACCAGAACGACGGCGTGGCGTAGAAGATCAGCCCGAGCGTCGAGATCATCGTGTCGGGCCACTGGTTCACGCGCTTCGCGGCGATCACGCCGAGCGCCATGCCGGCGGCGAAAGCGAAGGACAGCGCAGACACCATCAGCAGCAGCGTCGCGGGCAGGCGCTCGAGGATCACGCCGACGACCGGCTTGCCGTAGGTGGCCGAGAAGCCGAGATCGAAGCTCACCAGGCGCCACAGGTAGTTCGCGAGCTGCACCGCGACCGGGGCATCGAGCCCGTAGAAGCGGCGCAGCTCCTCGATCATCGCCGGGTCGCCGCCGCCCATCTGCGCGACCAGCGCGTCGACGGTGTCGCCCGGCGCCAGTTGCAGCAGCAGGAACAGCCCGACCAGGATGATCAGCAGCGTCGGCAGGCTCGAAGCCAGCCGACGCAGCGCGAGACCCAGGATCCTCACGTCAGGACTTGATCCACAGGTCGGCCCAGCTGCTCGAGATCCAGCGCGGCGTGTTGTGGTGATTCTGCAGCGACTTGTTGGTCACCGAGATCAGCAGCCGCTCGGTCGCCATCCACAGCGGAATTTCCGTGTTCACCTTGGTGACGAACTCGGCGTACAGCTGGCGGCGCCTGACCGGGTCGATCTCGAAAGCCGCGGCGTCGATCAGATTGTCGATCTCGTCGGACTTCCAGCCCCACTGGTTGGTCCACGGCGCGCCTTTCGGGCTGCCCGAGCGATACCAGACGGTGGTCGACACGGCGGGATCGCCGCGGTACTGATGCCAGCCGGTGGCAAGATCGTAATTCCAGTCCTTGTAGACGTTGCTGAGGAAGCCGGCGGCGTCGAAGCGGACGATCTCGATGCCGATGCCGACCTGCTGCAGCGACTGCTGCATGAAGGTCGACCACAGCGCGATGTCCTCCCCCCACGGCGCCGGCACCAGTCGCAGCGTGAAGCGCTTGCCGTCGGAGCCCTTCCTGTAGCCGGCCTGGTCGAGCAGGGCCTCCGCCTTCTTCGGATCGAACGGGTACTGCGGCGTGCCCTTGGGGAAGAAGCTCGGCGACGAGGTCGGAATCGGGCCGCTGGCGCGCTTGGCGAAACCGTAAAGGAAGTTGTCGCAGAAGAAGTCGATGTCGATCGCCCGCAGGATCGCTTCGCGAACCCGATGATCGGCAATCTCCTTGCGCCGGAAGTTGAACTCGATCGTGTTCATCACCGCGTTGCCCTCGTTGCCGCGGCTCGACACCTCGAACTTCGGATCCTTCTTCAGCCGGTCGAGGTCGGCCAGCGGCAGCGCGCCCTCGGCGCTCATCTGGATCTGGCCCGACTCGATCGCGGCGACCGCCGCCGCCGGGTCCGGGATGAAGCGCCAGACGATCTGGTCGAGGTAGGGGAAGCCCTTGCGCCAGTAGTTCTCGTTGCGCACGGCGATCACGTACTGGCCGCGTTCGTACTTCGAGAACTTGAACGGCCCGGTGCCGATCGGCGCGGTGTTCGCCGGGTTCTCGAGCGCGTTCGTGCCTTCGTAGACATGCTTCGGCGCGATGTAGCCGAGATCGGCCAGCGCTCGCAGCAGCAGGTCGAGCGGCATCGGCCGCGAGTAGCGAAACACCGCCGTGTGCGCGTCGGGGGTCTCGACCGCCTCGAGGTACAACTGCAGCGTCGTGCCGTAGTTCAGGTGCTTCTTCCACATCTCCATGGCGGTGTACTGCACGTCGGCCGACGTAAACGGCTTGCCGTCGTGCCAGCTGACGCCCTCGCGCAGCTTGAACGTGATCGTCTTGCCATCGGGCGTCGACTGCCACGACGTCGCGAGCACCGGCTCGGGCTCGCCCTTGGCGTTCAGGTCGACCAGGGCTTCCATGATCTTGCCGCCGACCACGTAGACGCCGGTCGACGCGCGCAGCGCCGGATTGAGGATTCGCTGCTCGCCCTGCATGTGCACGGTGACGCTGCCGCCGCGCTTCGGCGTGTCCTGGGCCTGAGCCTGAAGCACCGACGGCATCGCGGCGGAAAGGGCCAGCGCAGGCCCGGTGAGCAAAGCGGTACGGCGAGTGGTTTTCATGGATTCTCCTCGTTGTTGTCCACGCATCTGCATCGATCCAGACTTCTACCGCAATGCAACATCCGGATCGATCGAATGCCGCAAAACCATATGATTATGCGAATCGGCAGTCGCGGCGCAAAGCACCTGCCGGCGACACGGTTCAATCCGGTTCGAACACCAGCATCACGCCATTCGAGCGCGCTGCGGCGACGGTAACCGGGGCGGTGCCGGCGGCGGTTCCGGTGGCGGCTCCGGCCACCCCTGCCGCCCGCGCGGCGGCCGACAGGTCGGCAACGCCGAGCACCAGCGCGGCGGCGCCCTGTTCGGGCAGCGCCCCGCTGGCCAGCGCCCCGTATCGCGCCCGGAAAGCGGCCTGTGAAACGAAGCGCAGCACGCCGCGACCGGCGGCCGTCGGCACGTCGAAGCCGCCGTCACCATCGGCGACGACCTCGCCATCGATCAGACGGGCAAGATGCCGGGCCGCCGCGCCGGGATCGGACGCAATGATCTCCACGCGCCTGATCCGCGTGGCGGTGTTCTCGTGGCGCTGCAATTCGGGAATCCAGACATTGTCGCGCGTGCGGTGCTGGCAGGCGAAGATTCGCAGGTCGCCGGGCCGCTCTTCGAACGGCCAGTGGAACACGCTGAACGCCGCTTCGCCGTCGCCGCCACCGGGCAACTCGACCGGCCGGCTGAACTCGACCGGCCCGATCGCGGTGACGCCCATGTCGCGCAGCGCGGCGACGCCCTGCGCGGCATCACCGGTGGTGAAGGCAACCCGCTCGATGCCCTCGCCGCGGCGCTGCAGAAAGGCCCGGCCCGGCGCGTTCAGCGGCGTGTCGCGCAGGATGCCCAGCAGCTCGACGTAGTCGGGTCCGAGCATGATCGTGTAGTTGGCGGTGCCCACGTGCTCGCTGTGCGTGCCGCGCGGCGACAGCGTGAACCCGAGCCTTCGCCAGCCATCGGCCGCGCGATCGAGATCCCCGGTCATCACGACGACATGATCGAGGCCTTCCAGGCTGGCAAGCATTGCGCATTCCTCAGGCGGTCAAATCTCGGCCCGGTCGAGCCGGCGATAGCGCAGCAGCATCAATGGCGCCACCCGCCTGACGACGGCGTGCAGCGGCAGCGGCGCCGGCTCGGTGAACGGCATCGCGAGCTCGCGGTCCGGCACGCCCTGCACCGCCTTGGCGAACTCGGCGCCGAGCGCCACAGCGAGCCCCACCGCGCGGCCATTGCAGCCGGCCCAGGCGAAGGCATCGGGTCCGAGCCGGTGAAAGCGCGGCATGAAGTCGTCGGTCATGCCGACATAGCCGTTCCAGACGTGGTCGAAGCGGACCTCGCCGATCTGCGGCCACAGGCGGCCCAGGCGCTCGGCGATCATGCGCTTCAGGCGCTCGCGGCGATCGAACGGCGCCAGGATCGCGCCGCCGGTGATCAGGCGATTGCGCGCGTCGAAGCGCGCGAAGTACAGGTCGCCGTGCGTGTCCGACATTGCCTGCCGGCCGGGAATGACCGACGCGCGCACGTCGTCGGACAGCACCTGCGTGGCCATCTGCCAGGACAGGATCGGCACCAGCTCGCGCGCGATCCGCGGCGCCAGGCTCGCCGAGAACTCGCCGGTGTAGGCGTTGGTGGCGAGCACCAGCGCGCGCGCGCGCACCTCGCCCGAAGGGGTTCGCACCACCCAGCGGTCGCCCTGTCGCGAATAGTCGAGCGCCGGCGTCTGGCCGTGAATGCGGGCGCCAGCCAAGACGGCGGCGTGCGCCAGTCCGCGGGCCAGCGCCAGCGGATTGATGTGGCCGCCAGTGCGGTTCCAGAAGCCGCCATGCCAGGCCTCGGAGCCGAGCATGCTGCGCACCTGAGCGCGGTCGAGCAGTTCGACCGGCGCGCCGCGCTTCGACCACTGCGCTACGCGACGCTCGGAGATCCTGATCCTGCCGGGTGTGTGCACCGGCTGCACCCAGCCGGTCTGCTCGGCCTCGGCGTCGATGCCGTATTCGCGCGCCATGTCGAACAGCGTCGCCGCGCAGTCGCGCAGCAAGGCCACGAAGCGCTCGCCCGCCTCGCCGTGCCGGGCCTCGATGTCGTCGGGATCGGGACGCGACAGCGTCGGGATGACCTGGCCGTTGTTGCGGCCCGACGCGCCCCAGCCGGGCTCGGCAGCTTCGACGACGACCACGTCGATGCCGGCCTTGCGCAGGCTCAGCGCAGTCGACAGGCCGGTGAAGCCGGCGCCGATGACCACCGTGTCGGTCGTGGCGGCGCCGGCCAGCGGCGGACAAACGGGGCCGCCCGGCGTCGACGCAGACCAGATCGAGCCGTGATCGGCGACCGAAACCTTCTCGGGGGCAGAAGCCATCGGGGGGATTCCTTGCGTCAGGCACAGCAATCGGCAATTGCGACGATTGTACGGCGCGCGATCCAGTACGATAGAAAAGATGGAAGACAGAAGCTGGCAAGCGCAAGCCATCCGCAAGATCGAGGCCGATTTCAACCGGTCGGCCGACACCCACCTGATTCCGGTGCCGCTGCCCGCGTTCCCCGGCGTGCACCTGTACCTGAAGGACGAATCGAGCCACCCGACCGGCAGCCTCAAGCATCGGCTGGCGCGATCGCTGTTCCTGTACGCGCTGTGCAACGGCTGGCTGCATCGCGGCAGCACCGTCGTCGAGGCGTCGTCGGGATCCACCGCGATTTCCGAAGCCTACTTCGCGCGCCTGCTCGGCCTGACGTTCGTCGCCGTGATGCCGCGCACGACTTCGCCGGAGAAGATCGCGGCGATCGAGTTCTACGGCGGGCGCTGCCATCTGGTCGACGAGCCCCATGAGGTCTACAGCGAGTCCGAGCGGCTCGCCGCCGAGCTCGGCGGGCACTACATGGACCAGTTCACCTACGCCGAGCGGGCCACCGACTGGCGCAGCAACAACAACATCGCCGAGTCGATCTTCACGCAGATGGCACAGGAGCCGCATCCGGTTCCGAGGTGGATCGTCTGCAGTTGCGGCACCGGCGGCACCACCGCGACGATCGGTCGCTTCATCCGCTACCGCTGCTTCGACACGCAGGTCTGCGCAACCGATCCGGACAACTCGGTGTTCTTCGATGCCTACGCCACCGGCGACCTTTCGCTGCGGCTCGCGTCGGGATCATTGATCGAGGGCATCGGCAGGCCCCGCGTGGAGCGATCGTTCACGCCCGGCGTCATCGACGGCATGCTGAAGGTGCCCGACATCGCATCGCTCGCCGCGATCCGCCACCTGAACCAGGTGCTCGGACGCCGCTGCGGCGGATCGACCGGAACGAACTTCATCGGCGCGCTGCACCTGGCGCGCCGGATGCACGAAACCGGCCAGCAGGGTTCGATCGTCACGATCCTCTGCGACAGCGGCGAGCGCTACCGCCACAGCTACTTCAGCGACGACTGGCTTGCCGCGCGCGGCATGAACATCGAGCCGGCGCTGGCCGCGGTGCGCGACAGCGCCGAGCGCGGCGAGCCGCTGGCATGGGCGCTGCCGGCGGCCGGGGCCTGCGCCCGAGGGCCGGTCGACACGACGCTCGTCCCGGCGTGAGGGCCTCGCTCAGCCCAGCCCTGCCGCGAAGTTCTCGAACTTGGTGTACTGGCCGACGAAGGTCAGCCGCACGGTGCCGATCGGGCCGTTTCGCTGCTTGGCGATGATGATCTCGGCGGTGCCCTTGTCGGTCGAGTCGGGGTTGTAGACCTCGTCGCGGTAGATGAACAGGATGATGTCCGCATCCTGCTCGATCGCTCCGCTCTCGCGCAGGTCCGACATCACCGGCCGCTTGTTCGGCCGCTGCTCGAGCGAGCGATTCAGCTGCGACAGCGCGATGACCGGGCAGTCGAGCTCCTTGGCCAGCGCCTTCAGGCCGCGCGAGATCTCGGAGATCTCGGTGGCGCGATTCTCGCCGGTGGACGAGCCGGCCATCAGCTGGATGTAGTCGATGATGATCAGCCCGAGGCGGCCGCACTGGCGCGACAGCCGGCGCGCGCGCGCGCGCAGTTCGAGCGCGTTGAGCGCCGGCGTCTCGTCGATGAACAGCTGCGTCTCCTGCATCTTCTGCATCGCGTTGGTCAGGCGCGGCCAGTCGTCGTCGTTCAGGCGGCCGGTGCGCAGCCGCTGCTGATCGAGCCGGCCGACCGAGCAGACCATCCGCATCGCCAGTTGCGTGGCGCCCATCTCCATCGAGAACACCGCAACCGGCAGTCCCTGCTCGACGGCGACGTACTCGCCGATGTTCATCGACAGCGCCGTCTTGCCCATCGACGGGCGCCCGGCTACGACGACCAGATCGCCGGGCTGCATTCCCGACGTCATCCGGTCGAGGTCGGCGAACCCCGTCGGCACGCCGGTGACGTCGTTCGGATTGTCCTGGTTGTACAGCTCGTCGATGCGCTCGACGACCTTGCCCAGCAGGATCGGCAGCTGCTGGAAACCGGCCTGGCCGCGCGAACCCTCCTCGGAGATCTGGAAGATCTTCGACTCGGCCTCGTCGAGCAGCTGGCGCGTGTCCTTGCCCTGCGGATTCAGGGCCGAGGTGGAGATGTCGTCGGAAGTCGAAATCAGCCGGCGCAGCGTCGCGCGGTCGCGCACGATCTCGGCGTAGCGGCGGATGTTCGCCGCCGACGGCGTCTCCTGCGCCAGCGCGTTCAGGTAGACGAGCCCGCCCACCTCGTCGGCCTTGCCGGCGGTCTGCATCGACTCGAACACCGTGACCACGTCGGCCGGCTGGCCGCGCGAGATCAGCATCGCGATCTGCTTCCAGATCAGGCGGTGATCGTGGCGGTAGAAGTCGTCCTCGCGCAGCACGTCGGCAACGCGATCGAAGGCGTTGTTGTCGAGCAGCAGCCCGCCGAGCACCGCCTGCTCCGCCTCGATCGAGTGCGGCGGCACGCGCAGCGCCGCGATCTGGGGATCGATGGACTGTCGGCTTTCGGGTACTGAGGACATCGGCGGGCTGTCGGCGGGCAACTGGACGTTGAGGGGGATGTCGATGGTAGATCAAAACCGGCAACCGGCCCGGCAACGAAAACGGGGCGCCGAGGCGCCCCGTTTCCGTTTGCCGCCGGCACGCAGCCGGACGGCGCCGTTCGCGCCCGCGGCACCGCCGCGGGACACGAGAGCCTCGGGCGGCCTCGCCGACTACCGCCTCAGGCGGCCTCGCCGACTACCGTGACCTTGAGGCCGACGACGACATCGGTGTGCAGCGCGACATCGACATCATGGTCGCCGATCGTCTTCAGCGGGCCGTCGGGCATCCGGACCATCGCCTTCTCGACCTCGAAGCCCTGCTTCTTCAGCGCCTCGGCGACGTCGGAGTTGGTGACCGAGCCGAACAGGCGGCCATCGACACCGGCTTTCTGGGTGACGCTGACGGTCAGGCCGTTCAGCTTCTCGCCCTGGGCCTGGGCGGCGGCAAGACGATCCGACTGGACTTTCTCGAGCTCGGCGCGGCGCGCCTCGAACTCCTTGATCGCCGACGAAGTGGCGCGACGCGCCTTGCCGGACGGAATCAGGAAGTTGCGGGCGTAGCCGTCCTTGACGCGGACGACGTCGCCGAGCTGGCCGAGATTGACGACTTTCTCGAGCAGGATGATCTGCATGTTCTCTTGCTCCGTCGGCTCAGTGGTTGTCGGTGAACGGCAGCAGGGCGAGGAAGCGCGCGCGCTTGATCGCAACCTGCAGCTGGCGCTGGTAGCGCGCCTTCGTACCCGTCAGCCGGGCCGGAATGATCTTGCCGTTGTCGGTGATGAAGTCCTTCAGCAGGTCGACATCCTTGTAGTCGATCTGCTCGATCTTCTCGGCGGTGAAGCGGCAGAACTTCTTGCGCTTGAACAGCGCGCTCTGCGCCGGACGGCGCGGCTTCTTGTCTTTGGAACCACGGCGGGCAAAAGCCATTTTCTATACCCCTTTCAATTCGGTGTCGGTTGAAGCTCGGCGAAGCCGGTCACGTGCAGCACGACGGTCTTCGACTGGCGGCGACGCGGCGCGAGAAATCCGCTGGCGCTGATCGACTGACCGAGCCGCAGACTCTCGGCGCGTTGCGCCATCGGTCCGGCAAAGATCAGCGCGATGTCGAATTCGATCTGTCTGCCATGCCCTGCCTGGGACACTTCGGAACGGTGCGCGAGCCTTGCGTCGAGAAGCGGAATGCCTGCTGGCGAATAGCGCAGCAGCTCCCGTCCGACCAGTTCGCCCGTCAGCGTCACCTCGTTCACCGCTCGGTTGACTTCATCAGTCATCGGTCCCGGTTCTCGCGTGTCGCCGGCGATGCGCCGCCAGAGTGCCTGCAGGCCTGATCTGCTTCGTCAGCCCTGCTGCGGCTCGGGAACGACCTTGCGGGCCTCTTCCCTCTGGAGTTGCTTGAGCATCGGCGACGGGCTCGTTTCGGCCTTCGCCATGGCGACGACCAGGTGGCGCAGGATCGCGTCGTTGAAACGGAACGCGTGCTCGAGCTCGTCGAGCGTGGGCTGGCCGCACTCGATGTTCATCAGCAGGTAGTGAGCCTTGGCCATCTTCTGGATGGGGTAGGTCAGCTGGCGCCGGCCCCAGTCTTCCATCCGGTGGATCTTGCCTTCCTGGGCCTCGATCATCGTCTTGTACCGCTCGACCATCGCGGGCACCTGCTCGCTCTGATCGGGGTGGACGATCAACACGATTTCATAATGACGCATCTTTTCTCCCTGTAATCGCACTAGCGCTGCACCCGCGGATCCGGAACGGCAAGACCGTTCGCGGCGAAAACCGCCTCTGCGGCGTTGAAGCCGCTTCGTGAAGACCGGACGAGCCGGCCATGGTGCGACGCGCTGTGCCTCGTGGACAAAGGCCGCCGGTGAAAAGCGTCGATACACCGTGCGGCGAGGAACCCGTGATAATACTGGATCTTCGCCCTCCACTCAAGCCGCCGCCGCCCACGCCGATGCACAAGCCCTGCTCGCTCGCCTGCGAACGCAACCGCGATCCGATCCTGGCCGTGTTGCGCGAGCGCTTCGCCGACCGCCGCCGGGTGCTCGAGATCGGCAGCGGCACCGGCCAGCATGCGGCGCACTTTGCCGCGGCGCTGCCGCATCTTTGCTGGCAGACGTCCGATCTGGCCGCCCACCTGCCGGGAATCCGGCAGTGGCTGGCCGAGGCCGCGCTGCCGAACACGCCCGCGCCGCTGGCGCTCGACGTCGGCGCCGGCCTGCCGGCCGGCGACTACGATGCGCTGTTCACCGCGAACACGCTGCACATCATGAGCTGGGAGGAAGTCGAGCGGCTGTTCGAGTGCCTGCCGGGCGCGATGGCGGCCGACGCGGTGCTGACCATCTATGGACCGTTCAACTACGGCGGGCGCTTCAGCAGCGACAGCAACGCCGCTTTCGACC
>Ga0105090_10001273_pt1 | contig 13504 bp, 10 predicted proteins | sample PPLLak3March2015_FD_79110 | JGI IMG/M metagenome (GOLD analysis project Ga0105090, IMG submission 79110) | Freshwater sediment microbial communities from Prairie Pothole Lake near Jamestown, North Dakota, USA - PPLs Lake P7 Core (1) Depth... | ecosystem: Environmental > Aquatic > Freshwater >... | reverse complement strand
CTCGACGACGATGTACTCGCCAGTGCCCAGCCGCGCATTGGCCCCGGCGCTGTTCAGGCGGCCGCCGATGACGAAGGTCGGATCCATGCCGCCGGCGGCGAGCACCGACGCGACCAGGCTGGTGGTCGTCGTCTTGCCGTGAGTGCCCGCGATCGCGATCCCCTGCTTGAGCTTCATCAGCTCGGCGAGCATCAGCGCGCGCGGCACTACCGGCACCCGCCGGCCGCGCGCGGCGATCACCTCGGGGTTGTCGCCGCGGACCGCCGTCGAGGTGACGACGCAGTCGGCGCCGTCGATGTTGTCGGCCGCGTGCCCGATCGCAACGCCGGCGCCAAGCGCAACCAGGCGGCGCGTCGTCGCGCTGTCGGCGACGTCGGAACCGGTGATCCGGTAACCCAGGTTCAGCAACACCTCGGCAATGCCGCTCATGCCGGCGCCACCGATGCCGACGAAATGGATGTGCTTGACCTTGTGCTTCATGGCTTTCTCGCCACCTGCTCGCAGGTGTCGGCGACGCGGGCTGCGGCGTCGGGCTTCGCAAGCGCGCGCGCGGCCTCGGCCATCGCGGCGCAGCGCCCCCGGTCGAGACTGGCGATCAGCGCGGCGAGCCGGGCGGCGTCGAGCTCGGACTGCGGCAGCAGGCGGGCGGCGCCGTGATCCGACAGGTAGCGGGCGTTGCCGGTCTGATGATCGTCGACCGCATGCGGAAAGGGCACCAGCACGCTGGCGACGCCGGCCGCCGCGATCTCCGAAACCGTCATCGCACCGGCGCGACAGACCAGCAGGTCGGCCTCGGCGTACGCCGAGGCCATGTCATCGATGAACTCGCTGACCTGCGCCTCGACGCCGGCCTCGCGATAGCGCCGCTCGACGTCGTCGCGCCGGCCGCGGCCGGTCTGATGGACGACCGCCGGCCGCTCGCCGGCCGGCAGCAGCGCCAGCGCGGCGGGAAGCGTCTCGTTGAGCGCCTGCGCGCCGAGACTGCCGCCGACGACGAGCAGCCGCAGAGCGCCGGAGCGCCCGCCATAGCGCTGCGCAGGCGCAGGCAGCCCGGCGAGGTCCTGTCGGACCGGGTTGCCGCAGGCCTCGGCGCCCGGCAGCGCGCCGGGAAAGGCCTCGAGCACCCGGTCGGCGATCTTCGCAAGCAGCCGGTTGGTCAACCCGGCAACCGAATTCTGCTCATGCACGACCAGCGGCCGGCCGACCAGCACGGCCATCATCCCGCCGGGAAAGGCGACATAGCCGCCCATGCCCAGCACGACCGCGGGGCGCGTCGCGCGCAGCGCGCTCAACGCCTGCCAGAAGGCCCGAAGAAGGACCATCGGCAGCAACAGCTTCGCGAGCAGGCCCTTGCCGCGCAGGCCGCCAATGGCGACTGGCCGCATCGGAATGCCGTGGCGCGGCACCAGCGATGCCTCCATGCCGGCGGGATTGCCCAGCCAGACCACGTTCCAGCTGCGCGCCCGCATCTCGGCGGCGACCGCCAGCCCCGGCATCACGTGCCCGCCGGTGCCGCCGGCCATGATCATGATCGTCCGGCTCATGCGGCACCCCGCATCAGTTTCTTGTTCTCGAAATCCACGCGCAGGACGATTGCGATGGCCACGCAGTTGACGAGGATGCCGGTGCCACCGTAGCTCATCAGCGGCAGGGTCAGCCCCTTGGTTGGCAGCAGCCCGGTATTCACGCCGATGTTGATGAAGGCCTGGAAACCGATCCACAGGCCGATGCCCTTGGCGACCATGCCGGCGTAAACGCGATCGAGCTTGATCGACTGGCGGCCGATCTCGAAGGCGCGCCGCGTGATCCAGAAGAACGCGACGATGATCGTCATCACCGCAACGAGGCCGAGTTCCTCGCCGATGACGGCGAGCAGGAAATCGGTGTGCGCCTCGGGCAGGTAATGGAGCTTCTCGACCGAGCCGCCGAGCCCGACGCCGAAGAACTCGCCGCGCCCGAAGGCGATCAGCGAATGCGACAGCTGATAGCCCTTGCCCAGCGCGTTGGCCTCGTCGAACGGATCGAGGTAGGCGAAGATCCGCGCGCGCCGCCACGGCGACAGCGCGATCAGCAGGCTGAAGGTGATCCCCGCGGCGACGGTCAGCCCGGCGAACAGTCTGCCGCTGACGCCGCCGAGGAACAGCACGCCCATCGCGATGCCGGCGATCACCAGGAAGGCGCCCATGTCGGGCTGGAGCAGCAGCAGCAGGCCGACCAGCACGACCGCGAAGCCGATCGGCAGGAAGCCTTTCTTGAACGAATGCATGCGGTCCTGCCTGCGCACCGTGTAGTCGGCCGCGTACAGCACCACGAACAGCTTCATCAGCTCCGACGGCTGCAGGTTGAACACGTAGAGAGACAACCAGCGGCGCGCGCCGAAGACTTCCCTTCCGACGCCCGGGATCAGCACGATGACCAGCAGCACCAGCCCGAAGAAGAACAGCCACTTCGACCACCGCTGCCATTGGCGCAGCGGCACCGAGAAGGCGATCAGCGCCGCCGTCACGCCGACCGAGATCGCGAGCGCGTGCCGGAAGAGGAAGTGGGTCGGCGAATAACGTGCGAAGCGCGGCGAATCGGGCAGCGCGATCGAGGCCGAGTAGACCATGACGATGCCGGTGACGAGCAGCGCCGCGACCACCCAGAGCATCGCGACGTCGACCCCGGGCTGGATGGCCGCGACACGCCCGCTGCTGCGGATGCGGCTGCCGGGCGCCGCGCCACGCAAGCGAAGGCTGCTCAGCATGCGGCCTCCGGCGGGTTGCCGCGCGAGGCCGCGAGCTCGCGCACCGCTTCGGCGAAGACCTCGGCGCGATGCGCGTAGTCGCGAAACATGTCGAAACTGGCGCAGGCGGGCGACAGCAGCACGGCGTCGCCCGCACAGGCTCCGGCGGCGGCCGCACGCACCGCGGCGGGCAGGCCGGCGCAGTCGGCCAGCGGCACTCCGGTGCCCGCCAGCGCCTCGCGCAGACGCGGTGCATCGCGGCCGATCAGCCAGACCGCGCTCGCGTGACGCCCGACAGCCGTCGCGAGCGGCGAGAAGTCCTGGCCCTTGCCGACGCCGCCGACGATCAGCCTGCAGCGCCGGCCGAGTCCTTCGAGCGCAGCGACGGTGGCGCCGACGTTGGTTCCCTTGCTGTCGTCGTAGAACTCGACATCGTCGACGACGGCGATCAGCTGGCAGCGGTGGGCTTCGCCCTCGTAGCCGCGCAACGCGTGCAGCATCCGGGCCATCGGAACGCCGATGGCGGTGCACAGCGCCAGCGCGGCGAGCGCGTTCAGCTGATTGTGCAGCCCGCGGATGCGCAGCGCGTCGGCCGGCATCAGCCTGCGCACCGTGAACGGCGCCGGTTCGGCGCGCCGCCTGCGCGCGGCTCCCGGCGTTTCATCGTCCGCGACTGCCTGGGCGAGCCAGACCAGCGGCCCGTCGCGAACCAGCCCGAAGTCGCCGGCCGCGGCCGGCTCGTCGGCGCCGAAGCTCGCGCGCGGCGCGCGCTCGACCTGCGTTGCCGTATCGCCGCGGTTGACGACCGCGATCGTGCCCGGCGCGTGGATGCGGCGCTTGGCTGCCGCGTAGCTGGCCATCGACGCATGCCAGTCGAGGTGATCCTCGCTGACGTTCAGGATCGCCGCCGCGTCAGCCGCGAAGCTGTCGGCCAGCGCGAGCTGGAAGCTCGACAGTTCGAGCACCCAGACCTGCGGCAGGTCGCCGGCGGCGATCGCCTCGCGAAGCGCATCGAGCATCGCAGGGCGAATGTTGCCGGCCGACCGGACGGCGAGGCCCGCAGCCGCGCACAGATGCGCGGCCAGCGCGGTCGTCGTCGTCTTGCCGTTGGTGCCGGTCACGGCGACCACCTTCGGCAGATAGCCGCCCTCGCGCAGTTCGGCGAGCGCCTGCGCGAACAGTTCGAGTTCGCCGGCCACCGCGATGCCGCGCGCGCGCGCAGCCTTGCAGAAAGCCGCCGACGGGCCGATCTCGATCGACAGGCCAGGACTCCAGGCGATCAGTTCGACGCCGTCGAGCCAGGCCTCGTCGAAGGCGCCGCCGAGGCACTCGACATCGCCGACCGCCTCGCGCAGCGCGCCGACGCGGGGCCAGTTCGAAGGGTCGGCGTCGCGGGTGTCGGCCACCCGCAGCAGCGCGCCGCGCGCCGCCGCCCAGCGCGCCATCGCGAGCCCGGAGTCGCCCAGGCCGAGCACCAGCACGCGGCGGCCCGCGAGGTCGAACAGCCTCATCTGTGAGCCGGAGCCGGACTGGAGCGCTGGGTCGGTCATCGCTCGATCACCGCAGCTTCAGCGTGGACAGGCCGAACAGCACCAGCATCATCGTGACGATCCAGAAACGCACGACGACCTGGCTCTCCTTGACGCCGCCGACCTCGAAATGGTGATGCAGCGGCGCCATCCGGAAGATGCGGCGGCCCTCGCCGTAACGGCGCTTCGTATACTTGAAGTAGCCGACCTGCAGCATCACCGACAGCGTCTCGACGACGAAGACGCCGCCCATGATGAACAGCACGATCTCCTGGCGGACGATCACCGCCACCGTGCCGAGCGCGCCGCCGAGGGCCAGCGCGCCGACGTCGCCCATGAAGACCTGCGCCGGGTAGGCGTTGTACCAAAGGAAGGCCAGCCCGGCGCCGGCGATCGCCGCACAGAACACCGTCAGCTCGCCGGCGCCCGGAATGTGGGGGATCAGCAGGTACTTGGCGAACACCGCATTGCCGGTCACGTAGGCGAACACGCCGAGCGCCGAACCGACCAGCACCGACGGCATGATCGCCAGCCCGTCGGCGCCATCGGTCAGGTTCACCGCATTGCTGGTGCCGACGATGACAAGATAGGTCAGGACGATGAAGCCGATCACCCCGAGCGGATACGCGACGTTCTTGAAGAAGGGGACGATCAGGTCGGCCTGCCGCGGCAGGCTCGCAGTGAAGCCGCTTGCGACCCAGTCGACGAACAGCGACAACGCCTGCGCATTCGACTGCGCCGGCACCGCGAAGGCCAGCGCGATCGCCGCGGCCAGGCCGATCGCCGACTGCCACAGGTACTTCTCCTTCGCCGACATCCCCTTCGGATCGCGATAGACGACCTTTCGGTAGTCGTCGATCCAGCCGATCCAGCCGAAGCCGAGGGTCACGATCAGCACGATCCAGACGAAGCGGTTCGACAGGTCGGCCCACAGCAGCGTGGCCGCGGCGATCGAGATCAGGATCAGCGCGCCACCCATCGTCGGCGTGCCCGACTTGGTCAGGTGGGTCTGCGGACCGTCGGTGCGCACCGCCTGGCCGATCTTCAGTTCGGTCAGCTTGCGGATCAGCGTCGGCCCGAAGATCAGGCCGATCGCCAGCGCCGTCAGCGCAGCGAGCACCGCGCGCAGCGTGATGTAGCCGAACACCGAGAATGCGCGGATGTCCTGCGCCAGCCATTGGGTCAGCTCGAGCAGCATCAGTGCGCCTCCTCGGACCAGCGGCCAGCCAGCGCGGCGACGACTCGCTCCATCCGCATGAAGCGCGAACCCTTGACCAGCGTCGTCGCCGGCGGCACCGCCAGCGATCGCGCGCGGGCGATCACCGCATCGACATCGTCGAAGTGCTCGGCGCCGACGCCGCGGGCCGCGACGGTCTCGCGCGTGGCGTCGCCAAGCGCCAGCACGTGGTCGATGCCGCGCTCGCGCGCGTAATCGCCAATCTCGCGGTGATAGCGAGGCCCCTCGTCACCGACTTCGCCCATGTCGCCGAGCACCAGGATGCGAGGCGCCGGCAGCGAGGCCAGCACGTCGATCGCCGCGCGCACCGAGTCGGGGTTCGCGTTGTAGCTGTCGTCGATCAGCGCGGCACCCGAGGCCGCGCGAAGCCGCGCGAGCCTGCCGACTGCCGGGCGGAAGCGCCCGAGGCCCCGGACGATCGCCTCGGGCCCGATGCCGGCGGCGAATGCGCAGGTCGCCGCGGCCAGCGCATTGCGCACGTTGTGCGCGCCGTCGATCGCAAGGCTGACCGGCCAGGCGCGGCCGGCGATGGCCAGCGTGAAGCCGTCGGGCTGCGCGCCGGCCTCGGCCGACACGGTGAAGCGCGCATGGTCGGCGGCGTCCTGGCGCAGGCCGAACTCTAGGCAGCGCCGCGCACCGGCGATCTCGCGCCACACTGGCGCGTGCGCATCGTCGCCGGGAAACACCGCGATGCCGTCGGCGGCGAGCGCGGCAATCGCCTGGCCGTTTTCACGCGCGGTCGCCTCGACGCTGTGCATGAACTCCTGGTGCTCGCGCTGGGCGTTGTTGACCAGCGCCACGGTGGGCCCGGCGATCGACGCAAGCCAGGCGATCTCGCCGGGCCGGTTCATGCCCAGCTCGACGACGGCGGCCCGGTGCTCCGCGGCCAGCCTGAGCAGCGTCAGCGGCACGCCGACGTCATTGTTCAGGTTGCCTCGAGTGGCAAGCCGGCCGGCCTCGCCGAAGGCTTCGGCGAGAATCGCCGCGATCATCTCCTTGACCGTCGTCTTGCCGTTGCTGCCGGCGACCGCGATCAGCGGCAACGCGAAGCGCCGGCGCCAGCCCGCGGCGATCTCGCCGAGCGCGCGCCGGGTGTCGGGCACCCAAAGCGCTGGTGCGGTCACCCCATCGACCCAGCGCTCGAACAGCACCGCCGATGCGCCAGCCGCGCGGGCCTGCGCCAGGAATTCGTGCGCATCGAAGCGCTCGCCGCGCAACGCGACGAACAGCTCGCCAGGCGCCAGCGACCTGCTGTCGGTGCAGACGCCGCGCACGACCGTGGCGGGGTCGCCGATCAGGCGCCCCACCGACAGCCAGTCCAGCGCCTGGCGCAGGTCAAACACTTGTGCGCTCCCCGTTCAAATGCCGCTGACCGAGCAGCTCGAGGGCCGCCTCGACGTCGGAGAACGGATGACGCACGCCGGCGATTTCCTGGTACGCCTCGTGGCCCTTGCCTGCGATCAGCACGACGTCGGCCTCGGCGGCGGAACGCAGCGTGCGCCGGATCGCCTCGCGCCGGTCGAGTTCGGTCAGCCAGGGCTCGCGCGTCAGGCCGGCGCGAATGTCCGATGCGATCCGGAACGCGGTTTCGCTGCGCGGGTTGTCGCTGGTGATGACGACGCGATCGGCGTGGCGCTCGGCGACCATTCCCATCAGCGGACGCTTGCCGGCATCGCGATCGCCGCCGGCGCCGAACACGCACCAGAGAAAACCGCCGCGCACGCCGGCAACCGGGCGCAGCGCCTGCAGCACGCTCATCAGCGCATCGGGCGTGTGCGCATAGTCGACGACGACCAGCGGCGCCCCGGCGGCCTCGATCCGCTGCATGCGCCCCGGGATCGGACGCAGGCGCTGGAGACGCTGCATCGCTTCGTCGAACGGCATGCCGAGCGAGATCCAGGTCGCTGCGACCGCGGTCGCGTTGACGACGTTGAAGCGGCCCAGGACGCCGAAATCGATCTGCGCGCGACCGAAGTCGCCGCCGATCGACACTTCCATCACGTCGACGCCCTCGACGATCTGCCAGGCCGACAGCTTCCGGCGCGCGCGCCAGCCGTGCTCGCCGGGCAACTGGCCGAAAGCGATCGTCGCCACGCCGTCGGCCACCGAGTCGATGACGGCAGGCGCCACCGGATCGTCGCCATTGATGATCGTGGTGCGCAACCCCGGCCACGAGAACAGGCGCATCTTCGCGGCCAGGTAGGAGCGCTCGTCGCCGTGATAGTCGAGATGGTCGCGCGAGAAGTTCGTGAACACCGCCGTATCGACATGCAGGCCATCGATGCGCCCCTGCTCGATGCCGATCGACGAAACCTCCATCACGGCGATCTCGACACCAGCCCGGCAAAAGCCGGCAAGCATCCGCTGCAGCGAGATCGCGTCGGGCGTCGTCAGCCCGAACGACTGCAGCAGCTGCGACTCCCGGTGCGGGTCGACGATACCGCTGCCCAGCGTGCCGATCACGGCAACCTTGCCGCCGGCGTCGGCAAGCCCGCGCGCGATCCACTGCGTGCAGCTCGTCTTGCCGTTGGTCCCGGTCACGGCGACGACCTTCATCCGCGACGACGGGTCGCCATACCAGGCGGCGGCGAGCGGCCCGACGATCGCCGACAGCCCCGACACCCCGAGGTGCGGAACCTCGATCGGACGCGCTTCGCCGCCGGCCTCGAAGAGGACCGCAGCGGCGCCGGCCTCGATCGCCTGGGCAATGTAGCGCCGGCCGTCCGACCGCAGGCCCGGCAACGCAACGAAGGCGTCGCCCGGACGCACGGCACGGCTGTCCGCCACCAGGTCGGCGCCGGGCGCAAGGTTCTCGCGCAGCCAGTCCGCAAGCCTCTGAACGCGGTCGTCGTCGCCGCCGCGAGCCTCGGTCACATGCTCTCCTTGACGGCTTCGGCCGGCAGCACCACCTGGGCCATCGGCGCATCCGGCGCAATGCGCAGCGCGCGCAGCGAGTCGCCGGTGATCTGCGCGAAGACCGGCGCGGCGACAACGCCGCCGTAGTACTTGCCCGCCGAGGGCTCGTCGATCATCACCGCAACGATCACGCGCGGATCGGACGCCGGCGCGAACCCGACGAACGACGACACGTACTTCTTCGTGTAGCGGCCGTCCTCCTGCTTGTTGGCGGTGCCGGTCTTGCCCGCCACGCGGTAGCCGGCGATCTGCGCGCGCGGCGCGGTGCCCTTGGGCCCGGCGGCGAGCTCGAGCATCTGGCGAACCGAGCGCGCGGTCTGCGGCCGGATCACCGGCGCGCCATCGACCAGAGCGTCGACCCGGAACATCGACAGCGGGATCAGCTCGCCGTCGCGCGCGAAGACCGAGTAGGCGCGGGCAAGCTGCAGCAGCGACACCGACATGCCGTGGCCGTAGGACATCGTCGCCTGCTCGATCGGCTTCCAGCTGCGGTAGGGCCTGACCCGGCCGGCGACCGCGCCGGGAAAGCCGATTCTCGGCGCCTGCCCGAAGCCGAGCGCAGCGTAGAACTCCCACATCTGCTGCGGAGCCATCTCCAGCGCCATCTTCACGGTGCCGATATTCGACGATTTCTGGACGACCTCCTCGACTGTCAAGGCCCCGTGCGGATGCGCGTCGCCGATCGTGCTGGAGCCAATCCTCATCCGGCCCGGCGCGGTCTGGATCACCGTGTCGGGCCTCACCTGGCCCAGCTCCAGCGCGAGCGCGGCAGTGAACGGTTTCATCGTCGAGCCGGGCTCGAACGTGTCGGTAAGGACACGATTGCGCAGCTGCGCGCCGCTGAGCTTGTCGCGCCGGTTCGGATCGAAGGTCGGCCAGTTGGTCAGCGCGAGGATCTCGCCGGTTCGCACGTCGATGACGACCGCCGCGCCGGCCTTCGCCCTGTGCTCGCGCACAGCCTCGCGCACCGCGTTGAAGGCGAGGTACTGGATCTTCGAGTCGATCGCCAGCGCAAGGTCGCTGCCGTGATGCGGCTCGCGCGTTGCGCCGACATCCTCGATCGCGCGACCGAGGCGGTCGCGGATCACGCGCCGGCTTCCCGGCTGCCCCGAAAGCACGGAGTCCTTGGCGAGTTCCACGCCCTCCTGGCCGATGTCCTCGACGTTCGTGAAACCGACCACATGCGCGATCGTTTCGCCTTCAGGATAGTGCCGCTTGTACTCGCGCTGCTGGTGGACGCCGGAAATCTCGAGCGCCGCGATCCGCGCGGCCACGTCGGGCTCGACCTGGCGCTTCAGGTAGACGAAGGTGCGGTCGCTGTCGGACAGCTTCTGCCGCAAATCCGCCTCGCGGATCTCGAGCAGCCTCGCGAGGCTGGCCAGTTGCGCCGGGGTCGCTTCGATCTGTTCGGGCGAAGCCCAGATGGCGCGGGCCGGCAGGCTCGACGCGAGCACGACACCGTTGCGATCGAAAATCTTGCCGCGCGATGCCGGCAGCTCCAGTGTGCGGGCATAGCGCGACTCGCCCTGGCGCTGCAGGAAGTCCTGCGAGAACGCCTGCAGCCAGACGGCGCGCGCGGCCAGCGCGATGAAGGCCACCGCCACGCACAGCATCATCACCTGCGAACGGTAGGCGGGCAGCCGCACCTTCAGCAGCGGATTCTCGGTGAAGGGCACGTGACGGCCGCGCTTGCGGGTCATCGCGATACCTCTGCAGCCGGCCGGTCGCCGGCGCTTCGGCCCGGTGCCGGCTGCTTGCCGGCGGCCGCGCCGGCCGGCGGGCGCACCGCCTGGGAACTGCCGGATGGCGGCCGCGCCGGCGCCGCAGCACCAACACGCGGGACGCTGCCAGCGCCGGCCCGCGCCGGCGCGCCAGCGGCAGCGGCGCGAACGCCCGAGCGCGCCGGCCCCGGCACCTCGCGCCACGGCTGGCTCAGGCTGACGACGCGCGTGATCGGGTCGATGCTCAGATGCAGCGTGCGCTCGCCCTGCACAGCCTGCATTCCAAGTTCGCGACGCGCGCGCGCGTCGATCAACGCGGACTTGGCGAGCTCGGTCTGCTCGACCTGCAGCTGGTTCCAGCGCACCTCGTGCGCAGCAGAATGGGCCTGGGCGCGCTCGAGATCGATGAACAGCCTGCGCGCATGATGCTGCGACGTGACGAGCCCCAGCGCGCAGAGCGCCAGCAAGGCGGCGAGCATCACGTTGATCCGGGTCAGCATCGGTTTGCTCAGATGCGCTCGGCGACGCGCAGCACCGCCGACCGGGCGCGCGGATTGGCGGCGATCTCGGAAGCGTCGGGCAGCATTCGCGCGACCGCGCGCAGCCGCGCGGCAGTCACCGGACGCGACGCGCCGGTGATCGGATCGCGCGGCGCATCGCGGCCAGCCTCGCGGGCAATGAACTGCTTGACCATCCGGTCCTCGAGGGAGTGGAAACTGATGACCGCCAGTCGCCCGCCCACGGCCAGGCAGGCGACCGCCCGGTCGAGAACTAGCGCGAGTTCCGCAAGCTCCTGATTGATGAGAATCCGTAGAGCCTGAAAGGTGCGGGTGGCCGGGTCCTTGCCCACCTCCGGCCGCCTCTGGCGGCGCCGGACGACACCAGCCACGAGTGCGGCAAGCTCTCCTGTCGTCCGAAGCGCGGCGTCGCCGGCGTCCCCGCGGCGAGCAACAATCGCCTGTGCAATCGGAACAGCAAACCGCTCTTCCCCATAGTCGCTTACCACCCTTGCGATTTCCTGCTCGGACGCTTCGAGCAGCCACTGTCGCGCCGACATGCCGCGCGTCGGATCCATGCGCATGTCGAGCGGCCCGTTCTCGCGAAAACTGAAGCCCCGCCCAGCCTCTTCGAGCTGCGGCGAAGAAACACCGAGGTCGAGCAGCACGCCGTCGACCTTGGCGATGTCGCGCTCGGCGAGCACCTCGCCAATCTCGGAAAAGCGCGCATGCACGATCGAGAAACGCGGATCGGTCCACGCCTGGCCGGCGGCGACCGCCGACGGGTCGCGGTCGATCGCGACCAGCCGTCCGCGCGGACCGAGCGCGCGGAGAATTGCCATGCTGTGCCCGCCGCGACCGAAGGTCCCGTCGACGTAGCAACCGTCCGAACGGATCGCCAGCGAGCGGACGCAGGCATCGAGCAGGACCGGCCGATGTGTGGCATCCGGGACCCGTTGTTCGCGCGGTTCATCGCCGGGCGCCGCCACGGGTCAAAAGTTGAAGTTCGCGACGGAGTCGGGCATCCCGGCAGCCAACGCAACCTTCTCCTTGTCGGCCAGCGTCGCGGCATCCCAGACCTCGAAGTGGTTGCCCATCCCGAGCAACATCACTTCCTTGGTCAGCGAAGCCGCCGAGCGCAACTCTGGCGAGATCAGGATGCGGCCGGTGCCGTCCATCTCGACGTCACAGGCACTGCCGAGAAAGATCCGCGTCCAGGCGCGCGCCGAAATCGGCAGCGAAGCGATCCGTTCGCGCTGGGTTTCCCACACCGGGCGGGGGAAGAGCAGCAGGCAGCCATCGGGATGACGAGTCAGCGTAAGCTTGCACTCGCATTGCTCGCTCAGCGCGTCGCGATGCTTCGTCGGGACGGTCATCCGTCCCTTCGCATCGAGCAGCAGCGCTGAACTCCCCTGATACATGGCCTTCCGATCCGGCTGTGTGCCTGGGACACCCCCCCACCGGACGGGTTTTTTGCCCCACTAATCTGCACTTATTTGCACAAGTCGCCACTGTACGGAAAAGCTTCTCGCATGGCAAGCCGATATCGGCTGAATTTTCCAGTCGGGACAAAGACTTAGCGGACTTTTCTGAAATCGGTCTGACGCCAATATTGCAGTCTTATGAAAGACTTGGGCAGAACCGTGGAAGTTTTTTCTAAAGAAACCGGCCCGGCAGAAGCGGGAGCGAGCCTGTAGGCCGGATTCTGTTCGCCGGACCGGAGTCCGGCGTGACGACCATTCGTCTGGGCGACCGGTTGCCCGGCCGCTCGAGCCATCTACCCGCACGCTCGGACGGGCCGTCCTGTGGCGCCCGAAGGTGCCGCGCGTGCCTATTCGATGTTGCTCCGGGTGGGGTTTGGCGTGCCGGTCGTGTCGCCACGACCGCGGTGAGCTCTTACCTCGCCGTTTCACCCTTGCCGTCGGCACCGGCGAACCGGTGGCCGCTTGGGCGGTCTGCTCTCTGTTCCACTTTCCGTCGCCCTGGGCCTCTCGGCTTGCTGCGCCTGGCCGTTAGCCAGCACCCTGCCCTGTGGAGTCCGGACCTTCCTCCAGTCGCGGCGCAAGGCCACGACCAGCGGCCGTCCGGCTCGCTCCCGGAAGGAATTTTACGCCAATTCGGGGCCTGACCGAAAGTCAGCGCTCGCTAGCTCCACAATTCGCCGAGCAGCGAAATCAGCGTCGGACTCCGGGGAGCTTGATCGCCGCCGGGTTGTCCTCGATGTAGTTGCGGACGATCGTTGCGAAGTCGGGGTCGGCGCGAAATCCCATCGACAGGGCGCGGGCGGTGTCGAACCTGGCCGCCCAGGTGCGCACCAGCTTCAACACCTTCTCGTCGGGCTGGTGCCGGACCAGCGCGACGGCCTGCGCGCCCGCGACCTCGCGCAGCGCGGCCAGTTCCTCGTCCATGCCGACGACGAGCCCCGGCAGGTTGACCGACCGGTTCCAGCCCCAGTCCTCCGGCGTCAGTTCGAGCGCGTGCAGGAACATCGCGACGACGGCGCGCGGCGAAGCGACCCACATCTGCGTCGACGGATCGACCGGCAGGATCGCCTCGACGCCGGCGAGCGGCTCGCGGATGATCCCCGAGGCGAACCCCGACGCGGCGGCATTCGGCAGGCCGGGGCGCACGACGACGGTCGGCACGCGGACGCTGCGCCCGTCGATGTAGCCCTTGCGGCTGAAGTCCTGGACCAGCAGCTCGCCGATCAGCTTCTGCACGCCGTACGAGCCCTGCGGCGTCGGCGTCGTCGCATCGGTGACGACCGGCGGCAGATCGCCACCGAACACCGCAATCGAACTCGTGAACAGCACGCGCGGCTGATGGCCGGCGGCGCGGCAGGCCTCGAGCAGCAGCCGGGTGCCGTCGAGGTTGACCCG
>Ga0105090_10001272_pt1 | contig 13507 bp, 14 predicted proteins | sample PPLLak3March2015_FD_79110 | JGI IMG/M metagenome (GOLD analysis project Ga0105090, IMG submission 79110) | Freshwater sediment microbial communities from Prairie Pothole Lake near Jamestown, North Dakota, USA - PPLs Lake P7 Core (1) Depth... | ecosystem: Environmental > Aquatic > Freshwater >... | reverse complement strand
GGGCTACATCACCGAGACCGGCAAGATCGTCCCGAGCCGCATCACCGGCACGCGGTCGAACTACCAGCGCCAGCTCGCGCTCGCCGTCAAGCGCGCGCGCTTCCTCGCGCTGCTGCCGTACACGGACCAGCACTGAGCCGAGCGGGCGCCGCGCGGCGGGCACCGCGGCAGCGCCGCCATGAACCGCACGTTCGCAAGCTGGATCGATAGCAACCCCGGCGCGGCGGTCTTCCTGACCGGCCTGCTCGGATTGCTGCCGCTGTTCGGGCTGGGTTTCGCGTTCTTCCTGCCCGGCGCCGTGCCGGCGCTGGTGGTGCTGATGCGCAGCCCGCGGGACGGGGTGCTGGTAGCGGCCGGCGCGAGCGTGCTGCTGGCGTTGGCGATGTGGATGCTCGGCCGGCCGATCCCGGTGGGCCTGATCTACTCGCTGTGGGTGCTCGGGCCGCCGCTGGCGCTCGGCATGCTCCTGCGGCGCAGCGGCTCGCTGGTGCTTTGCCTGCAGGTGGCGGTGCTGGCGGGCGTGGTGATGGTCGTGCTGCTGCACGCCGCGCTGGGCGACCCGGAGCGCTTCTGGGCGCCGTTCGTGCGCGACCTGGCGCAGGAGATGCAGCGCCGCGGCCTGCCCATGGACCTCGAGGAGGAGGGGCTGATCGAGACGCTGGCCCGGACGCTGTGGGGTTGGGTGACCGTGCTGACCGTGCTGCTCGCCATGTGCGCGCTGTTCCTGGCGCGCTGGTGGCAGACGCGGCCGCAGCAGGCGGGGCGATTCGGCGCCGAGTTCCAGCAGTTGCGGCTCGGCGTGGTGCTCGGTGCGGCGGCGGCGATCGCCATCGCCGCGTCGCTCCTTTCGGATCGGCCGCTGGTGGACGATGTCGCTCGCCTGTTCATGGGCGCGCTGATGGTCGTGGGCCTCGCCGCCGCTCACCGCTTCAAGGCGGAGGGCCGGCTGAACGGGCTCTGGCTGTGGGGAATCTACGTGCTGCTGGTGCTGGCCGCACCAGTCATGGTGGCCGCGCTGGCCGGCTGGGGATTCGTGGACAATTGGCTGCGTTCGCAACGGGCGGCGCAGAGTGCATGATCTGAAGACTGATCGATCGAGGAACAAACGATGGAAGTCATCCTGCTGCAGAAAGTCGCCAACCTCGGCAACATCGGCGACAAGGTCAAGGTGAAGCCGGGTTACGGCCGCAACTACCTGCTACCGCAGGGCAAGGCGGCAGTCGCCACCGCGGCCAACCTGAAGCGATTCGAGGAGCGTCGCGCCGAGCTCGAGAAGCTCGCGGCCGACGAGATGGAGAGCGCCAAGCTGCGCGCCGGCCAGCTCGACAACTTCCGCCTGTCGCTCACCGCGAAGGCGGGCGGCGAGGGCAAGCTGTTCGGCTCGATCGGCACCGCCGACATCGCCGAGGCGCTGTCCAAGGCCGGCATCCGCATCGAGCGCAGCGAAGTGCGCCTGCCGGCCGGCCCGATCCGCCTGGTGGGCGAGCACCACGTCAAGCTGCACCTGCACACCGACGTGATCATCGACTTGCCGGTGGACGTGGTCGCCGAGGAGTGATCCCAGCGCGCGCGAGGTAGAGCGCCATGGAGCAGGAGGCAGGCAACGCCCGGACTCGCAGGCGGACCGTCAGGCCCGCGCTGGAGACGGACGGGCTGCGCGTGCCGCCGCACTCCGTGGAGGCCGAGCAGTCGGTGCTCGGCGGCCTGCTGCTCGACAACAGCACCTGGGACACGATCGCCGACCGGCTGCGCCCGGACGACTTCTACCGGCGCGACCACCAGCTGATCTTCAACGGCATCGCCGAGCTCTCGGCGCGCAGCGAACCGAGCGACGCGGTCACCCTGGCGGAGTACCTGGCGTCCAAGGGACAGGCGGACGAAACCGGCGGGCTCGCCTACCTGGCGGGCCTGGCGCGCGACACGCCCACCGCCGCCAACATCCGGGCCTACGCGGACATCGTGCGCGAGCGTGCCCTCCTGCGGGCGCTGATCCGCGTCAGTGGCGAGGTGGCCGCCAGCGCCTACGACAGCGAAGGTCGCACCGCCAGCGAGCTGGTGGACGATGCCGAGCGCCGCGTGTTCGAGATCGCCGAGCAGGGTCGCCGCACCGGCTCCGGCTTCGTGCCGATCCGCGACGTGCTCGGCACCACCATCGACCGCCTCGACATGCTGCACCAGAACCAGGGGCAGCTCACCGGCGTCAGCACCGGCTACAACGACCTCGATCGCATGACCGCCGGCCTGCAGCCCGGCGACCTGATCATCGTTGCGGGCCGCCCGTCGATGGGCAAGACCACGTTCGCGCTCAACATCGCGGAGCACGCCGCGATTTCGGCGAACACGCCGGTCGCGGTGTTCTCGATGGAAATGTCGCGCGAGCAGCTCACGATGCGCATGGTTTCGTCCATCGGGCGGGTCGACCAGAGCCACCTGCGCACCGGCAATTTCGGCGACGAGGACTGGGCGCGCATCAACAGCGCGATCGCCCAGATGAAGACCGCGCCGATCTTCATCGACGACAGCGCCGGCCTCACGCCCACCGAGGTACGCGCCCGCGCGCGGCGGCTGCAGCGCGAGAACAAGGGCAAGCTGGGCCTGATCGTGGTGGATTACCTGCAGCTCATGCAGGTGGCGGGTACCAAGGAGAACCGTGCCACGGAGATCTCCGAGATTTCGCGTTCGCTCAAGGCGCTGGCCAAGGAGCTCAAGGCGCCGGTGATCGCGCTGTCGCAGCTCAACCGCAGCGTCGAGCAGCGCACCGACAAGAAGCCGGTCATGTCCGACCTGCGCGAGTCGGGCGCGATCGAGCAGGATGCCGACCTGATCATCATGATCTACCGCGAGGAAGTGTACGAGCCGGAGACGCCGCGCAAGGGCATCGCCGACATCATCGTCACGAAGCAGCGCAACGGCCCGACCGGTGAGGTTCACCTCACCTTCCTCGGCAAGTACACGCGCTTCGAGAACCTCGCGACCGGCGACTACGAGTACGGCGGCTGAGCGCGGCGCGGAGCCGATTGCGTGAAACCCCTGATCCGGGCGATCGTCGATACCGCCGCACTGCGGCACAACCTGGATCGCGTGCGCGCCACGGCGCCCTCGTCACGCGTGATGGCCGTCATCAAGGCCAACGCCTACGGGCACGGGCTGGTGCCGGCGGCCAAGGCGCTGGCGCAGACCGACGGATTCGCGGTGGCTCGCCTCGAGGAGGGCCTCGCGCTGCGCGCGGCGGGCCTCACGAACCGCATCCTGTTGCTCGAGGGCGTGTTCAGCCAGGCGCAGCTCGCCGCAGCGGCGCAGGAGCGCTTCGACCTGATGGTGCACAGCTTCGAGCAGCTCGAGATGCTCGAGGGCCGCGCCGGCAGCGACGAGATCTGCGCGTGGATCAAGGTCGATACCGGCATGAATCGCCTCGGCTTCCGCATCGAGCAGTTCGCCGCTGCATACGACAGGTTGCGACGCGTGGCGAACGTCGCGCCCGACCCGACCCTGATGACGCACCTCGCGAACGCCGACGATCGCCGCGACGCCATGACCGCCGAGCAGCTGCGGTCCTTTGCCGCAACTACCGGCGGGCTCGCGGGCGCGCGCAGCATCGCCAATTCGGCCGCCCTGCTGGCGTGGCCGGTCACCCGCACCGACTGGGTGCGGCCGGGCCTGATGCTGTACGGACTCTCGCCGTTCCCGAGCGGCACGGGCGCCGGGCTCGGCCTGCGGCCGGTCATGACGCTGCAGACGGTGGTCATCGCGGTCAAGGACGTGCGCACCGGCGAGACGGTCGGCTACGGCGGCGCGTGGCGTGCGCCGCGTGAGACGCGCCTTGCGGTCGTCGCCGCGGGCTATGGCGACGGCTACCCGCGCAGCGTCGAATCAGGCACGCCCGTGCTGGTCAACGGTCACCGGGCCCCGCTGGTCGGGCGTGTCTCCATGGACATGATCACGGTGGACGTCACCGACCTGCCGGGCGTGGCGACCGGCGATCCGGTGGTCCTGTGGGGCGAGGGCGTGCCGGTCGAGGAGATCGCGCGGCACGCGGGCACGATTCCCTACGAGCTCATCTGCGGCGTGAGCCAGCGGGTGCAGCACGAGATGCGGTAGCGGCCGCTGGCCGCCGCGGCCATCGTCCCAGGTCAGCCGACGAAGAACCCCATCTTCACGCCCGCGAGCTGCACCACGTCGTTGTCGTGGAGCTTGCGTGCCTGCTGGCCGATCGCCCCGCCGTTGACCAGCGGGTAATCGCCCTCGCGTCCGCTCTCGACGTGCACGATGTAGAAGCCGTCGGCCCGCCGCGCAATCGCGGCCACCTGTACGCCCGGGCGCCCGAGCGTCGTGAGCGTCTTGACCAGCTCGAGTTCACGGCCAGCGAACTGGCCGGACAGCACCTGCAGCCTCGCCTTGGGCAGCACGCCTGCGGAGAAGGCCGTCGGGCCGGGCGCGGGGGCCGCGACGGGCGCGTCGGCCGGCGCCTGTGCAACGGCACGGATGCCGGGCACCTTCAGGTTCGCCGCTTCACGCGGCGAGATCACCATCGTCTTCTCGAATTCGTCGGCCGGCTCGTCCGCCCCGGAATCGACGAAGCGCAGCGCATGGTGCCCGACGGTGATCACGTCACCGTGCTGCATGGCGTGCTTCTTGACGATCTTGCCGTTGACGTACGTGCCGTTGGTGCTGTTCAGGTCCTCGAGGAACGAGTCGTTGAGGATGTTGATGATCAGGGCGTGGTGACCGCTCACCGCCGCGTTGTCGATGCGGATGTCGTTGTCCGGCAGCCGCCCGATAGTGTAGCGCTCCTTGCTCATGTTGTACTCGGCGAGCTCCTGCCCGTCGATGCTGAGTACCAGCCTGGCCATACGTCTTCCTGCGTGTTGTTTCAGCCGAACATGCCGAGGATCCGGTCAACCACCCGGCGCCGGGCAGGGAAAGCCTCGAGGACCTTCACCAGCACCAAGGAGATGTTGTCCCGGCCCCCATTATCGTTGCCGAGCAGCACGAGCTGCCGTGCGAGCGTCTGCAGATTAGCACCAAAGGTGTTGATAGTTAACTTAATGTCGTCGTCGTCCACCATGTCGGACAGGCCGTCCGAGCACAGCAGGAACAGGTCGCCCTTCTCGACCGGGATTTCCGTGACGTCCACCTCGACCGTGGATTCGACACCGAGCGCGCGGGTGACGTAGTTCTTGGCCGTGGCGTGCTGCGCCTCCTCGGGCGTGTAGAAGCCCCGCGCGACGAGTTCCTGCAGCAGCGAATGGTCCTGGGTCACCTGCGTGAAATCACCGCCGCGCATGCGGTAGAGGCGCGAGTCACCCACGTGCGCGATGGTCAGCTTGTCGTCGAAGAACAGGCCGGCGACCACGGTCGTGCCCATGCCCTCGCAGTTTGCCTGCGTACGGGCGGTCTGGTAGATGATCTTGTTGGCGCGGTGGATCGCGTCCCGCAGCAGGATGCCGGGGCGGCTCAGGCTGCTCGACGGGTCGCGAATGGTCAGGTCCTCGCGCTCGACCGCTTCCTTGAGCAGGCCCATGATGGTGCGCACGGCGATGCCGCTCGCGACCTCGCCGGCCTTGTAGCCGCCCATGCCGTCCGCCAGTGCGACCAGGCCGATGTCGGCGTCGGTGCCGATGGTGTCCTCGTTGTGCTCGCGGATGCGGCCGGCGTCGCTCACGCCCACGCAGGTCAGCTTGCCCTTGAGGTGCACGGTCAGCCGCGCCTCGTCGTGTTGAGGTCGCGCAGCGCCTGCGCGAATGCCGCGCCGGACTCGAATCTGGCGGCCGGGTCCTTGGCCAGCGCGCGGTCGAAGAAGCCGTCGAGGCCGTCCGGCAGTCCGGGACGCAGCGTGCGGATCGGCGGGTGCGGCTCGTGGGCGATCTTCAGCATCAGCGTCGGCATGGAGTCGGCCCGGAACGGGAGCTGCCCGGTGAGCATCTGGTACAGGGTCACGGCGAGCGAGAACAGGTCGGAGCGTCCGGTGACGGGCTTGCCCTGCAGCTGTTCGGGAGACATGAACGACGGCGTGCCGAGCACGACGCCGGTGCGCGTGCGCCCGGAGTCGGTGAGGCGGGCGATGCCGAAGTCGGTGATCTTGAGCTCGCCGCTGGCTGCGTCGAACATGATGTTGGCCGGCTTGATGTCGCGGTGCACGACGCTCTGCTCGTGCGCGTAGTGGAGCGCACCGGCCAGACGGGCCACGACCTCGATGGCGATCGCCGGCGGCAGCAGGCGGGCCGGGTCGGTGTAGTCGACCAGGTGGACCCCGCGCAGCAGTTCCATCGCGATGTAGGCCGTGCCGTCGTGCTCGCCGGCGTCGTAGATCGTGACGATGTGCGGGTGGCTCAGGCGGCCGGCTGTCTCGGCCTCGCGGAAGAACTTCAGCCGCGCCTGCTCGAGTTCCTCGCCCTCGAACTCGGTCGCGAGTGGGATGGTCTTGAGGGCCACCTCGCGGTTGATCATCGGGTCGCGCGCCCGGTAGACGACGCCCATCGCACCCTTGCCGAGCTCGCAGGCGATCTGGTAACGGCCGAGCCGCGCGGGTACGGGGCGCCCCGCGGCCGGGCCAGGCGCGCGTCCGCCCGGCTTGCGCTGCACGAAAGTGGTCTGGTCCGCTGGATTGGCCATGTCAGCGCGGATTATAGAAGGCCGCGAGGCGCGGGAATTGCCGGCGACGTCACACATCCGGGGCGGGCGCCGCGTGCGTGCTAGCATCCCGTGCCCCGGCGCGGCCCGGGCAGGGTGACGAAGCGATGGCCAAGAGCAAGCCGAGCTATGTGTGCGGGTCGTGCGGTGCGAGGACGCCGCAGTGGCAGGGACAGTGCCCGGCGTGCCAGGCCTGGAACACGCTCGAACTGGCCGCCTCGGCGTTGCACCTGCCGGCGGCCCGTAACGCTCCCGCCGGCAAGGCATCCAGCCGCACGGTCACCGAAATCTCGCAGGAGAACGAGCCGCGGGCGGTGTCCGGCATCGGCGAACTGGATCGCGTGCTCGGCGGCGGGCTCGTGGCGGGCTCGGTGATCCTGCTCGGCGGCGACCCGGGCATCGGCAAGTCGACGCTGCTGCTGCAGGCGGCGGACGCCCTCAGCCGGGAGCGACCCGTGCTGTACGCGTCGGGCGAGGAGTCCGTGCGCCAGGTCGCGCTGCGGGCGCGCCGGCTGGGGCTCGACTCGGGCACGCTGCGGCTCGTGGCCGAGACGCGCGTCGAGGCCATCCTGGAGGAGGCGCTCGCCGCACGCGCGAGCGTCCTGGTGGTCGACTCCATCCAGACCATGCACACGGAACTGTCCGAATCGTCGCCGGGTTCGGCCGTGCAGGTACGCGAGTCCGCCGCCCGGCTGGTGCGGTTCGCCAAGGACACCGCGACGACCGTGCTGATCATCGGTCACGTCACCAAGGAAGGCCTGATCGCCGGGCCGCGCATCCTCGAGCACATGGTGGACACGGTGCTCTATTTCGAGAGCGACCCGGGCAGCCGGTTCCGCGTGGTCCGCGCCGTCAAGAACCGCTTCGGCGCCGCGAACGAGATCGGCGTGTTCGCGATGGCCGAACAGGGCCTCAAGGAAGTGCGCAATCCTTCCGCGCTGTTCCTGTCGCGGCCGGAGTCGGCCGTGCCGGGCAGCGTGGTCACGGTCGTGCGCGAGGGCAGCCGGCCGCTGCTCGTCGAGCTGCAGGCCCTGGTGGACGAGGCGCAGGGGATGTCGCCGCGCCGCGTCGCGGTGGGATTCGAGGGCGGTCGCCTGGCGCTGCTGCTCGCCGTGCTGCACCGGCACGGCGGCATCTCGACGTCGGGCCAGGACGTGTTCGTGAACGTGGTGGGCGGCGTGCGCATCGGCGAGACCGCCGCAGACCTGCCCGCCGTACTCGCGGTCCTGTCGAGCCTGCGCAACCGGCCCGTCGCACAGGGCACGGTGTGCTTCGGCGAACTCGGCCTCACCGGCGAGATCCGGCCGGTGCCGTTCGGCGAGGAGCGCCTGCGCGAGGCGGCCAAGCAGGGGTTCGGCCGCGCGATCCTGCCGGCCGCCAACGTGCCGCGCCGGCCGGTCGAAGGCATCGAGGTCGCGGGCGTGGCCCGGCTCGAGCAGGCCCTGGCTGCCGCGTTCTGACGCGACCTAGGGCGAGGATGGCGCCAGCGGCCTCAGGCGCACCGTCTTCACGGCGTTGTCGCCCGTCTGCAGGATGTCGATCGAGTAATCGCCGACGCGCAGGCTGATGCCGGCCTCCGGGATGGTCTCGAGGTACTCGATGATGAGGCCGTTCAGGGTGCGTGGTCCGCTGGTCGGCAGCGACCAGCCCATCTTGCGGTTGAGGGTGCGCACGCTCGCCGAGGCGTTCACGATGAACGTGCCGCCCTTCTCGCGGTGCACGTCCTTGTGCAGCGAGCTCGTGTCGGAGGTGAACTCGCCGACGATCTCCTCGAGCAGGTCCTCGAGCGTCACCAGGCCCTGCACGTCGCCGTACTCGTCCACCACGAACGCGACGCGGCGCCGCTGGCGCTGGAAATTCAACAGCTGGGTGTTGAGCGAGGTGCCCTCGGGAACGTAGTAGGGCTCGCGCGCGCGGGCCAGCGCCACGAGTTGCTCGCGGTCGAACTCGTCGCGGGCCATGAGCCGCGCGACCTTCTTCATGTGCAGGATGCCGACCAGCTCGTCGATGCTGCCGTCGTAGACGGGAATGCGCGTATGTCGGCTGTCGCGCAGCTGGTCGAGGATGTCCTCCCACTCGTCGGACACGTCGATGCCGGCGATCTCGTTGCGCGGCACCATGATGTCCTCGACGTTGATGCGCTCGAGGTCGAGGATGCTCATCAGCATGCGCTGGTGGCGGTGCGGGATCACCGTGCTGGCCTCGGCGACCACGGTGCGCAGTTCCTCCCGGCTCAGCGACGTCGTGCTGGCCTTCTCGCGGCTGATGCCGAGCGCGCGCAGCACGCCGTTCGCAAGCAGGTTGGTGGCCCAGACGACCGGGTAGAGCAGCTTGAGCAGCACCTGGTAGACGAGCGCCGCCGGCAGCGCGAGCCGCTCAGGGTACAGCGCGCCGAAGGTCTTGGGCGCCACTTCGCCGAAGATGATCAGCACTACGGTGAAGAGCCCGACGCCGACGGCGGCTGAGGCCTCGCCGCCGAGCGTGAGCGAGATGATCGTCACGATGGCCGCGGCTGCCGAATTGACGAAATTGTTGCAGACGAGGATGACGCCGATGAGGCGGTCGGGCGTCGCGAGCAGCTTCTCAGTCGCACGCGCGCCGCGGCTGCCCTCGCGGGCGCGATGGCGCAACCGGTAGCGGTTGATGCTCATCAGCGCCGTCTCGGTGCTCGAGAAGAACGCGGACAGCGCGACGAGAAGGACGAGGAGCGCGAACAGCCAGGGTAGCGGGATGTCCTGCAAGGCCGGTCAGCCCCAGTGCTTGCCCAGCACGTTCTCGAGGATCAGCTTGCTGCCGAAGTAGGAGAGGCCGAGCAATGCGTAGCCCACCAGCGTCCAGCGCAGCGCCTGCCGGCCCCGCCAGCCGAAGCGCCAGCGGCCGAACAGCAGCACGCCGAAGACGAACCACGCGATGATCGCCAGCACCACCTTGTGCACGAGGTGCTGGGCGAACAGGTTCTCGATGAAGAACGCGCCGGTGACGAGCGCGAGCGTGAGCACGACGAAGCCGGCGCGGATGCTGTGGAAACAACCGGACTCCACCGACTCTACGGGCGTGAGGATCCTGAGCCAGCCGAGCGGTTGACGGCTGCGCAGCCTGCGGTCGACCAGGACCTGCGCGACGGCGAGTGCCGCGCCGATGGTCAGGAAGGCGAAGGCCGTGGTCGCCATCGCGACGTGGAAGGAGAGTTCCCAGCCGGGGCGACCGATGGAGAACTGTCGCGCCCCCTCGGAGAAGGCGGCCTCCAGCACGGCGGCGATGCCGAGCAGCAGCGCCGCCATGCCACGCAGGCGCGGTCGCATCGCCATCACGATCGCGGTGATCGCGATGACCAGCGCGACCAGCGCCAGCACGTCGCCGAGCGACAGCGCCGTCAGGGGAGCCAGCCGACGTTCCTGCAGCAAGGCGACGAGGTGCACCGCGACGCCGGTCGTGGCGATCGCCGCAGCCGCGATGCGCCCGCCCCGGCCGTGGTGGGTATCAGCCTGGTAGGCCGACAGGCCCAGCCCGAGGGCACCGAACAGGTAACAGGCGACGGCGATGAGTGGCAGCAGCAAGCTAGGGCTCGGGATCGGCGTGGGATCTGCGCATGATGTCATATCGCTGTCGGCCTGAGGAGGCGCGGGCCCGGGCGCGGCCTCTATAATCGCGCGTCCGCCCCCGCCCGGGCTGCCCGCACCACCGAGGAACGCCGTGTTCGACAAGCTCTCCGCCCGTCTCGCCGCCGTCGTCGACGGCCTGCGAGGACGCGGCCGCCTCACCGAGGAGAACATCGGCGACACGCTGCGGCAGGTCCGCATGGCGCTGCTCGAGGCGGACGTTGCCCTGCCGGTGGTCAAGGAGTTCATCGACGCGGTCAAGGCGCGCGCCGTCGGCCTCGAAATCCACAAGAGCCTCACGCCCGGCCAAGCCCTGGTGCGCGTCATCCACGAGGAACTGGTGCGCGTCATGGGTGAGGGCGTGCGCCCGATCAACCTGCGCACCCAGCCGCCGGCCATCGTGCTCCTCGCCGGCCTTCAGGGCGCCGGCAAGACCACGACCGCGGCCAAGATCGCGCTGTGGCTGCGCGAACGCGAGCGCAAGCGCGTGCTGCTGGTGTCCACCGACGTGCGCCGGCCGGCCGCCATGCTGCAGCTCGAGCGGCTCGGCCAGCAGCTCGGCATCGACGTGGCGGCGGCAAGCCCGGCGGAGACACCGATCGCCATCGCCACGCGTGCGGTCGACGAGGCGCGTCGAGGCCTCTACGACGTGCTGCTGGTGGACACCGCGGGTCGCCTGCACGTGGACCAGGAGATGATGCAGGAGGTGCGAGAGCTCGCTGCCGCGCTCAAGCCGATCGAGACGCTGTTCGTCGTGGACAGCATGGCCGGCCAGGACGCTGTCAACGCGGCCCGTGCTTTCGGCGCGGCGCTCGACCTGACCGGCATCATCCTCACCAAGGCCGACGGCGATGCGCGCGGCGGCGCCGCCCTGTCCGTGCGGCGCGTGACGGGCCAGCCGATCCTGTTCGTCGGCGTGGGCGAGAAGCCGGAGGCGCTCGAGGCGTTCCAGCCGGAGCGCATGGCCTCGCGCATCCTAGGCATGGGCGACGTGCTGAGCCTGGTCGAGGAGGTGACCCGCAAGGTCGACCGGGAGGAGGCCGAGAAGCTCGCGCGCAAGGTCGCCAAGGGGAAGGAATTCGACTTCGACGACCTGCTCGGCCAGTTACGGCAGCTCGAGGGCATGGGCGGCGTGGCGGCGCTGCTCGACAAGTTGCCGGCGCAGCTGCAGGCCAAGGCCGGCTCCCTGCCGCAGGGCAACGACAAGGACATCAAGCGGCAGATCGCCATCATCTGCTCGATGACCCGGGGGGAGCGCCGTTTTCCCAAGACCATCGACGGGTCGCGCCGGCGCCGGATCGCGGCCGGGTCCGGGACCCAGGTGGCCGACGTCAATCGGCTGCTGAAGAACTTCCTGCAGATGCAGAAGATGATGAAGGGCATGGGGAAGGGTGGCCTGGGGCGCATGATGCGCACCATGGCCGGGCGCTTCCCGCAGGGTCCGCGCTGACTGTTGCACAAGCATTTCTTTCCGCTGGCGTTTTCGGTATAGTTCGCGGCTCTTTTTCGGCCGGACCATCCTTGGCGGTGGCATGGCCGTGTCCGAACGAACGCTGAGGCACTGGCAGACGATGGTGACGATTCGATTGATGCGCCGCGGTGGCAAGAAGGAGCCCTTCTACCACGTGGTGGTGACCGACAGCCGCCGCAGCGGCGGTGGCTCGCTCGAGCAGGTCGGGTTCTTCAACCCGGTCGCCCGTGGAGCCAGCGAGGAGCTGCGGCTCGACCTGGCCCGCATCGACCACTGGGTCGCCCACGGTGCCCAGCCGTCGGAGCGTGTCGCGCAACTCCTGAAGGCCTACCGCAAGACCCAGGCCGTCGCGGCCTGAGCCGGCGGCGGCCGCCATGGCTGCGGCACGCGCGGGCGGCGGGAGCGATCGGCCGGTCGTCCTGGGCCGGATCGGCGCCCCGTTCGGGGTCCACGGCTGGCTCAAGGTCCAGTCGTACACCGAACCGGTCGAGGGCATCGTGAATTACCCGACCTGGGAGCTATCCCGGGGCGGGTCGCTCGGCCGCAAGGCCGTGCTGGACTGGAAGCGGGCCGGGCCCGGAGTCGCGGTACGGCTCGAGGGCGTGGAGACCCGGGAGGCGGCACAGGCCCTGACGGGGGCGGAAGTGCTGGTGGAGCGGGCGGAACTGCCGCCGACGGCTCCGGGTGAATACTACTGGCACGACCTGATCGGGCTCGACGCTTACAGCCCGCAGGGCGTGCCGCTCGGCCGGGTGGCCGGGATCCTCGACCTGCCGGCGCATCCGGTGCTGCTGCTCGAGGGTGATCGCGAGAGACTGGTGCCGCTGGTGCCCGAGCGTCTCGCGGGAGTGGACCTGGATGCGGGGCGGCTGACGCTCGACTGGCATCCGGACGATTGACGGGCGGGCAGGTGAAGATCGTCGTCATCACGCTGTTCCCCGAGCTGATCGAGCAGACGCTGGCCTACGGCGTGCTCGGTCGGGCGATCGAGCGCGGAGTGCTGACCGTTGCGACGGTCAACCCCCGCGACTTCGTGACGGACGTGCACAAGACCGTGGATGACCGGCCCTACGGCGGTGGCCCCGGCATGGTGCTGAAGGCCGAGCCGCTGCGGCTCGCGATGCAGGATGCGATGCGCCGGGCACCGGCGGCACGACGGATCCTGCTCGCGGCGGACGGACAACCCGTCCGGCAGCGCAAGGTGGCGGAGCTGGCGCAGGGTCCGGAATTGATCCTGGTCGCCGGCCGCTACGAGGGCGTGGACGAGCGGTTCGTCGACGCGTGCGTCGACGAGTCGCTGTCGGTCGGCGACGTGGTGCTGAGCGGCGGGGAACTGCCGGCGCTGATGGTGATCGATGCCGTGGCGCGCTTGCTGCCCGGCACGCTCGGCGACGCGGAGTCGGCCGTGCAGGAGTCGTTCACCGACGGACTGCTCGACTGGCCGCACTACACGCGGCCGGAGAGCTGGGAAGGACGGCCGGTGCCGCCGGTGCTGCTCGGCGGCAACCACGCGGTGATCGACCGCTGGCGGCGCAAGCAGGCGCTGGGCAGGACGTGGCAACGCCGCCCCGACCTGCTGGCGCGGCGCGAATTGAGCACGGAGGAGCGCAAGCTCCTCGAAGAGTACCTTGCGGAGCAGGATGCGCCGCGAACCGGCGCATCGGACGCAACCATTGCGAGAAGGTGAGACATGAGCAACATCATTGCCACGCTCGAGAAAGAGCGCATGCAGCGTCAAGTGCCGGACTTCGGCCCGGGCGACACCGTCGTCGTCGAGGTGAAGGTGAAGGAAGGCGACCGCGAGCGC
>Ga0105090_10001271_pt1 | contig 13511 bp, 11 predicted proteins | sample PPLLak3March2015_FD_79110 | JGI IMG/M metagenome (GOLD analysis project Ga0105090, IMG submission 79110) | Freshwater sediment microbial communities from Prairie Pothole Lake near Jamestown, North Dakota, USA - PPLs Lake P7 Core (1) Depth... | ecosystem: Environmental > Aquatic > Freshwater >... | reverse complement strand
CGTCAAAAAAAGGCGCGCCGTGCGTAGTGGGGTGGAGGGGACAGCGGGCGCGGCGCGCGCAAAGAGAATCTTTATTTCTGTCCTTATTTCTGCAGGCCAGCGGCGTTAACGACCTGCTGCCAGCGCGCGACTTCCGTGTTCAGGTAACTGCCGAACTCCTTCGGCGTCGACGCATGTACCGTCAGTCCCTGTCCCGAAAAACGTTCTGCCACGCGCGGTTCACGCACTTGTTTCGCAAGATCAGTCTGTATGCGCGTAACAACCGCAGCGGGCGTGCCTGCCGGCACAAGCATCCCGTACCAGGTGGTATATGAGAAACCCGGAACGCCAGCCTCACTCGCGGTAGGCATGTCAGGCGCAGCGCCCACGCGCTTCGGACTGGTAACCGCCACACCGACAAGGCGACCTGAGCGCACCTGCGGCAAAGCGGTCGCCATGTTGGTCACCATGTATTGGAGCTCGCCGGAGAGCAGCCCGGTGGTAGCAAGGCCAGCGCTTTTGTACGGCACATGCAGCGTATCGACCTTGGCGCTCATCTTGAACAGTTCGTTCGCTAGATGGCTCGCGGTGCCAGTGCCGGCCGAACCAAATGCGTATTTGCCCGGGTCCTTCTTGAACAACGCAATCAGCTCCGGCAGCGTTTTGGCGGGAACCTTGGGATTGACCGCGATGATGCTCGGCTGGTCCGCGATCAGCGTAACCGGCGTGAAGTCCTTGAGGATGTCGTAGCCGAGATTTTTGTACAAGGCCGGGCCGATGGCCATCGTCGAACTGGAAACCAGGGCGGTATAACCGTCGGCCGGTGCCTTAGCGACGATCGAGGTACCGATGGTCCCGCCTGCGCCCGGGCGGTTGTCGATGACCAGCGCCTGTCCCCAGGAATCGGCCAGCGTCTGCGCTGCGATACGCGCCACGATGTCGCTGCCACCACCCGGTGCCAGAGGCACTACGACACGTAACGGCTTGGACGGAAACAACTCGGCGGAATGGACCGGTTGGGTAGCAAAAAGTGCACCGGCGATACAGGCGCACAAATGGAGATTGATGATTTTCGGTTGGGCTGGCACGGCTTTTTTCCCCTTGCTTTATGTATGTGCGCACGATTTATGCTCACAGAGAAAATAGCCGCCGCTTGTTACAAATTGATTACAAGTTCATGAAAAAATCACTTCCAGAAGCCCGGGCGGCAGCGTTGACAAGGGCAATAGCGCTGTGCAATACAACGTGCAATGTATGTCGAGGATCTGGGCCGGCGCGCCGTGGCCGGGCGGCATACTGTTCTACTGCACCTTCCCCAATGCCTAAATCGACGTCAACCGCAACGAAACCGCTTAGACTTCGCGCCATGCGGGTCAGGACTTTCCGCGCCCGCCCGCAGCCACTGGCTGCAGGTCTACAGCCCGCGCCCTTAACGCAGTATCCGCCCGCAGCAGCGCCTTGGCGATTTTGTGCGTGGGTGTATGCGGCAGTTCGTCGATAAAGGCCACATAGCGCGGCACTTTCTGGGGCGCGAGCCGGGCACGGCACCATTCGGCGATTTCTTCAGCAGTCACCTTTGCACCGGGTTTAGTAGCGACAATGACAAAAATGTCGTCCTCGCCAAGTTCTGAGGGCACCGCAATCGTGCCCGCTTCGCTGACCGCCGGATGTTCGCCGACCACACGATCCAGTTCGGCGGCCGCGATGTTTTCGCCACGGCGGCGGATGATGTCGCGCTTGCGCGAAATGAAAAAGAAATAATCATCCTCATCACGTTTCACCAGGTCGCCGGTCTTGAACCAGTCACCTTCGAAAGTGCCGGAAGTCTGTTCCGGATCACGGAAATAGCCCTGCATGATGATGGGTGTCTTGACCCACAGTTCACCGGGCTCCCCGACGGGCACATCGCGGCCCTCGTCATCGACCACGCGGCATTGTGCCCATGGACGCGCCGGATCGGGATGGCGACCGACCGGCCCCATGCTGCCGAGTTTCTGCACACCCTCAAACGGATTGCAGGTGACGCCGGGAATCTCGGTCATGCCGTAACCGCCGATGCGATGCGGGATTTTGAAATCGTTTTTGAAAGTCTCGTCCATACTGGCGCGTACGCCATAGACTTTGGCAATACGATGCTCCGGACGGAACTCGCTGCGCGGGCGGTTCCTGAGTATGCTGCCGATGGCCTCGATGATATTGACCTGAGTCGCGCCGGTGTCGACCGCGGTCTGCCAGAAGGTGGAGGCTGAAAATTTCGGGATGATGATCATGCAGGCTCCCGCGGCCAGCGTGCCGGCCACGGAATAGAACATCGCATTGATGTGGAACAGCGGCAGCACGACCATCACCCGGTCATCATCCTGCAGGTAAACCCGCTGCACAAAAGCCTCACCGCCGGTGACGAAACTCCTCTGGCTGTGCATCGCTCCCTTTGGAAAACCGGTGGTGCCCGAGGTATAAACAATCAGGCAGGTCGCATCACCCTTGATTTCGCCCGTTATCAAATCGGGCAACGCGGTCTGCGGTGCGGTTTTTGCCAGATCATCAATAAAGGGTGCACTGTCCGCAGCCGTATCCAGCATCACAAACCACGCCGGTGTTTTCAGCCCTGCCGCAGCATCACGAGCAACGGCCAGAGTATCCTGCGTCGCCGCAACTGCACTGACCTCGGCATGGTGCAACACGTACTTCGCCTCCTCGACGCCGAACTCGGGATTAACCGGCACCATGATCGCACCCAGCCGCGACAGCGCAAGAAGCAGCAGCACATGTCCGTCGCAGTTGCGCGCCATCACCGCCATGCGATCACCCTTGCTGATACCGCACGCAGCAAGCACGCGCGCCGTGGCATCCACTTGTTTCGAAAACTCACCCCAGGACCAGGTACGTTCGCGGAAAAATATGAATGGGCGCGAGGGATCGCGGCTGGTGCGGCTGGCCAGTACGCCATTAAGGGTGTAATCGTGTTCGGGGTACAGGCGCAGGACTTCGAGTGGTTTTTTCATGGTCTGGAATCAGGTGGGTATCGTTGAATTTTGGCATACAATCGTCGCCATTCCCGCTGACCGTCCATATAGAGAGACCATGAGCTTCTTCGCCCCGCCCGAACGTTTTACCGCCGAAGTTTTCGCCGAGCTGCCAAAAAAATTCCGCCGCACTAAAGTCACCGCTGAGCGCCTCTCCGCCGGCCGGCCCGCACCGCACGGCGGCTGTTTCCTCGAAGGCCCGTCGTTCGACCGCAAGGGCAATCTCTATGTCACGGACATCCCCTTCGGCCGCATTTTCCGCATCTCGCCCAAGGGAACCTGGGACCTGGTCGTCGAATACGATGGCGAACCCAACGGCCTGAAAATCCACAAGGACGGCCGCATCTTTGTCACCGACCACAAACGCGGTTTGATGCTGTTAGACGCCAAACGCGGCCGCATCGAAACCCTCATCAATCGCTACAACCTCGAAACCTTCAAGGGCCTGAATGACCTGGTGTTTGCCGGCAACGGCGACCTCTACTTCACCGACCAGGGCCAGACCGGGTTGCAGAACCCTGCCGGCTGCGTTTACCGGCTGCGCAACAACGGCAAACTGGAACGCATCGCCGACAACATCCCCAGCCCGAACGGACTGGTGCTGAACAAGGCGGAGAACACGCTGTTTGTCGCCGTCACCCGCGCCAATGCGGTATGGCGCCTGCCACTGCTGCCCGACGGCACACTGTCGCGCATGGGCGTGTTCATACAGATGTCCGGCGGGCGCGGCCCCGACGGCATGGCGATCGACGAGGATGACGGCCTTGCCGTCGCACATCCGGATATGGGTGCGGTTTGGATCTTCAACCACCGCGGCGAACCGCTGTACCGCGTCGACTCCCCCGGCTCCGACGTGGTCACCAACTGCGCCTACGGCGTGAAAGACCCGCACACGCTGTACATCGTCGATTCCGAGGGTGGTGCGATCCTCAGCGCAGAACTGCCGACGCCGGGGCGGAAGATGTATGCGCTGGCTTGATTTTGCCGTCACCCCGGCTTACGCCGGGGTGACGGAATAGTATGGATCGCTACCGCACCAGCAAATCCACAAACTCCTGCACCGCCATAGCCTCAAGCTTCTTCTGGTTCATACAAACCTCGGCAATCGCAGCCTTCTGCTTGGCAGCAAACACCATTGCGGTGTTTTCGTTGAATTTTTTCATCACTGCCGGAATGCCTTCCTTGCGCCGCTTGCGGTGGCCCAGCGGATAGTTCACTTCCGACAGCGGGGTCTTGCTGCCATCCTTGAAGAACACCTGGATTGAGTTGGCATTGGTTCGTTTCGCAGGATCGTGGTATTCGCGTTCGTATCTTTCGTATTCGGTGAGGCGAATCTTCGCGCGCAGCTTGTCGATCCGCGGGTCGGCAGCGATTTCATCTTCGTAATGTTTGGCCGTCATGTCGCCGAAGATCAAACCGATGGCCATCATGTACTGCATGCAGTGGTCACGGTCGGCAAAGTTCGCCAGCGGCCCCGTCTTGTCGAGGATCACCATCGTCGAGTTGTGGCCACGCGCCTCGATGTGACTGATGTCGTCCAGCCGGTCCTTGACCAGCGGATGCAGCTTGATCGCTGCCTCCACACCCGTCTGGCCGTGGAAGGCCGTCGGGTAGGGAATCTTGAACAGCGTGTTCTCGATCACGTAGCTGCCGAAGGGACGCTGGAATTTGAACGGCTTGCCCTTAAACAGCACCTCGTAAAAACCCCACTTCGGCGCAGTCAGCGCCGAGGGGTAACCCATCTCGCCCTTTTTCGCCAGCAGCGACAGCCACACGCCGCGTGCGGAAGCATCACCCGCCGCCCAGGACTTGCGCGCGCCGGTGTTGGGTTTGCGGCGGTAGGTGGCCAGGGCATGGCCGTCGACCCAGGCGTTCGACAGCGCATTGATGATCTCGTCGCGAGTGCAGCCGATCAGTTGTGACACCGCAGCCGTGGTGGCGATTTTGACCAGAATGGTGTGGTCAAGACCGGCGGCGGTGAAACCGTTCTCCAGCGCGAGGCCGCCCTGCACTTCGTAGGCCTTGATGATCGCCGACAACACCTCGCGCATTTTGATCGGCGCCTGCCCTGCGGCATGCCGCGTGCGCGACAGCCAGTCAGCGGTCATCAGGATAGCGCCGATGTTGTCCGAGGGATGAATCACCGTGCGGCCGTAGAACGCATCATTGAAATCCAGCCAGCGGATCAGCGCGCCGGCGTTGAAGGCTGCGGTCACCGGATCCAGCACGTAACTGGTGCCCGGTACGCGCGCGCCATTGGGTACGATGGTGCCTGGCACCACCGGCCCCAGCAGCTTGGTGCAATCCGGATAGGCCAGCGCTTCGAATGCGCAGGCCAGACTGTCGATCAGTGTCAGTCGCGCGGTTTCGAAGGCGAGTTTGCTGGTCGGGCGATAAGCGTGGGCATAGTTTGCAAGATCAACAATGACCTTGTCCGGTTGCGGGCGCCGGTTGGTGACTGAGGCCATATATCATAACTCCTTGTTTTTAAAAGTACTTTTATCAATACGGGTATAAGCTTATTCCGCTTTGATGCCGGCTGACTTGACCAGCTTGCCCCATTTCGCAGCCTCGTCTTTCAGGAACTGAGCGAAATGGCTCGGGGTATCCCCCACAGGTTCAAGACCGGCGCGCGCCATGCGTTCGGCGATCGCCGGCTCCTGCAACGTGGCGACGATGTCCTTGTGCAAACGTTCAATCACCGCACGTGGTGTGCCGCGCGGCGCCACCACACCATTCCAGTTATTTGCTTCATAACCTTTCACACCCGCCTCGGCAATGGTGGGCATTTCGGGAAACAACGGCGTACGTTTGGCCTTGCCGACACCCAGGCCTTTTAGTTTTCCGGCGCGGATATGCGGCTGCGCGGTGGTCAGGTTGGCCATCATCATGTTCAAACGACCTGCAACTAGATCGGCCACCGCGGGGGCACCGCCTTTGTACGGCACATGCAGGGCCTCCACACCGGCCATGCTGGTGAACAGCGCCATCGCGAGGTGGCCCGCACCACCTACGCCGCTGGAGCCGTAGTTGTATTTGCCGGGGTTCGCCTTCAGCAGCGCAATCAGTTCCTTGACCGAGGCCACGGGCATCGACGGATGCACCACCAGCAGGTTGCTGGAGGCGGCAATGTTGGTAATGGCGACAAAATCGCGATCCACCACATAAGGCACGCTGCTGCGCAGCGAGGGGTTGACCACCAGCGGTGGCGTCGCCATCAGCAGGATATGGCCGTCGGGCGTCGCGTCCTTGACGATCTCGGTGCCGATGATGGTGCCGGCGCCGGTGCGGTTATCGACCACCACGGGCTGGCCCAGGCGTTCCGACAGACGGGCACCGGTGATGCGCGCTACGGTGTCGGTCGAGCCGCCGGCAGAGTAAGGCACCACCAGCCTGACGGGACGCTGGGGATATTCGGCGGTGTGCGCGGGAATGGCTGCAAACGTGAAGAGTAACGAGACTGCCGGGATGATGTTGCGCATGGTGTTCATGGTGCTCCTTGCTGACCTGCCGTTGTCCTCCGGATCTGCTGCGTTTTTATAATGGATTTCCAGTACGGCCTGCAGGTCATTCTCCGGCAGGCGGACCATAAGGGATACGCGGCATCTCGAAACGGTCGGTGACGCGGGTATAACCACCCTTGCCGGCCAAGCGCCCGATCGGATTGATGCGGCCGACATCGACATGGAACCGTTCGTTGACGATGCCGTCGTGATAATGAAAATACACGACTTCGCCGAACACCACGTGGTAGGGCTTGCGGCCAAGATCGACGATCTGCATCAGCCGGCATTCCATCGCCACCGGCGCCTCGGCAATACGCGGCGGTCGCACTCTGGTCGAGGGCACCGCGGTCAGTCCGGCCTTTTCTATCTCGTTGACTTCCGGCGGGTAATCGACAGCACAGACATTCATCTGGTCCTTGATCGCATCGCTGACGATATGCACGACGAATTCCGGGATCTCGCGGATGTTGCGCACCGTATCCTTGGCAGCGCCCGATTTATCTCCGACTGAAAACATCAGCATCGCCGGGTCGGAACCGACGGCATTAAAAAAACTGAAAGGTGCGGCATTGGGCCCGTTGCGTCCCAGCGTGGTCACCAGCGCTATCGGGCGCGGGGTCACGCTGCCGATCATCAATTTGTACTGGTCCTGCCAGGAAATTTTTGCTGCATCAAATTCGGTCATGGCGCATTTTTCGTGATGACTGGGATGCCGCTGATTCTATCAGGGCATCACGCTGAAACACGCGGCATTCCATATCATGCCTGTGACGACCAAAAAAACGCCTCCCGCAGGAGGCGTCGTTAAGGTTTTGCCGTGGAGTTATCGCAATTTGATGTTGCCGTCGGTAATGATCTTCCGGTACTTGCCGATTTCCTTTTTCACCATCTCCGTCAACTCGGCCGGCGTGCTTCCTACCGGATCGAGACCTTCCCGGGCATAAAACCCGCTGACTTCCTTGGCGGACAAGGCTTTCTTGACTTCGCTGTTGATCTTCACGATGGCCTCTTTCGGCGAGCCTTTGGGCATGAACATCGCATACCAATTGTCCGAAGTGAAGCCGGGGTAGAACGAATTCATCGTCGGCAGATGCGGAAGCGCGGAGGCCGGCTTGGCCGTGGTCACAGCCAGTGCACGCAGGCGCTTTGACTTGATGTGTGGCATGGAGGATGGCGCAGTGGCAAACAGCATGTCGATTTCGCCGGTCATCACGCCCAGTGTCGCCGGGCCGCCACCCTTGTAAAGAACAGTCACACCTTTGGCCTTGGCGAACTGTTTGAACATTTCCGCCGACAGGTGACTGGTGCTGCCCGGCGTGTTGCCGCCCATGTTTACTCCGTTCGGGGCACGTATCGACAATGCAACCAGTTCCTTGACCGACTTCACCGGAACGCTGGGATGCGTAACCAACACCAGCGGTGCCGATGATACCCAGACCACGGGCTCGAGATCCTGCAGCGGATCGAACTTCATGCGGTCTTTCTGAAGCGTGACATTAACGGCAATGGTTGCCGTGGTAAACAACACCGTGTAGCCGTCAGCCGGTGACTCTACGGTAATCTGCGCGCCGATCAGACCGCCGGCGCCGGTGCGATTGTCGACCAGGATCTGTTCCCCCAGGCTTTGGCGCATTTTTTCAGTGAGTAACCGTCCCTGAATGTCCGTGCCACCACCGGTACTGAAAGGCACAATCAGTCGAACCGGTTTTTCCGGATAGGCGGCATGCACCGCGGGTGATATCAACAGGCCGGCACCCAGAATGGATGTCATCAGGTTGCGTGGGAATCCAAGTTTCATAACATAGCCTCCTCGTAAACCATTGATTTATATGTTATTTTAAATAATCCAACAGGTGGAACCCACATTGTGTCATAAATTAAACCAATTGGTAACCCTTAAGTGACAACCGGGATGCCCGGCACACAGAAAAAAACGCCCGCATATGCGGGCGTTTTAGCGCAACTGCGAACAGGCTTGCTGTCCGCGGAATTACCAGGAATCAGTCGCCAACGATGTTGGCGGCCTTGATCACCTTCGCGTATTTCTCGACTTCACGCTTGAAATACGATGCCAGTTCTTCCGGTGTGCTACCCACCGGCTCGCCACCCTCTTTGCGGATGAAACCGTTGACATCCGGGGACTTCAGCGCCTTGATGATCTCGGCATTGAGTTTGCCGACAATATCCTTCGGCGTGCCTTTCGGGAAGAACATTGCATACCAGTTGTCAGCCTCGAAATCCGGGTTGATCGTGTTCATGGTCGGCAACTCGGGGAAAGCCGATGACCGTTTGGCGGTAGTCACCGCCAGCGGCCGGACCTTGCCTGACTTGATGAAGGGCTGTGCCGCCAGTGCAGTGGCAAACGTAAAATCCGTTTCGCCGCTGATCTGGGCCACGATCGCCGGACCACCGCCTTTGTAGGGTATCGGTGTCACCTTGGTTCCGGCAAACAGATTGAGCATCTCGACCGAGAGATGGCTGGTCGTGCCGGAGCCGTTGTGCGCGGCATTCATCTTGCCAGACTTCTTGGCCAGCGCAATAAACTCCTTGAGGTTTTTGGCCGGCACACTGGGATGCGTGACGAGGACCAGCGGCACCGAGGAAATCCAGCTCACCGGCACAAGATCCGTGACCGGATTGAAATTGAGGCGTTTGCTCAGCAGCGTGACATTGACGGCCAATGAAGCCGTCGTAAACAGGATGGTGTAGCCATCAGGCGGCGACTTGGTCACCAGCTCGGCGCCGATCAGTCCTGCGCCACCAGCCCGGTTGTCCACCAGAAAATTCTGGCCCATGCTCTGCTGGAATTTCTGCGCCAGCAGGCGCCCCTGGATGTCGGTGCCGCCGCCGGCGCCGAAAGGCACGATGATACGCACCGCTTTGGACGGCCATTGCTGGGCAACCGCCGGAACACCCCAGGCCATGGATACGGCGGCGAGTACTGCGCCGGCAATTTGCAACTTTTTCTGTTTCATTGACGCCTCCTGTTTTGCTGCTTTTGAAACGGAACCACGCGGATGTTATCCCCTGTAAATCGGCTCCGGCTGAGTAAAAAACGAATGCAGGATGTGGTACACCATTTGAAAATTGATCTGCTGGAAACTCGCGTGAGAAATGCCGGACATCACCGCGAACTGTTTGTCCGGATTGGGCAGCCGGTTGAAAAAGTCCAGCAGGTCATCCATGCCGGCGATGCCGTCGAACTGGCCACGCATGACGATGGTCGCCGCTTTGATTTTCGCCGGATCCACCACCGGCAGTTTCGCACACATGTCGAGATAAGTTCCGGTGGGCACCGAATCGTCAAGGGCGAGTATCGCGTCGGCAAAGGCTTCGATCACCTTTTCCTCGGCGCAACCGGCATGGTCACGGTTGAAAATCGAATGCACGAAGGCGCGGTCGATCGGGCGCCGTTTGTGCGCCTTCCACTGGTCAAGTTTTTTGGCGCGCTCTTCCAGGGTGGGGCTACCCTTGCCGGTCCAGACAAAGGCATCGAGCGCCAGCCGTGAAACGCGCTCAGGGTGGCGTTCGGCAAACATCGCCGCACGCAATGCACCCGAGGAAATGCCATAGACCAGGAACTTTGTGGCACCCGAGGTCTTCATGATGTAGTCGCTCGCCGCCGCCAGATCATCAGCACCGTTGGAAATGTCGAAATACAGGTCGCGGGACTTGTCGGAGCGGCCGTAACCCTCCATGTCCACGCACCAGGTGTTGAATCCGCGCTGCGCAAACCAGTCCATCGCCGATGAATCGGGGCGTCCCGGAACTTTCAGGTCGAAGGTCGGTTGCGATGCCATCGAAGAACCGTGCACGAACAGCACGGTGCCTTTGACGCCCTTGCCGCTTTCGCCCGCACCATCCACTGCGGATTTTTCCCACAGGAAAAGTTTGACGTCGCCCTTGCGGGTCCAGTGTTCCTTGCCGGTAATTGCGGCACCTTTTGCGGTCTGATCCATGAGTCCTTGAGGGGGCAAATGAGCGGGTGATTAAATGAGCAAAAAACCAACTGTCAGTGAGGTGCGCAAGTCTAGGATACGGAACCGCCCCAGTCAAACACTGGGGACGGCATATATAATCGTGCCGCTTTGGCGCCTGCTCAAGTTCGAATTCGAGTTCAAAATTAAGTTCAAAACATGTCCATGACAACCTTGTGCAGGAACTGTTTATGACTGCGACCTACTCAACCCGGTTCCGCAGCATCAAAGACGAAGTCAGCCCTGATGAGTGGGAAACACGGGTCAACCTCGCGGCCTGTTACCGGCTGACCGACAGTTTCGGCATGACCGACCTGATCTACAACCATATCACTGCGCGTATCCCCGGTGATGACGAACACCTGCTGATCAACCTCTACGGCCTGCTCTACAAGGAGATCACCGCCTCGAGCCTGGTCAAGATTGACCTCGAGGGCAACATCCTGTGGAAACCGGATACCGACTACGGCATCAACAAGTCAGGTTATGTGATCCACGGCGCGATCCATCGTGCGCGGCCCGACTTGAAGTGCGTGATGCACACCCACACCCGCGCCGGCATGGCGGTGAGTTCGATGAAATGCGGCCTGCTGCCGATGACCCAGACTTCCATGCGTTTTGTCGGCCACCACGGCTACCATGACTACGAGGGCCCCGCCATCGACCTCGCGGAACGCGAACGGCTGGTGCGTGATCTCGGTTCGCATGACACGCTGATCCTGCGCAACCACGGACTGCTGACCTGCGGCGCCACGATCCAGCAGGCATTCAACACCATGTACCAGCTCGAAATGTCCTGCCGCACACAGGTCGACGCCATGGCCGGCGGCCAGGAAATCGTGCTTCCGCCGCAGGAAGTCATAGACCATACCGCCAACCTCTATCAGCCGGGTACACGCCGGCCGTACGGTGTGCTCGAATGGCATGCGATGCTGCGTCTCCTTGATGCAGAATCGAAGAACTCCGGTTATCCGCCATACTGGCACTGATCCCGGCCGCATGATTGCGGCCTCACCAATCACCAATCACCAATCACCAATCACCAATTAGACAGCCCATCATGGATTTCAGCATCTCGGAAGAACAACGCGCCTTCGTCGACACCGTGCGCAAGGTGTGCCAGAAGGAATTCGCGCCGCGCGCAATCAAATACCTCGACGGCACCTGGCCCGCTGAAAACATGAAACGGCTGGGCGAAATCGGTGTACTCGGCATGGCTGTGCCGCAGGAATACGGCGGCTCGGGTCTGTCGATCCTCGACACCGTGCTGGTGCTCGAGGAAATCGGCAAGGTCTGTTATGTCACGGCAATGGGCGCGCTTGGTGAAGTCGGCACCCAGACCCGCATCATTTCGACGTTTGCACCCGAGGAAATCAAACGCAAAATCCTGCCGCGCGTCGCCACCGGCGAAGCCATCCTTGCCATCTGCATGACCGAACCCGACGCCGGCACTGATGTGCCCGCCTACAAAACCAACTGCACGATCAAGGGTGACCGCGTGATACTGCGCGGTGCAAAGACGCTGATTTCACGCGCCGATATTGCCGAAATGTTCGTGGTGTTCACCCGTGTCGACAACAAGCCGGGCGCCGAAGGCATCGGCTGTGTGCTGGTGCCGGGCGGCATCAAGGGACTGGGTGCAAAGGCGACCTATCATACGATGGGCGGCGAATACCTCTCTGACGTATTCTTCGACGACGTCGAACTGCCGCTGGAGAACCTCGTTATCCGCGACAACGGCATGAAAAAACTGCTGTCGGCCTTCAACACCCAACGCTGCCTGAACCCGGCAATCTGCCTCGGCCTCGCCGAAGGCGCGCTGGAAGAAGCCGTGAAGTACATGCGCAACCGTTCGGCATTCGGCAAAAAGATCGGTGACTTCCAGGGCATGCGCTGGAAAGTGGCCGACATGTACATCGAGATCGAGGCGGCGCGCGGACTGCTCTATCGTGCAGCAGTTTCGGGCGACAAATTTCCCGATCCAACGCTGGCGGCGATGGCCAAGATCTACACCAATGAAATGTCGATCCGTGTCACCAGCGAAGCCATCCAGGTACACGGCGGTTACGGTTTCACCGACGAATTCCCGGTGTCACGATTTTTCCGCGGCACGCGTTACGGCAGCCTTGGCGGTGGCACCACCGAAACCCTGCGCAATATGGTCGGGCGCAAACTCGTCGAGCAGATGGATCTCGCTTCCGGCTGCTTCGGTATGGATTACTTTTAAAACGCTCTCTGAGGCAAACTGCGCACGTGGGGGTGTTTAGCCGCGGGGAGAAGTTACCCGCCGTTCTAGTTAGCTGCGGGTAGCCGTTACCCGCCGTTCACATTGTCCGCCGCTCAACTCAGTAGACAGGCTTCGAGCGGAAATGCTGCTCGCGGTTGATGGATTTGACCTTCACCGGTTCGACCTTGCTGCCTTTCAGCACATCCAGTGTGACTTCCACACCGGCGTCGCCGCTTTTCCACAGACGAAGGTAAAAATCGGCCTGTCCGCTGAGTGATTGTCCGCCAAGGCCGACGATGATGTCGCCGGCCTGCAGGCCGGCATCCGCCGCCGGCCCCTCGTCTGTGACGCGGGTGATGATCACCTTGCCCTGCACTTCCTGCGAGGTAATTCCCAGCCAGGGCCGCGGTTTGGTTGTGGCGCGGCCGTTGGCGATGATATCCCCCAGCACCGGTTTCAGAGTGTCGATCGGCACGAACATGTTGCCCGGGACATTGCTCTTGCCGATGGCGTCTCCCACGGCCAGCGATCCGATGCCGAGCAGCTTGCCTTCGCGCGAGAGCAGCGCGGCCCCCTGCCAGTTGACCGTCGCCGGCGCGGTATAAATCGCTTCATCGAGCAGATATTCCCAGTAACCGACGAACGGCCGCTTCGACACGATGTAGGCCGGCGCGACACCGTCGAAACCGACGATCAGAACCAGGTCGCGCAGATTCGCGACGGAAGATTCACCAAAATCCACCGGCTTGACCGGCAGCGGCTGCAGCGATTTCACCAGCCCGAGGCCGGTGGCATT